>Ga0207667_10000549_pt1 | contig 49364 bp, 37 predicted proteins | sample KBSCornC52_FD_184301 | JGI IMG/M metagenome (GOLD analysis project Ga0207667, IMG submission 184301) | Corn rhizosphere microbial communities from Kellogg Biological Station, Michigan, USA - KBS Corn C5-2 (SPAdes) (version 2) | ecosystem: Host-associated > Plants > Roots > Rhizosphere > Soil ... | reverse complement strand
TTTTAATACCGCTTTTTTGTCTTCGGTTTTACAAGCTTCCAACATTAACCCGGAAGAAACAGTACCCAGCACCATTACTTTCAGGGATTTTCTTCTATCCATAATTTTTTCGTTTTTATTAAAAATGAATATTTTAATTTTTCAGCAAATTTTTAAATATTGTTTTTCTTCAACTGATCCACAATATATTCTGAAGTTCGCATGGATAAAGCAAGAATCGTCCATGTAATATTTTTATCACCCTGGGAAACAAACATGCCACCATCTACATTGAATAAATTTTTACAATCATGTGCCTGTGCATATTTGTTCAATGCTGATTGTTTCGGATCATCTCCCATTCGTACCGTGCCTGCTTCATGAATAATATTTCCGGGGGCATGCAAACCATAATTATCTTCCGGCCCGTCATCACCGCCCCAGGTAATTACCGCTCCCATCGCATGCAGAATTTCAGAAAAAGTCTCTTTCATGTGTTTCGCCTGCTTTATTTCATAATCCGAATATTTGGTATGAAAACGTAAAACGGGAATACCATACACGTCGACTGTTGTCGGATCTATTTCACAATAATTATCACGGCGGGCAACTGTTTCTCCACGTCCGGCCATCCCTACGTGGGATCCAAAGAAATAACGGTAATCTTCTTTTAAAGAAGCGCCATATCCGCCTGCTTCTTTTTGCTTTCCTTTTACTTTATAAGTACCATTCAGATTTTCAATTCCCCATTGGAACCCATAAAGCGGCATTCCAAATCCGCCACCATATTCGATGTGATACCCGCGTGGGAAATCAAGTTTTTTATTATCAAGCCACCATGGGGTATAAACATGCATTCCTCCCACTCCGTCTTCATTGTAGCGTTTTCTGTCAAACAATTCCGGAATGATTCCACCCATGTCGGCGCCTGTAGAATCATGCAAATATTTTCCGACTACATCGCTGGAATTTGCCAATCCGTTTGGATGACGTGGAGATTTCGAATTCAATAACAACCGTGCAGATTCGCAAGCGCTTGCACCAAGAATAACCGTTCTGCCCATCACCTGGTATTCCTGCATATCATCCTTATTTACATAAGAAACACCAATTGCCAATCCATCTTTATTCGTTAAAACTTCACGTGCCATCGCATTCACCACCAGGTCAACATTTCCTGTTGCGATTGCTGGAAGAACCAACGCTGAAGAAGAAGAAAAGTCCGCAAATATTTTACAACTACGGCCACATTGAGCACAATAAAAACATTGGCCGCGTGTATCATTTATTTTTTTTGTAAGAATAGAAAGCCGTGATGGAATTACAGGAATGCCAATGCCTGTTGCTGCTTTTTTGATCATCAATTCATGTAAACGTGGTTTTGGTGGAGGAAGAAAAATACCATCAGGTGCACTCTTAATATTTTCATTGGTACCAAATATTCCCAAAAGCCTGTCTATTTTATCGTAATAAGGCTTTACATCATCATAGCCGATTGGCCAATTATCACCAAGTCCGTCAATACTTTTTCTTCTAAAATCATCAGGTCCAAAACGTAATGAAATCCTGCCCCAGTGATTTGTTCTGCCACCGACCATTCTTGCGCGCCACCATTCCCAATTAGATCCTTTGGCATTTGTATACGGCTCGCCATCGATTTCCCAACCCCAGTAACAGCCGTCAAAATCGCCAAATGGACGATACTTTGTACTCGCTCCTCTCCTTGGCGATTCCCACGGATTTTGCAATTGCTTGGAATCTACTGCAGGGTTAAAATTTGGTCCTGCTTCAATCAGACAAACCTTTAAACCGGCATTTGCCAAAACATAAGCAGCCATTCCGCCACCGGCGCCGGAACCAACGATTATTGCATCATATTTTTTTGGCTGAACTTTTACTTGAAAATTTCCCATAGAGATAAAATGATTTTTTTAAATCGGGCATGAATGTAGCAATTCCTGAATTAAATGCAACCATTTTTTTAAAAAAAGTATCACAAACAAACACGAACGTAAAGAAATGAAAATTAAAATTATTTGTTTGTTTATTGTGCTGACCTCAAAAATTTGTTTTTGTAAAGGAAGAATATTTGCTCGAGCAACTGCTTTTGAAAAAAGCAAAATGTAATTTCAAAACTTCATCTTTGTAAAAAAGTATCGAAAAGTATTTTAAAAATAAATAAACCCATGGCCAAAAAAATTGCCATCATTGGCGGCGGAAACTTAGGAACTGCAATCGCGGAAGGATTATTAAAAAGCAAATTTTGCAAAGCTTCCGACATCACTGTTACAAAAAGAAAAATCGAAACGCTTGAAGGATTAAAAGAAAAAGGCGTAAAAATTACTTCTGAAAATGCAGAAGCAGTGCGCAACTGTCAACTGGTAATTCTCGCTGTCAAGCCTTACCAGGTAAGCGATGTATTGAATAGTTTTAAAACCGCACTTACTGAAAAACACATTTTGGTTTCGGTAGTTACCGGAGTTTTAATTGCAGACATCAGTGAAATTATTGAAAAGAAAATTCCCATTTTCAGGGCAATGCCGAATACCGCGATTTCCATCCAGCAAAGTATGACCTGCATCAGTTATACAAATGCGCAGGCAGACGAAATTGACCTGGTAGAAAAAATATTTTCTACTTTAGGAAAGGCAGTTGTTATTGATGAAAAACTAATGGAAGCTGCGACAATCCTCGGTGCTTGCGGCACTGCATATGCCATGCGTTTCATTCGTGCAAGCATCCAGGGTGGAATTGAAATTGGTTTTGATGTTGCAACAGCAAACCTGATTGTTGAACAAACGGTAAAAGGTGCGGCAGAATTGTTATTACAAAAAAGAACACATCCCGAACAGGAAATAGATAAAGTAACTACGCCAAAAGGCTGCACGATTGCAGGCTTGAACGAAATGGAACACCAGGGTTTCAGTTCTTCTTTGATCAAAGGAATTTCTGTAAGTTACAATAAAATTGCAAAGAATTGAGTGTGTTCTGATCCATCTTTTTGTTTTAATAAAAATAAGAATTCGCAATAAAAAGCTTGTTTACTGGATTGTAAAACATTCTATTAAAACCTGACTTTTTTCACAACCGCAAGTTTTTGTTAAAGAGAAATTCCCGATAAAAGTTGCTTTGCTGTTTTCAAAAAAATAAAAACAAAAATCAACTTTCTTCCTTTTCTATTTTCGTTTGTGCATAACCGTTATACACTTTTCTTAAAAAAAATATTTTTCAAAAAAAATACCCTATTAATTTGGTAGGATAATAAAGACACTTTAAATTTGCACCCAGTTCTTTAAAAATTACTTATCAAGAAAGGCAGAGGGAAAGGCCCAATGAAGCCTTAGCAACCGTCTCTTCCAAAAAAGAGAAATGGTGCTAATTCCGTCACGGTGTAAAAACTGGGGCTAGTTAAGTCAGATGCATATTGTTTTAAACTGGTTGTTTATATAATTAAAAGCGCTTCTGATTTCGGAGCGCTTTTTCTATTTGCAAAATCCTTCTACCTCTTGTAAGAAATTCTTGAAATTATCATTAAAATCAAAAACTCAAAGCAGTGAAACAGATCAGTAAGATCAACTTAAGGTTAATCGTTTTCAATACCCTCAAAAGACGCAACACAATGATGCGGTTGCAACAGGACATTGCTGTTGATGTAAATTAATTCTTCCACACTATCTTTTAGCGTATCTATTATTCACCGGCTATTTTTTGCAGGTTCGCGAACTGTGTAAATATCGGGACAACACCACTATGCCCTTTTGGGAATTGAAAACTTTTTATTCATTATTAATTAAATATTATGTTCAGGAATTTTATTGCATTCAAAAACTCCAAATTGATAACGGGATTTATATTTATCCTATTATCACAAAACGCGGCTGCTCAATCGTTTTCTATAAACGGAACAGTCATTTCAAAAAAAACCGGCCAGCCGTTAGCGGCTGTAACCGTTGCTGACAAGGGAAATACACAATCTGCAATAACAGATGAAAATGGAAATTTCACACTGCAACTCGCAGGCAAAAGCACTCTTGTTTTTTCTTCGGTGGGTTACAAACCGCAGGAAATAAATGTCTCTTCAATTAATACTTCTATCAAGGTTTCTTTGGAGGAAGAAGAAAATGTACTGAATGAAGTAGTGGTAACTGCTTTGGGGATTTCCAAAGAAAAAAAATCTTTGGGTTATGCGGTTCAGGAACTGAAATCGAAAGATATTTCAGAAGCGAAAGAAACCAATCTGGTAAATGAATTGGCTGGAAAAATCGCCGGTGTAAATGTTACTAACAGCCAGGGCGATATGGGATCTTCAAGAATTATTATCCGCGGCGAAACTTCTATTGATGGAAATAATCAACCACTGTTTGTTGTCGATGGCGTGCCGGTTGATAATTCGCAGTTATTGGGAACAGGCGGTTCCAGGGATTTTGCCAACGCCATTTCCGATATCAATTCGGAAGACATAGAATCGATCAGTGTGCTAAAAGGCCCGAACGCCGCGGCTCTTTATGGGTCGCGTGCAGCAGCGGGAGTTATTTTGATAAAAACAAAAAGCGGTAAAAATAAGAAAGGGCTTGGCATCACACTCAATTCAAATATTACTTTTTCCAACTTATTGATTTTACCGACTTATCAGAATTCTTTTGGTCAGGGTTCAAATGGCAAGTTTAGTTTTGTGGATGGAAAAGGTGGCGGCATAAATGACGGCGTAGATGAAAGCTGGGGGCCGGCATTGGATGGAAGGCTGATTCCACAATTTAATTCAAAAGGAGTGCCGGTGCCGTTTGTAGCTCATCCAAATAATGTGCGCGACTTTTTTAATACCGGTTATACATTTAATAACGGTATTGCAATTGCCGGTTCTGATGAAAAATATGACTTTCGTTTTTCTTATAATAATCAAAAACAAACCGGTGTAATTCCCAATTCTGAGCAGGGGAAAAATTCATTTTTACTGAATACAAGTTATCATATTACTCCAAAATTAACCTTACATGCAATTGCAAATTATGTACGTGACGATGCAGGCAATCTTCCTGGTTCAGGCGGAAAAAGATCGACAAGCACGATGTTACAATTTACCTGGTTTGGACGGCAGGTGGATATCAGCCAGTTAAAAAATTACCTCGATGCTGATGGAAATACTTTCAACTGGAACAATAGTTATTATAGCAATCCTTATTTTGTTGCTTATGAAAATACCGTAGGGCAAAGGCGTGACCGCATTATCGGAAGCGTAGAATTGAATTATAAAATTGGCAACAATCTGACAGCAAATTTGCGCAGCGGAAATGATTATTATACTGATCGCAGAAAATTAAAAATTGCTTACGGAACCAGCGGAACTCCTTACGGTTCTTATGAAGAAGATGCTTATACTTTAAGTGAAAACAATACAGAAGCAACGCTCGATTTTAATAAAAAACTTAACCACGATTTTTCTATAGATATTTTGGCAGGTGGAAACATTCGTAGAAACAGTTATGAAGAAAATGATCAACTTGCTCCAAAGCTGGCGGTTAGTGGAGTTTACACTTTAAGCAATTCCCGCGACCCGCTTATTTCTTCAAATTATTTCAGCAATTTAAAAACGTATAGTTTATTTTCTTCTGCGCAAATGGGTTTTAGAAATTATGCATTTTTAAATCTTACTGCAAGAAACGACTGGTCTTCTACATTGCCTGCGGCAAACCAATCTTACTTTTATCCCTCACTAAATGGAAGCCTTATTTTAACGCAGGCACTGGATATTAAAAGTGATTTTTTAAGTTATGCAAAAGTGCGTGGTGGATGGTCAAAAGTAGGTAAAGCGGCAGATGCATACCAGCTAATAAATGTTTATAATTTCACTGCGCCGTTTGGGTCTAATCCACAACAAAGCGCTGCGAGCAAAGACCTTAATCCAAATTTAAAGCCCGAAACTACTACTTCTGTTGAAGCAGGCGCTGAAGTTGGTTTATTTAATGATGCCCTTCACCTTGATTTGAGTGTTTATAATACAAACAGTATTGATCAGATCTTAAGTGTGGATGTAAGTCCCTCAACAGGTTATACCAAAAAACTCATTAACGGTGGTAAAATAAATAATAAAGGATTTGAGGCGCAGGCTGCAATTAAAATTATCAAAAACAGTCGCTTCAGCTGGGATGTAAATTTGAATTATTCACAAAACCACAGTGAGGTTTTGGAACTAGATAAAGAAGGCAGATTGCAGAGTTACGTATTAGGCGCAGACCGCACTGTACAGGTACTCGCAGCCGTTGGACAACCTTACGGAACCTTGTTTGGAAATGCTTATTTGCGTAACGCTTCCGGCGAAATAATTGTAAATGCAGATGGCACGCCGGCGATCAATCCAACGAAACAATACCTTGGAAAATTCACTCCTGACTGGTTGGGTGGAATTAATAACAGTTTTACTTATAAAGGTATTAGTCTTAGTTTTCTTGTCGATGCAAGAATCGGAGGATCTATTTATTCGAACACGAACCGGACGGGCACTTATACAGGAACACTTGCCTCTACAATGCCCGGCCGCGATGCTGCACACGGAGGATTGGCATATTACTATCCTGGTAATAATACATCTGCTACCGCAGTACAATTATCGAACGGAGCAACAGCCGCGCCTGGAGGAGAAACGGTTTATCATGATGGAAATATTTTTCCGGGAGTTACACAGGATGGCAAACCAAATACAACGATTTTACCCGCTCAACAATATTATAAAGGGTTTACAAACGTCGATGAGCAATTTGTTTATGATGCTTCTTTTGTAAAGTTGCGGGAAGTAAAATTGAGCTACAGTTTACCATCGTATTGGATTAAAAAGATTGGCTTTCAAAGCGCAACCGTTTCGCTTGTTGGCCGCAACCTTTGGATCATTTATAAAAAAATTCCAAATATAGATCCTGAAACCGCTTTCAACACCGGTAACGCACAAGGCCTCGAAGATCTAACCCTTCCGACCGTCCGCAATATTGGCTTTAATATCAACCTTAAATTTTAATAATGATGAAACTCAAATATGCTTCTTTAATCTTTTTCTCCATCTTTTTGTTTTCAATAACGTCGTGCAAAAAAGAGTTGGTGAAAATCAACAAAAATCCGAACGCTGCGGAAATAGCACAACCAAATTATTTACTAACAGCTGCAACAAAATCTGCAGTAGATGAATATTGGTCGATCACGCGAACTACCAATCCGAGTTCACTTTTTGTACAGCAATGGGCGATGATCCAATATACAGATCCCGACAGGTATATTTTTACCAATAATGATTTCCAGGAATTCTGGACTGCACAATATTCAAGTATTGTAAACCTTGATGAAATCATTAAGCTTGCTGACGCTCAACAAAATGCGAATTACAAGGGTGTTGCGCTTGTTTTACGTTCATGGGCTTTTTCATTACTCACTGATGCTTTCGGCAATATTCCTTATTCGCAAGCCATCCAGATTGATAAATATTTGACACCGGCATATGACGCACAGAAAGATGTGTATGAAGGGATATTAAATGATTTAAAAAATGCGCAGGCAGCTCTTGATCCGAATGGAAAAGCAATTGCCGGCGATATCATTTACAACAACAATATTTCTCTTTGGAAAAAATTCGCCAACTCTTTGCGACTGCGCATTGCTCTTCGGATTTCAGACCGGGAACCGGAAATTTCAAAACAGGTTTTGGCAGATATTCAAAATGAAGGTGGTTCGTTTATCAGCAGTAACAGTGAAATTGCCCAATTGGTTTATCTCAATTCTCCGAATCAAAATCCGATCAGTAATTATTTTGACACAAGAGATGATTACCGGATCAGTAAAACAATTGTTGATAAATTAATTCAACTCAATGATCCTCGTTTACCGATTTATGCGAATAAAACAGCAGCCGCCACCCCACAAGAATATGTTGGGCTTCCAAACGGATTGCTAGTTGGCGATGCAAGCAATTACGGTTTTTCCAAAACTTCAAAACCAGGCGATTATTTTACAAATCCTCATGCGCCGGCAGTGATCATCAGCTATGCAGAAGTGTTGTTTGACAGAGCCGAGGCAGCAGCACGTGGTTTTACAAATGAGAATGCAGGAGATTTGTATAAGCAAGCGATTCTCGCATCATTGGGTCAATATAATATTTCTAATGCGGATGCAACTACTTATGTTAATTCACCAGATGTACAATATGATGCCGCCAACTTTAAAAAATCAATAGGAATTCAAAAATGGATCGCTTTATTTGGACAGGGCCTGGAAGCATATGCAGAATGGCGGAGGCTTGATTATCCACAATTACAACCTGCCGTCGCCGGAGTTTTGAACGGACAAATTCCTTTAAGATTTATTTATCCCGGGACCGAACAATCACTGAATCGGAAAAGTTATCAGTTGGCAGTAGCAGACCAGGGGCCGGATCTATTGACCACAAGATTATGGTTTGATGTGAAATAAAAAGAACTGCCGCCGTTTTTATTTCAATAGTTAATTGAATTAAAAAACGGCGGTGTTAATAATTTCAAACAGAATTATTGGATTAATTTGTAGATCTGATTATAAAAAGAAGAAAAAATTAATGATGAAAAAAAGAAGAATTGTTCCTTTTAAAATTGCAATTGCCTTTTGTTCTTTGGCTATTTCATTCGCCTCTATTCATTGGCTACCAAAATCAAATGGATTAAAAAACGGATACTGGCGCGCAGCGATTTTACGTCCTGATGGACAACAGATCGTTTTTAATTTTCAAAGCAAAGACAGTGCAGGCAAAAAAATTATTTATGTTATAAATGGGAAAGAACATTTGTTGGTTGACAGCATTGAAACGCGCATTGATTCTGTATTTATTGAAATGCCTTTCTTTGAATCCAGCTTTAAAGCAAAAATAAATAAGGAAGGAAACTTAGAAGGAATTTGGGTGAAAAAATATGGTGAAAGAGTGCAGACATTACCGTTCAAGGCTGTTTATAACAAGAAAGAGAGATTTGAAGTTTCCGCACCCCCTGTTGCAAATATCTCCGGAAGATGGGTAACAGAATTTAAAACAAAAAAGAATGCGGATACGATTGTTGCAGAATTTAAACAGGAAGGATCTCATCTATCAGGAACCTTCCTAGATCCGACCGGCGATTACCGTTATCTGGATGGTATAGTAAGTGGAGACAGTTTAAAATTATCAACCTTTGATGGTGCTCATGCCTTTTTATTTACTGCAAAAATTGATGACAATAAAAATATATCTGGTGGTAAATTTTATTCCGGTGCAAGAAGTATCCAGGATTGGAACGCGGTGAAAAATGATGAAGCAACAGTAGCAGACGGTTTTGGCGAAACAAAAATAAAACCAGCCTCAGGTAAATTAAATTTCTCCTTTCGGAATAGTAATGATGGCAGTGAAGTTTCGATCAATGATAAAAAATACCAGGGCAAAGTCGTGGTGATTCAGATCCTTGGTTCCTGGTGTCCGAATTGCATGGATGAAACAAAATTTCTAAGTGATTTTTATGACAAAAATCATCAGCGTGGCATTGAAATAATTGGCCTTGCGTATGAACGTACCCCTGATTTTAAAGAATCACAAAAGGCGTTGCAACCATTCAAAAAAAGGTTTAATGTTCAATACCCGATCTTGATAACAGGTGTAACAGTTTCCGATTCACTAAGGGCACAAAAAACCTTACCTCAATTAGAATCGATTAATGCTTTTCCCACAACAATTTTTGTCGACAAAAAAGGAAACATCCGGAAGATTGACAGTGGTTTTTCCGGTCCTGCAACAGGAGCGCATTATGCGGAATTTAAAAATAAATTCAATAAGATCGTGAATGAATTGCTTGCTGAAAAATAAAAAGTTCCCCAACTTCTCCCCTCGACTGAGGAATTTTTTACCTGCTGCATTTTATTCTTTAAATGTTCTTATATTTGAAAAATAAATGTATGATAGTACTGACGCTATCTGTACCAGTTGAAGGAATAACAAAAAGAAATTGGCATTATATTCTCATTCGTTTAACATAATCTAATATATTTTTAAGATAGCCTCCCCAGCTTTTCTTCTGAATGTATCAATTTGATTCCTTTGAATTACTGCAAATTTAAAAAACCATTAAAAATGCAGAAGAATTGGTATGCAGTGTACACGAAACCACGCTGCGAAAGAAAAGTTTCTCTTTTACTTACTAAAAAAAAGATTGAAAATTTTTGTCCGTTAAACTATAAAGTAACAAGAAGCATTTTCAGAAAAACGATTACGTTTGAACCTGTGTTTAATGCTTATGTTTTTGTAAAATGCACGGCTACAGAAATTACTTCATTAAGCAAACAAATAAGTGGCATTTTAAGTGTATTGTACTGGAAAGGCAAACCGGCCACCATTAATGAAGAGGAAATAAACGCAATCAGAGAATTTACAAACAAACAACATGACATCCGGTTAGAAAAGCTGAATACGAAAGCTCCGGTACCTGAAAACCAAAAGATGTCTTATTTACTTGACGGGCAGATTGTGATGGTTAAAAACTCACCAACTAAAGTTGACTTGCCTTCTCTCGGATTTACTATGGTTGCCAACGTAAAAGAAACCGGAATTCTTGGAAGTCAGCTCGCCAATCAACAACTTGGCGTATTAGCTAATTAATTTTTTCACTTCTTCTACCCCTGCTGTTGCTGGTTTTTTAATAATGATAAAATTATCGGGAGCTGCAACTGCAGGTGGATTTTTATCAACAATATATTTTGGAATTCCTGCCGGTAAAAAATCAATCAATCCTGCTGCCGGATAGACCTGGAGCGATGTTCCCACCAGCATAAATATGTCGGCTTTTTGTAAAATTGCAGCTGCCTTTTCAATCATGGGAACCTGCTCACCAAACCATACTACATGTGGCCGCAGCTGAGAACCATCAGGCGCTTTCTCACCTGAATGTATCTCATCTCTTATTTCATAAAAAGTATTTTCATCTTTTTCGCTGCGCATTTTAAAAATTTCTCCGTGCAGATGAATTACGTTTTTTGAGCCGGCTCTTTCATGCAGATCATCGATATTTTGTGTAATAACAATGACATTGTAATCAGTCTGCAAATCGGCAATTGCCTTATGTGCAGCATTTGGTAAAGCTTTAGCCACTTCTTTTCTTCTTTGGTTATAAAAATCTAAAACCAATTCTGGATTTTTTTGCCAACCTTGCGGCGAAGCTACCTCGTACACATCATATCCCATCCATAAACCATCGCTGTCACGAAAAGTTTTCAATCCGCTTTCAGCGCTGATTCCTGCACCGGTAAGTACGATGAGATTTTCTTTCAAAATAAAAATCTTTTTAAATTTCAAAATGAGAAAAAGAAAAGTATCAGATAAAGATCATTTTTCTCCACTCATTTTCACGATTAATTTCCATTCATCAGGAGTTACTTTTTGTACAGATAACCTTGAATTTTTCACCAATTCCATATTCTCAAACTTTTGTTCCGCCTTAATATCAGTAAGTGTTACTGGGTTTTGTAAAGATTTTACCGGCTTCAAATCTACTACTACCCAATTCTTGTCTTCTGTCGTTGGATCCTGGTATGCTTCTTTTACAACCATAGCGATCCCAACGATTTCCATCCCTTCATTGCTGTGATAAAAAAACACTTCATCACCTTTTTTCATGTCTCTCAAGTTGTTTCTTGCCGCATAATTTCTAACACCATCCCAATGGGTTTTTTTGTCTTTTAAAAATTGCTGCCAACTATATTTAAAAGGTTCCGATTTTACCAGCCAGTAGTTCATGCTATTTCTTTAAGATTTGTAAAAAATAAAAGTAAGAACAAATTGTAAAAAACGATTTGCAAATGTATTTCTGACAAGAAATTTTCTTTTTTCCAAAGAAGAAAAAAAATACTTTTTCAAAGAAATTCCAAAACAGAAATTATCCATATTCATTTGATTACTGGTAAATAATTTATTGATTCTGGATGCGGTTGTATTTTTTCAAAATGGGAATTACTTTTTCCAGCGGCAAAGATTCTGCTTTGTTGCCATTTCTTCCTGTGATCGTTTTTGCAGCAAACAAAGAATTTATAATCGCTTCTTCTGTCGCTTCAATCGTTGCCATAAACAAAGGTGACATGTCATCGTTTTGCAAAACAGGAATCCGCATTATTCTTTGCTTTGCTGCATAAGGAATACGTGAAGCTGTATCGGTAGAAAAAGCAATGACGTAATCTCCGCTTCCATTTGATTCAATGCCGCCGGTTTTTCCCATACCAATAATTGCACGCTTTGCCAGCCGTAAGAGATTGCGATGATCCAAAGGAGCATCAGTTGCTACGATGATCATACACGAACCATCCACATTATTTAAAAGTTCATTACTGAAACTGAATTTTTCGAGTTCTTGTCCTACCGGCACTCCATCGATTTGTAATACACCACCGAAATTCGTTTGTACCAAAACACCAATCGTATATCCTCCCAAACCGGCAGGCAATTTCCTGGAAGAAGTGCCAATGCCACCTTTAAATCCAAAACAAACCGTTCCTGTTCCCGCACCAACCGCACCCTCTTCTACCCTGCCATCTTTTGCATTTTTTATCGCTGATAAAACATCTTCTTTGGTTATATGTAGTCCGCGAATGTCATTCAAAAAGCCATCGTTCGTTTCTCCAACTACAGCGTTTACAGATGCTACATTTTCATTCCCTTTTTCATGTAATGTATATTCTATTAATGCATCCATCGCTGTAGAAACATTTAGGGTGTTTGTTAAAATAATCGGAGTTTCAATATTTCCCAATTCATTTATTTGTGTGCTTCCCGCAAGTTTGCCAAAGCCATTTCCAACAAATACTGCAGCAGGAACCTTTTGCTGAAAAATATTTCCATCATACGGTAAAATCGCGGTTACACCGGTGCGAATTGAATCGCCTTTTATCATAGTCGTCTGCCCAACTTTTACACCGGCAACATCGGTAATACTGTTCAATTTGCCTGTTGTCATTACCCCGATCTTAACATCATAATCCCGGGCCCTTTTCTTTTCCTGCGCTTTCAACATAATTGGAGAAATAAATAAAATAAGGAAAAATAAATTTTTAGACATACCCACAATTATAATCTTTTTTGAAAGAAAATACCCAATCAATTGTTTATTTTACACTCATGAATCTTCCTGACTTTACATCAATATCATCGCTTTTTTTGCTTACCATGATTTTCTTCGTTATTATCACTGGAAGATATTTCCTGGTAGCTGGTTTGTTTTATTTTATCTTTTATAAATGGTTTCCTGCAAAATTTGAAACAAGAAAAATCAATAAAAAGAAATACAAAAAAAGACAGTTTGAAAAGGAGATAAAATGGAGTGTTTTAACCTCGCTGCTTTTTTCTGTTGCCGGAACAATCACGGTGATTCTATGGCAAAAAGGATACACTCAAGTTTATACAAAAATTGATTTGTATGGATGGTTGTATTTGCCCCTAAGCCTTGTTATTTTTATGCTTTTGCATGAGACCTATTATTACTGGATTCATCGCTGGATGCATAAACCGGCAATATTTAAAATCGTGCATAAAGTGCATCACGACAGCAATATTGCTTCTCCGTTTACGGCGTTTTCATTTCATCCCTTGGAAGGATTCTTACAGGCAATTTTTCTTCCTGTCATGCTGCTAATTTTGCCCATGCATTATTATGTTATTATTATCCAGTTAACGATTATGACTTTCAGCAGCGTAATCAATCATCTTGACATTGATATTTATCCAAAGAATCAAAATAATGTTTTGACAAAATGGGTGATTGGTGCTGCACATCATGCGCAACACCACAAATTCTTCAAATACAATTTTGGTTTGTATTTTACTTTTTGGGATAAAATAAAAAAGACCGAAAGGTGAAACAACTCCACAAAATCTCCGGCTGACGACCTTTTCTTTCTCAAAAAGTTAAATAACAAAAAATCAAAAAAGACAGAAGTTTATATCCATTTTTAAAACCTATCTTCGCAGCTAATTTTTTATAATCAACAACAACACAATGGACAACAAAAACACAGGAACCGTTAAATTTTTCAATTCTGAAAAAGGCTTCGGTTTTATCAAACACGATGATTCTTCTAAAGAAACATTTGTGCATGCAAGCGGACTAATTGATGAAATTAAAGAAAATGACAAAGTGGAATTTGACTTGCAGAATGGCAAAAAAGGCATGAATGCCGTTAATGTGAAATTAATCGGCTAAAATCGATATTTCAATGCAAAAAGGGCGATCTGAAAAGGTTGCCCTTTTTTGTTTTATTTTCCAATTTTTTTCGGAAAGAAAGAAGAATCAGCACCGGGCTTCAACTTTTCAATTTGCATCGTACATTAGCATCCGCATGAAATATTACCTTATAGCCGGCGAAGCTTCCGGCGATTTACATGGAAGTAATCTCATAAAAGAACTGCAAAAGTTAGATCCAAACGCACAAATCCGCTTCTGGGGCGGTGATAAAATGAAAGCCAGCGGAGCCACATTGGTAAAGCATTACAAAGAACTTGCTTTCATGGGATTTGCAGAAGTAATTAAAAATCTTCCTGAAATTTTGAAGAATTTTAAATTTTGTAAAAGTGATATTACCGCCTTTCAGCCGGACGTAGTTATTTTTATCGATTATCCAGGATTTAATTTACGAATGGCTAAATGGGCGAAAGAAAATAATTACAAAACGGTGTTTTATATTTCTCCTCAGGTATGGGCATGGAAAGAAAACCGTGTGAAAAATATCAAAAAGTATATTGATAAAATGCTGGTTATCCTTCCATTTGAAAAAGATTTTTATAAAAAATGGAATTACGAAGTGGAATATGTTGGCCATCCCTTGGTAAAAGTGATAGAAGATTTTAAAAAACATCATCCGGAAATCCGCGTTTCAGGAAACACCGTTGCATTGCTTCCCGGAAGCCGCAAACAGGAAATAGAAGCCAAACTTCCGGTCATGCTTCAGGCAACAAAAAACTTTCCGGAGTATCAGTTTGTGGTTGGCAAAGCGCCTTCCACTGAAGACGAATTTTATGACAGTTTCATAAAAGATTACAAAAATGTAAAGGTGATGTCAAATGACACTTATTCGTTGTTAATGAAGTCTGAGGCAGCTTTAGTAACATCCGGAACCGCTACCCTCGAGACCGCATTGTTTGGTGTTCCTGAAATTGTTTGTTACAAAGCGTCAAACATTTCTTACCATATTGCAAAGCGGTTGGTAAAATTGAAATTTATTTCATTGGTAAATCTGATCATGAATAAAGAAGTGGTAAAAGAACTGATTCAAACCGATCTTACTGCAGATAAAATAACTGTTAATTTAAAAAAAATTTTATTTGATTCAGAAAAAAAACAGCAGCTTAAACAGGATTATGCAGCATTAAAACTCTTGCTTTCGGAAGGCGGAAATGCTTCAGAAAACGCTGCCAAAAATATTTACTCACTTTTGTGACTCCATACATTCTCATCAAGAAAACTGCACAGCAAACAAACGAATAACGGTAATTTCCAGATTCCCCTGCCGGACAAAAATGCACAAGAGTGGGAATAAAAATCTTCACTGACCTCCGTAAAAATACGATATATAGATGTTATGATAATATGACATTCATAAATTTTTCAAAATTTCTTCACTTTTTTTCCCCGCCCCAATTGAGAAATATTTTTATCATAGAATTATCACAAAGATGGCACACTATATGGAGGGAAAGTTCCAATATTACTACAACTGTATCTTTCATTTAATGAGATAAACAGATTATGCGGTCCGTAAACCAAAATACTGTAGTAAAAACAATTGAAATTTATTGATTTTTATTAAAAATAATTATATATGAATCGCGTACTTATCGTTGACGACAACAGGGATATTTTATGGGTTGTTGAAGTAATTTTGAAAAGGTACGGTTTTGAAGTAATGACCACATTAAAAGGTGAAGAAGTTTTGTCGAAAACAAAAATGTTTTCACCACAACTCATTCTGCTCGACGTTTTTCTTTCTGGTATAGACGGAATTGACATTTGCAATACTTTAAAATCTACTCCGGAAACAAAGGACATTCCGGTTATTATGATTTCTGCACATACCAATTTTAAGGAAGTGAAGAAATTCTGCCGGGCTGATGATTTTATGTCGAAGCCGTTCGATGCGAATGAATTGGTAAGAAAAATAAATTATTTCATTGGCGATACTGTAAAAGAGTAAAGCGATCACTGACTTTTTAACTGGTGCAATTTTCTTCCGCTTAGATATTTTTCGCGGATAATTTCGTATGTCTGTTTTTCATGCACTTTACTTTCTAACCAGGAAATAATGTCAAGATAAGCAAACGCCCTTGTTTCAAACTTGCTTGTCTCCAGTTGTTTTATTTTATCCAACAATTTTTCAAATTCCGGTTTCAATTTTCTTGCAGACATATAGAATGATTTGCGTAAAAATTTAAATATTTCTTCTTCTACCAGACTTAGATTTTGCATCTTGGCCATAAAGCGATAAACCGTTTTAATCAGGTATTCCAACAACTGAAAATTTCCTAGTTCATAATGAGCTATAAGATGCAGGAGGCGCGCATAACATTGGAGATCGTTACGCAGGTTTACTTTCCAATTAATGATTTTATTGAGGTAATCAATAGCATTGTCAAAATCACCCGCGCCAAAATACAACGATGCAATTTTATAATAAAAAATCAAGGTGCGGTGCTGGTCCAGAAATAAGTTATACTCTTCCAGTTTGCTGGTAATTTCTTCCACAATCTCTAACCCTTCTTTAAAAGTTCCTTCCAAAAAATGCTGATTAATTTTCGCGATATACATATACACAAAAACCTGGATCTTATTATTATCATTTTGCTTTACAATATCCGAATTGCTGAATTCTTCCAGCAAAGAAAGTGTCTTATTAAACCCCGAATAATTTCTTAAAGTAAAATGTGCATTCAACAAATTGTGCAGGCCTTTTATGTAATTTCCTGTTTCAATTTGTATCATCATTGATTCATATAAAAAAAGATTTACCCATTTTTGCGTGTGACGATAATACATGAGGTAATCCTGGCGGATAAATGCATACCAGCAATAACTTTGGTGATAATACAGTTTTTCATAAAAGCCCTGAGGATCTTTTATATCGTCGGTTAAATTAGATTGGAAAAAATCTTCAATCTCATTTTCATCTTCTCTATTTCTTGCGAGTCCGTTTTTGATATACCAGCTATATAACTGCAAAGCCAGATTAGAAAGCTTAGTTTGTTTTATAAGATGATCGTTCGCAATATTTACCGCCATTGATAATTGGTCCGCCCGGTCCTGCATGCTCCGTGTAATATGAAGCGTTTCAATTTTCTTTTCTAAAATAAGGACTTCAATTTGAAAATTAATCTGGTTGTTTGCGCTCGCTATTTCTTTTATTCTTTCCAAAACCCTGAGGCTCTGATGATAAAGCCCCTTGTTATAAAGTATCCTTGCAAAATCAAGTTGTTCGTGTAATTCAATGTCAATGTTTTCGCTGCTTTCAAGCAATCTCAAGCTACTTAAGATTTGCCGGTACAAATGTGCTTTTACATTTGGCAGCTGTTGTTTTTTTATAGACGAAGTTTTGCTTATCAAAACATTTTCATCATAAGAAGACATCTTGTCAATCGCATCGAACAACTGTACTACCTTCAAATCGTTGTTTGAAGAATTTCTCTTTACATATAATTTAAAATTTCGTTTCTCTGATTTTTGCAGAGAATGAATCAATTGAAATAAAGAATCTGTGGAGCGGTTGGGCATTATAAAAAATAAAATAAACTGAAGCAATTTTTAATGAAAAACAAAAACTACTTCTTTAAATATAAACAAGTTTTGCTTCAAAGATAAAATTAAAAAGCGCATCCGAATGCAACTTGCTGTCCCTTCAAAACAAAAGATCAATTTACCAATTATTTTTCTTTATGTCAAAAGGAGCAAGAAGTCTTAAGAAAAAATTAGAAGTATTATTGGTTCGTAAACAAAAGGTTTAACGAAAAAAAACACTTCAGCAAAAGCACAAATAAGGCAAATTGCTATTTTTTTTAAAGCAAATAGTTAAAAAGAACTTATTACTTTGTTTGTTGACCATCGTAATAAAATTAACGTGAAAGTCACTATCAACAAGGCTTTCATGAAGTTGCGCTCTATTTTAGAAGCGTAAATTCAATGTTATATTGTTTAGACCTAACGGTATTAAGTTTCTAATTTCGAAAGAGTACAGATCGTTTCATCAATTTGAAATAATCTTTCTAAAAAAAACTCTATGGATAAGATAACAATTTTTGATACCACTTTACGTGATGGCGAACAGGTCCCCGGTTGCAAATTAAATACGGAAGAAAAGATTGAGTTGGCACTGCAATTAGAGGAACTTGGCGTTGATGTAATAGAAGCAGGTTTTCCTATTTCGAGTCCTGGAGATTTTTCCTCTGTAGAAAAAATTTCCAAAGCAATTACGAAAGCCACTGTTTGTGCTCTTTCGCGTGCAGTTCAAAAAGATATTGAAACAGCCGCTCATGCTTTAAAGTATGCAAAACGGCCACGAATTCATACCGGCATTGGAACTTCTGATTTTCATATCAAAAGCAAATTCAACTCTAACCGTGAAGAAATTTTGAAAAGAGCCGTTCAGTGTGTGAAATGGGCCAGAAATTTTACCGACGATGTGGAATTTTATGCAGAAGATGCAGGCAGAACAGACAATGAGTATCTGGCAAAAGTGATCGAAGCGGTTATTAAAGCAGGTGCAACAACCGTCAATATTCCTGATACAACCGGTTATTGTTTGCCTTATCAATATGGAGAAAAAATTGCTTTTTTAAAGAATAATGTCAGCAATATTGATAATGCTGTTATCTCCTGTCACTGTCATAATGATCTGGGGCTGGCAACAGCAAATTCGATTTCCGGAGCTATAAATGGAGCAAGACAAATTGAATGCACCATAAATGGTTTGGGCGAAAGGGCCGGTAATACTTCATTGGAAGAAGTAGTGATGATCATTAAACAACATAAAGATCTGGGATTCTTTACAGATATCAATTCTACAAAATTAAATCCAATGAGCAGGCAGGTTTCTGATACCATGCGCATGCCGGTTCAACCCAATAAGGCAATTGTTGGCAGCAATGCATTTTCACATTCTTCCGGAATTCACCAGGATGGCTTTTTAAAGGATACACTTACTTATGAAATCATCAGTCCCGAAGAAGTTGGTGCAGATAGTTCCAAAATTGTTCTGACTGCCAGAAGCGGAAGAAGTGCACTCGCTTATCGCTTTCAAAAGTTAGGGTATGAATTTTATAGAAACGATGTAGATGTTTTATACGATCGGTTTTTAAAAATAGCTGATCATAAAAAAGTAGTGGAAGACGAAGATCTTTCTGAATTAGCAAGCAACTATCAGAAAGCAGAAGGAATAATGCAAAAGGCATAATGCACAAGACAATGTTTGATTTTAAAATCTTGATACTAAATTAAAATGGGCAAAACACTATTTGAAAAAATCTGGGAAAAGCATTTGGTGAAATCAATACCGGATGGGCCTGATGTAATTTATATTGACAAACATTTCATTCACGAAGTAACAAGTCCACAGGCTTTTTCGGGGATTGAAAAAAGAGGACAACAAATTTTCAGGCCGTTGAAAACCGTTGCTACAGCCGATCACAACGTTCCAACAATCAACCAGCATCTTCCTATTGTTGAAGAACTGAGCAGACTTCAGGTTCAAAAGCTAGTGGATAATTGTAAAAAACATCAGATAGAATTATATGGATTAGGGCATCCTTTCCAGGGAATCGTACACGTGATAGGCCCGGAATTAGGAATTACACAACCCGGAATGACAATCGTTTGCGGCGATAGTCATACTTCTACTCACGGTGCTTTTGGCTCTATTGCTTTCGGAATTGGAACAAGCGAAGTAGAAATGGTTTTTGCTTCGCAATGCATATTACAAAACAAACCAAAAGTAATGCGCATTAATGTTGAAGGCGAATTAAATAAAGGTGTTGTTTCAAAAGATATTATTCTTTATATCATTTCGAAGATCTCTGCAAGTGGCGCTACCGGCTACTTTGTAGAATATGCCGGCTCTGCTATTCGTTCACTTTCTATGGAAGCGAGAATGACAATATGTAATATGAGTATTGAAATGGGCGCCCGGGGCGGCATGATTGCTCCTGATGAAACGACATTTGAATACATGAAGAACCGGTTGTTTGCGCCAAAGGAGGATGCGTGGGACGAAAAAGTAGAAGAATGGAAAAAATTATATTCTGATGAAGATGCAGTTTTTGATAAAGAAATAAATATCAAAGCTGAAGAGATCGAGCCGATGATCACTTACGGGACAAATCCCGGACTCGGAATTACGATCAATGCAAATGTGCCGACTGTAGAAAGCATTTCAGATGAAGGAGAAAGAAAAAATCTTATAAAAGCGCTGGAATATATGGGATTGACTGCTGGCCAATCTTTAAAGGGAATGCCGGTTCAAAATGTTTTTATCGGAAGCTGTACCAATTCAAGAATTGAAGATTTACGTTTAGTAGCTTCCGTTATAAAAGGAAGAAAGAAAAACGAAAACGTAAACGTGATGATTGTTCCCGGTTCGCAACAAGTTGCCGCACAACTATCAGCAGAAGGCCTTGATGTTATCTTTACTGATGCAGGATTCAAAATACGGCAGGCAGGTTGCAGTGCGTGTTTGGGAATGAATGAAGACAAAGTGCCAGCCGGAGAATATTGCATTTCTACCAGCAACAGAAATTTTGAAGGAAGGCAAGGCGCTGGTTCCAGAACTTTACTAGCAAGCCCGCTAACAGCCGCTGCTGCTGCGATTACCGGCGTTGTCACTGACGTGAGAGAATTATTAAACTAAGAGAATGAAGCCACTTAAAAATATACAAAGCACATTTATTCCTTTAACGGAAGAGAATATTGACACCGATCAGATCATTCCTGCGCGTTTTTTAAAATCAACTTCTCGCGAAGGATTTGGAAAAAATTTGTTTCGCGACTGGAGATATTATCATAACGATGAAGCGCAACCGAAAGCTGGTTTTATTTTGAACAAGCCGGAATATAACGGTTCAATTTTGGTTGCGGGCAAAAATTTTGGTTGCGGTTCTTCACGCGAACACGCAGCATGGTCTTTGCTTGATTATGGTTTTAATGTGGTCGTTTCTAGTTTTTTTGCAGATATTTTTAAAAACAATGCGTTGAATAATGGTGTGCTTCCGGTGCAGGTGAGCGATAAATTTTTACAAAAAATATTTGCACTCGAAAATGGTTCTACCCTTTCTGTTGATCTGGAAAAACAAACTATTACAATAGATGCAACAGGAGAACAAGAGAAATTTGATATCAACAATTATAAGAAAACCTGTCTACTGAATGGTTATGATGATATCGATTATCTATTAAGTATAAAGCAGGACATCATAAATTTTGAAAAAACACTTGCTTAAAAAATAAATCATGCAAACGCCATCTATCATAGTAAAAGATCTTGTAGTGAAAACGCAGGAGAATACTGTGCTTGATGGAATTTCTTTTTCATTATTACCTCGTCAGCATTTGGCCATTCTTGGAAATGCTGAAAGCGGCAAAACGACTTTAGCAAAAGCGATTACAGGAAAAACTCACTTTTCAGGAAATATTTTTACTGATATAAAAAGTATAACGGACGCGGCTACACGAATTCAATTAATAGAGCAACGTTATTCATTCAAAAATTTATCTGGCACATCTCAGTTTTATTATCAGCAACGTTTTAATAGTTTTGATTCAACTGATGCACCAACAATTCTGGAGGAATTATTAAAAATAACAGAAACCGGCAAACAAACAAATAACGTCGATTCTGTCTTAGAAGATTTAGGAATTTTAAATTTAAAGGATGCTCCTCTTATTCAATTGTCAAGCGGCGAACATAAAAGATTTCAATTGGCAAAAGCATTGCTAAATCCGCCGCAGTTGTTGATTTTGGATAATCCTTATATCGGACTTGATATTTTGGGCAGGAAAAAACTTAATAAAATACTGGAAGGAATTGTCGGAAAAGGCACGCAAATCATTTTAATTGCGGGCACGTTTCCAATTCCAGATTTTATTACCCACATCGCCTTTCTTCAAAATAAAAAACTGAGGTTTTTTGGAGAAAAGGACAATTTTATTTTGGTTCAGGAAGAGATGAACCACGGCAATAATTTTGAATCCGAAAATTTTATTCATTCAGAAAAAACAAAAAATTTTTATAACATAGAACTGTTGCCGGCTTCCAACGAAGATTTCGAATTTGAAGCAATAGTTGAAATGAAAAAAGTTCATTTGAATTATGGCCAGCACGTTATTCTAAAAAACCTGGACTGGAAAATAGAACAAGGAGAAAAATGGTTATTAAAAGGACCTAACGGCGCCGGCAAATCTTCATTATTAAACCTGATAACCGGCGATCATCCTCAGGGATATTCAAATGAGATCTACTTGTTTGGAAAAAGAAGAGGAACCGGCGAAAGCATCTGGGATATAAAGCAAAAAACAGGATATATTTCTCCGGAGCTTCATGCTTATTTTGACAAAAATATCACGTGTTTCAATGCGATCGCATCGGGCTACTTTGACACAATTGGTTTGTTTAAAAAATTAAGTACAACACAACACAACAACATACTACAGTGGTTGGATTTTTTACAACTTTCTCATGTGTCAAAAAAGTCTTTACATTCAATTTCTTTCGGTCTCCAACGAATGATCTTGCTTGTAAGGGCACTGGTAAAAAATCCATCACTGTTAGTGTTAGATGAGCCGTGCCAGGGGCTTGATGAGGAACAAAGCGGACAATTTGTTTCTTTGATAGATGATGTTTGTACAAACTCCAACAAGACATTGATTTATGTAAGTCATGAAGAAAATAACATACCCGCATGCATTGAAAAAGTATTGCAATTAGAAAAAGGACAACATAAAATTTATTCGCTCAACCAACAAAAAGGACTTGCAGTAGCTTAACGAAAATTAATTATTAAAACAGAAAAATAAATCCGCAGTGCGAAGAAAAAAATGAACAAGAACATAACAGTTATTCCAGGAGACGGCATTGGCCCGGAAGTAACGCGTGAAACTTTAAAAGTATTAAATGCAGTTGCTGTGAAATACCATCATCAATTTAATTTTACTCACTGCCTGATGGGTGGAATCGCCATTGAAAAAACCGGCGAACCATTACCCCAGGAAACAATAGATAGCTGCCATAAAAGCGATGCGGTATTATTGGGTGCTATTGGTCTTCCAAAGTATGACAACAATCCTTCATTGAAAGTGAGGCCAGAACAAGGGTTGCTGAAATTGCGAAAAGAATTGCAATTATTTGCAAACATCAGGCCGGTATCCACTTACAAATCATTACATCATCTTTCACCGTTGAAAGAAAAACAATTAACGGGTGTGGATTTTATCATTTACCGCGAACTGACCGGTGGCATTTATTTTGGGAAAAAGGAATTAAATGAGGCGGAAACGGAAGCCTCGGATTTATGTATCTATAATACAGATGAAATAAGCAGAATAGCTCTTCTCGCTTTTGCGGCAGCACAAAAAAGAAAGAAGAAATTGACCCTGGTTGATAAAGCAAACGTGTTGGAAACATCAAGGCTTTGGAGGAAAAATGTGCAGGAAATTTCCAAAAATTTCCCGGATGTAAAAGTCGATTACATGTATGTAGATAATGCATCAATGCAAATCATTGTGAATCCCAAGCAATTCGATGTAATCCTTACTGAAAACATGTTTGGCGATATTCTGAGCGATGAGGCAAGTGTGATCAGCGGCTCTTTGGGATTACTTCCTTCGTCTTCAATTGGAGAAGTAAATGCATTGTTTGAACCCATTCACGGCTCTTATCCTCAAGCTGCAGGAAAAGACATCGCAAATCCAATTGGTTCTGTTTTATCAGGAGCTTTGATGATGGAATATTTTGGCCTAAACGAAGAAGCAAAGGCCATCCGTGATGCGGTAGACTGGACATTGAGTAATGGTTTTGTAACAAAAGATATTGACCCTGTTAATTCTTATTTCACCTCCACAATTGGGGAACTGGTAAGTAATTACATCAGCAATGATATTCCTCAACATTCGAATATCAGGAACATGGCTTTAGGACAGGCTACAATTATTTAAATGAAGGTTGCCAATCTTTGAAAGGTTGGGAACCTTAAAAAAAGTTCTTTGTTTTTTTAAAAGGGTATGGTAAGTTTGCCAAATAACTTTCACCGATGTTGAACGGCAAAATACTTAACGGCATTCAAATTATTTCAGTAATTATTATTGCTGTCATTGTGATTATTGTACCCTTAAACGGAGGTGGAATGATTATTTAAAAAAAATAAATTTTTAAAAATAGCCCGCCTCCAAAAGAAGCGGGTTTTTTTATTTAAACCCTTTTCAAAATAGATTTTTATGTATTACAATGACAACACTTTTGTTTTCCTAAATGGAGAAATCGTAAAAGCTTCCGAAGCAAAAACCGACTTGTATGGACAGACGCTACACTATGGCTATGGGGTGTTTGAAGGCATTCGCTCTTATAAAACTTCCGATGGAAAAACAAAGATTTTCAAAGAAGTGGCCCATTTTGACAGACTAAAAAATTCAGCGGATGCACTCAATCTTCCATACAACTGGGACAACGACGATTTAATAAAAGCGACGTATGAAATTTTGAAATTGAATGATTTACAGGATGCTTACATCAGGCCTTTGGTATATGCACCTGCCAATATGAGTTTTGTGCGCAATAGTGAATCTTTTATTGCAATTGAGGCGTGGGAGATGAAACCTTTTCTCGGTGATGAATTATTGAGTGTGATGACGTCTTCTTTTGAAAGACCAAATCCAAAGGGTTTTAAGATAGAAGCAAAAGCAACAGGACATTACGTAAATTCTATTCTTGCCTCGCAGGAAGCAAAAGCAAAAGGGTACGATGAAGCGCTTTTAAAAGATATGAAAGGTTTTGTAGCAGAAGCGCCGGGGGCCAATTTCTTTGTTGAGAAAAATAACGTTTTGTACACGCCGCAAGCCGGAAATATTTTACCAGGAATCACAAGAGCGACTATTCTTGAAATATGCACTCGGCTTGGCATCCACACCGTTGAAAAGAATATCACTCTTGCGGAAGTGCATGGTGCGGACAGCGCCTTCTTCTGTGGAACGGCTGCAGAAGTCGTTGGAATTGCTTCGCTTGATAAAATCCTTTTTAGAAAAGAATGGAAAGATTCTCTTGGCACTGTCATACAGAAAGAATATAAAAACCTGGTTACCGAAAAGCAGAAACAGCAAAAATTAGAAACAGTAAGTTAATTAAAAATTTAAAAATCGAGAATTACAGCAAACAAATAAATAATTAAGATTTCAATTTTACAAATGAGCGATAATATAAAAAATACAGTATTAAATAAATACAGTCGGGAGCTTACACAAGACGAAACACAGCCTGGTGCCCAGGCCATGTTTTACGGCATTGGTTTGACAGATGAAGATTTAAAAAAGGCGCAGGTAGGAATTGTAAGCATGGGTTATGACGGCAATACTTGCAACATGCATTTGAACGGCCTCGCACAAATGATAAAACAAAGTGTATGGAAAAATAATCTCGTTGGTTTGGTCTTCAACACAATTGGTGTAAGCGATGGAATGGCTAATGGAAAAGATGGAATGCGCTATTCGCTTGTGAGTCGCGATGTGATTGCTGATTCAATTGAAACAGTTTGTGGAGCTCAATATTATGATGCATTGATTGCTATTCCTGGCTGTGATAAAAATATGCCCGGTTCAGTGATGGCAATGGGGCGGCTGAACAGACCTGCTATAATGATCTACGGAGGAACCATTGCGGCAGGTCATTATAAAGGCGAAGACCTGAATATTATTTCTGCTTTTGAAGCGCTGGGACATAAGATAGCTGGTGATATAACACCGGAAGATTTCAGAAATGTAGTACGTCATTCCTGCCCGGGAGCTGGAGCGTGTGGTGGCATGTACACAGCAAATACGATGGCTTCTGCAATCGAGGCGTTGGGAATGAGTTTGCCATTTTCTTCTTCCAATCCTGCTGTGAGCGAGGATAAAAAAAAGGAATGCGAAAATGCCGGTGCAGCCATTTTAAACCTGCTACGGCTGGATTTAAAACCACGCGAGATCATGACGAAGAAAGCCTTTGAAAATGCCATAACGGTTGTGATGGTGTTAGGAGGATCAACAAATGCAGTTCTACATTTAATTGCCATGGCGAAGAGTGTGGATATTGATCTGACACAGGATGATTTTCAAAGGATCAGCGATAAAATTCCGTTGCTTGCAGATTTTAAGCCAAGCGGAAAATACCTGATGCAGGATTTGCATCAATATGGCGGTATTCCTGCCGTCATGAAATATTTATTGAAACATGAGTTATTACATGGTGACTGTATCACAGTAACCGGCAAAACGATTGCAGAAAATTTAGAAAACGTTCCTGATCTTGATTTTTCACAGCAGGACATCATTCATTCCTTGGAAAATCCCATTAAGAAAACCGGTCATTTGCAAATCTTATATGGAAATCTTGCAGAAGGTGGCAGTGTGGCAAAGATCACAGGAAAAGAAGGATTAAAATTTAGTGGACCGGCCCGGGTTTTTCATGGAGAGCAACATTTGATCGAGGGAATCAACTCAGGCAAAATAAAACATGGAGATGTTGTAGTAATAAATTATGTAGGGCCGAAAGGAGCTCCGGGAATGCCGGAAATGCTGAAGCCTACCTCAGCCTTAATCGGCGCCGGCCTGGGTAAAAGTGTTGCACTGATTACAGATGGAAGATTTAGTGGTGGCACTCATGGTTTTGTGGTCGGACATATTACGCCTGAAGCTTTTAACGGTGGCTTAATTGGACTGGTTGAAGATGATGATGAAATCGAAATTGATATTACTGTCAACAAAATCAATTTGAAAGTAAGGCCTGAAGTGATTCTGCAAAGAAAGAGAGAATGGAAACAGCCCAATATTAAGGCGAACAAAGGCGTGTTGCTCAAGTATGCATATTGTGTAAGCAGCGCCGCTGAAGGCTGTGTGACAGATGAGTGGGAATCCGTAAAAAAAGAACAGCGAGAAAAAGAAATGGAAGAAAACAGAGTCGCAGAAGGCATTTGAAATAAGCGAATAATGATACGTGCTTTTGATCAGACAAAAAATTTAAAAGATATCAAAGCGTCGCGGAAGTAAACAAATAATTTATCCAATGTTTCACGATTGAAACCAATAAAAAAATTACGATTATGAATACCATCGAATTAGAAGAAGAAAAAAAATTAACAACAAAAAACTCGACTAACGTTTCCGGTTCAGTTGCCGTTTTTGAAATCCTTCTTGCCGAAAATGTAAAAACAGTTTTCGGTTATCCGGGCGGAGCGATCATGCCTATTTATGATGCATTATATGATTATCCTGACAGAATCGAGCATATACTTACCCGACATGAACAGGGCGCTATTCATGCCGCCCAGGGATTTGCAAGAACTTCCGGCGAAGTAGGAGTTGTCTTTGCAACAAGCGGCCCCGGCGCTACTAACCTAGTGACTGGCCTTGCTGATGCTATGATTGACAGCACACCGCTCGTTTGTATTACCGGACAAGTTTTCGCTCACCTTCTTGGCACGGATGCTTTCCAGGAAACCGATGTGGTAAATATTACAACACCGGTTACGAAATGGAATTACCAGGTAACAGATGCAACAGAAATTCCTTCTGTTTTAGCAAAGGCGTTTTATATCGCAAAAAGCGGAAGGCCCGGACCTGTTTTGATCGACATCACCAAAAATGCACAAATTCAAAAATTCGATTTTGAAGGTTACAAAAGCATCAATCATGTACGCAGTTATCGTCCAAAACCGATTGTAAGACAAGAATATATTGAGGAAGCTGCAAAATTGATCAATGAAGCAAAAAAACCTTTTGTAATTTTTGGCCAAGGAGTAATTCTTGGAGAAGCAGAAAAAGAATTTAAAGCATTTATTGAAAAAGGTGGTATTCCTGCTGCATGGACAATCCTTGGTTTGAGCGCTTTACCAACAGATCATCCGTTGAATGTCGGAATGCTTGGAATGCATGGAAATTATGGGCCAAATGTTTTGACAAATGAATGCGATGTTTTGATTGCTGTTGGTATGCGTTTCGACGATCGTGTTACAGGCAGATTGGATAAATATGCAAAGCAAGCCAAAATAATTCATCTGGATATTGATCCATCAGAAATTGATAAAAATGTAAAAGTAACTGTTCCGGTTTGGGGCGATTGTAAAGAAACATTACCAATACTAACCCAACTGATCGAAAAGAAAACTCACAAAGAATGGCTGCAAAAATTTGAGGAATATAAAGAGAAGGAAAAGGAAAAATGTTTTGATAAGGATCTTCATCCAAAAACTGAAACACTTTCAATGGGTGAAGTGATGAATCTTTTAAATGAATTGACTGATGGAAATGCAGTGATTGTTTCTGATGTGGGTCAGCACCAGATGGTAGCCTGTCGGTATGCAAAATTTAACCAAACAAGGAGCAATGTTACTTCAGGGGGATTGGGTACAATGGGCTTTGGCTTACCGGCTGCAATCGGCGCTAAATTAGGGGCGCCGGAAAGAACCGTTGTTTGCGTTGCTGGTGATGGTGGTTTTCAAATGACATTGCAGGAATTAGGAACGATCATGCAAAATAATATTAACGTAAAAATGATCATTCTTAACAACCAGTTTCTTGGTATGGTGCGTCAATGGCAGGAATTGTTTAATGAAAGAAGATATTCATTTACTGATATCGAAAGTCCTGATTTTGTTGCCCTGGCAAAAGCATATGACATTGAAGGACAAAAAGTTTCTGAAAGAAATAAACTAAAAAATGCATTGAAAGAAATGCTGGATCATGATGGTGCTTACCTTCTGGAAGTAATGGTTGGTAAGGAACACAACGTTTTTCCAATGGTGCCACAAGGCTGCAGCGTTGCAGAAATCCGTTTGTCTTAAAGTGATCACTAAATCATTTTTGAATAGAACAAATAAATGAATGTTGAAATGAAATGGGATTCAATTTTATACGACACCAAACACAACTTTGTTTCAAAGTATGGCGAAGATGTTGTGCAATTATTGAATCCGCAAAAAGGAGAAATCATTCTTGATGCAGGTTGTGGAACCGGCGATCTTACAGCGATAATTGCAGCGTCCGGAGCGATTGTGGAAGGCATTGATTTATCAAAAGAAATGATTGAGCATGCCAAAGAAAAATTTCCTGGAATTTCTTTCACCGTTGGAAGCATTACCGAATACGAAAAGCCGGAATTTTATGACGCAATTTTTTCAAATGCCACACTTCATTGGATTTTAGATAAAGAAAAAGCAATTGAGAAAATGTTTGAAAATCTAAAATATGGAGGTCGGCTTGTTTTGGAAATGGGCGGAAAAGGTAATGTCCGTGAAATCATCAGTGCAATAGCAAAAACTTTAAAAAAACATGGTTTTGGCGAAAGAATTTTAAACAGGCAATGGTACTTTCCTTCAATTGGAGAATATGCAAGTTTGTTGGAAGCCCACGGATTCACTGTAGAATATGCCGTTCATTTCGATCGTGAAACAGAATTAAAAAGCAGTGACGGCATTAAAGATTGGATAAAAATGTTTGGCAAAGATTTTTTTGAAGGTTTGAATAAAACAACCGTTGAATCTATTTTGACTGAAATACAATCTTCCCTTTTTCCAATAAGATTTTATAACAATAAATGGCATGCTGATTATAAAAGATTACGAATGGTAGCAAGAAAATCTTAAAAATCAGAAAGGCTTTGAAAATATCTTCTACTGAAAAAAAATTAAAACATGAACAGTAAACCAACAAATATGTCAAATTCTTCTATCGCTGCAAGTGGAAAACAGGAATATACGATCACCGTTTATTCAGAAGACCAGATCGGAATTCTGAATCGTATATCCATTATTTTTTCAAGACGCAAAATCAACATACAAACATTGAACACCTCTCCTTCTGAAGTGCCTGGAATTCATCGTTTCAATATTGTAATTGATGAAACTGAAGAGGTTATTAAAAAACTCGTGCGTCAAATTGAAAAACAAGTGGATGTTTTAAAAGCTTATTACAACACCAATGATGAAATTATCTGGCAGGAAATGGCTTTATATAAAGTGCCTACAGATATTATTGCAGAAAAAGCAAAAGTGGAAAGACTGCTTCACCAGTTTGGCGCAAGAGTGGTTGCAATCAGAAAAGATTATACGGTATTTGAAACAACCGGACATCGCGAAGAAACAGACAGGCTCATCTCTGCGCTTGAGCCATATGGATTAATAGAATTTGTAAGAAGTGCGCGGGTAGCAATTATTAAAGAAAGTGAAGGTTTTCATTTTAAGGTAAAAGAGTTTGAGAAACAGCAACCAGGAGAAGAAGTTATTGAAAATGAATATTTGGATAAACAAAGTGAAGTATTTACAATGTAAATGATTGTTCATGGAAGTTCAAAAAGTAATTCCGGTTTTAAGAATTTTCGATTATGAAAAAGCGGTGAGATTTTATATTGACTGGCTGGGATTTAAAATAGACTGGCAACACACATTTGAAGAGGATTCGCCAATATACATGCAGGTTTCAAGAGAAGGTATTGCGTTGCATCTGAGTGAACATCATGGAGATAGTACGCCGGGTTCAAGAGTCTACATCGAATGTACCGGGTTAAAAGAATATCATAAATCATTGATCGAACAAAAATATAGAAACAATAGACCCGGTTGTGAAAAATCATTTTACGGAACGTGGTGCATGGAAGTGATTGATCCTTTTGGAAACAGGCTCACATGGAACGAAAAAATTTCAGATTAAAAAAGAACGATCATAGAAAAATAAAAACAAACATTAAAATTTAAATCTTAAAACAAAAACATGGCGACATTAAATTTTGCAGGAACAGAAGAAAACGTAGTTACCAGGGAAGAATTTCCTTTATCAAAAGCTCAGGAAATATTGAAAGACGAAGTAGTAGCCGTAATTGGTTATGGCGTTCAGGGACCCGGACAAGCTTTGAATCAAAGAGACAACGGCATCAATGTGATCGTTGGACAAAGAAAAAATTCGAAGAGCTGGGACAAAGCTGTTCAGGATGGATTTGTAGAAGGAAAAACTTTATTTGAAATAGAAGAAGCGTTAGAAAAAGGAACAATTATTTGTTACCTTTTGAGTGATGCTGCACAAATTGCGATGTGGCCTACTGTAAAAAAACATTTAACTGCCGGAAAGGCTTTATATTTTTCTCATGGTTTTGGAATTACTTATAACGATCAGACGGGAATTATTCCTCCAAAAGATGTAGATGTATTTTTAGTTGCACCAAAAGGATCAGGTACTTCATTGCGCAGAATGTTTTTGCAGGGACGCGGATTAAACAGCAGTTATGCGATCTACCAGGATGCAACAGGCAAAGCGTTTGACAGAGTAATTTCCCTTGGAATTGCCATTGGCTCAGGATATTTATTTGAAACAACTTTTAAGAAAGAAGTGTTTAGCGATCTGACCGGCGAACGCGGAACTTTGATGGGTGCTATACAGGGAATTTTTGCTGCGCAATTTGAAGTGCTTCGCAAAAACGGGCACTCTCCTTCTGAAGCTTTCAATGAAACTGTTGAAGAATTAACACAATCCTTAATGCCATTGGTAGCAGAAAATGGAATGGATTGGATGTATGCAAATTGCTCTACCACAGCACAACGCGGCGCATTGGATTGGTGGAAAAAATTCCGTGATGCGACATTGCCGGTATTTGATGATCTGTACAAAAACGTAGCAGCCGGAAAAGAAGCAGCTCTCTCTATCAATTCAAATTCACAAGCTGATTATCGCGAAAAGTTAAATGAAGAATTAAGAGAATTACGGGAAAGTGAAATGTGGCGCGCAGGAAAAACAGTTAGAAGTTTAAGACCAGAAAACCAGGAACCGGCATAATAAAATCATTAAAGGTTGCCAACTTTTCAAACTGGCAACCTTTAAAATATAATAAAATGAATATCACTATGAACAAAAGTGGAAAATCTGAAAATTATTTTCCAGTCTTTGACGGGCTCGGCGTTGCGGATGCAGAAGAACGGTTGAGAAAAATCGTAAATCGCACGCCTCTTACATTAAACAGAAATTTATCCGCAAAATATCATTGCAATATTTTCCTTAAAAGAGAGGACTTACAGGTCGTTCGCTCGTATAAACTGCGTGGCGCTTATAACATGCTCAGCACTTTGCCGCCGGAAAAATTAAGACAAGGTGTAGTATGCGCCAGCGCTGGAAATCATGCGCAGGGATTTGCTTATTCGTGTAAAAAGTTAGGTTGTCATGGCGTTGTTTTTATGCCCGTGATCACTCCGAAACAAAAAGTGAAACAAACAAAAATGTTTGGTGAAAATTTTGTTGAAGTACAGTTGGTTGGGGATTCATTTGATGATTGCCTGGAAGCTGCCTTGAAATTTACCAAGGAAAATAATATGACTTTTATTCCGCCTTATGACAATTATAAAATTATAGAAGGCCAGGCAACTGTTGGATTAGAGATATTAGAAGATCTTACACATGTAGATTATTTATTCTTACCGGTTGGCGGTGGCGGTCTTGCTTCAGGCGTTGGTTCATATTTTAAAACATTTTCTCCTTCAACAAAAATTATTGGTGTAGAACCTGAAGGAGCCCCATCAATGTCAGAAGCATTTAAAGAAGGGCATCCTGTAACCCTGCATGACATCGAACATTTTGTTGATGGCGCTTCTGTAAGCCGGGCTGGCGATATCACTTATTCTGTCTGTAAAGATGTTTTGAATGAAATGCATTTGGTTGCTGAAGGAAAAGTTTGTACAACTATTTTACAACTTTATAACGAAGACGCAATTGTGGTAGAACCTGCGGGAGCCTTGTCGATATCGGCTTTAGACGATTATGCCGAAGAAATTAAAGGTAAAAATGTAGTTTGTATTATCAGTGGAGGAAATAATGATATAGACAGAATGCAGGAAATTAAAGAAAGGTCATTGCAATATGAAGGGCTGAAACATTATTTTCTAATTCGCTTCGCACAGAGGCCGGGAGCTTTAAAAGAGTTTGTAAATGAAGTGCTTGGCCCCAATGACGATATCACCCGCTTTGAATACATCCAAAAAAATAATAAAGAAGCTGGTCCTGCTTTGGTTGGGATCGAATTAGGGGATAAAAAAGATTATGATCCTTTAAAAAGAAACCTGGATTTTTATAAAATCAATTATACGGAATTAAAAAAAGACGATAATGCTTTTGGGTATTTGGTGTAATAATTAGCAACGATTAAACGCTGCATTTTCTTTAATACTTATTTGTTTAAATTGTTCTAAAAATTCAAATTCAGATTATTTCTTTGTTTGCTGAATTTTATTTTAATAAATCAATTTGAAACGTTTTATTTCTCTATCACCGTTTTTTACTGACAGATAATAAATCCCATGTGCCAGTTTTTTATTCAAATTAATCCGCTCCAATGCATTTCCGCCTAAATGATTTATTTCCTTTGAAATTATCACTTGCCCTGATGAATTAATAAAATCTAAAAAATATTTTCCCGCCGCCTCGTGCATCAATTGGATGGTAAGATGTTCTCCATCAAATGGGTTGGGGAATACAGTTATGCCGCTCTCAAGACTGTGAGTTAAAATATTTACAATCTCGCTATATGCACTTTTTCCATCGACTTTATCAATTCTGATTCGATAATAATTACTTCCACTTTGCGGCTCCTTATGAAGATAATTACAGAGAGCATTTGAATTAATTGAAGTGGAAATAATTTCTAACAATTGAAAATTAATTCCATCTGTCGAATATTCAATCCTATATTCTTTTATTTCATTTTCAGTTGAAACATTCCATTCTAAAAACACAGCAGCATCCTTTTCAGAAGCGTTTAAAGAAATTTTAATCGGAATAATAACCGGTTTAAAAATCACCAGAAATCTATCTGGCATTGCAGAAGCAGCCTCAGTTGTGACAAAAAAATCAACAGAAGAAGTATCTTTTAAATTGATTTGAGTTTCTGTTTTTAGATATTGGTCAAGTAAAAATGCTTCGAAATGAATTGGAAAATGTTCTGCTGTAAAGAATAATTTATAAGCTTGTTTTGATAAATTTTCCATTTTGTAGAAAATGGTATCAGCGCCTTTTATTTTCTCACGTGCCTCCACCGTCAGTGTTTTGCCATTCCTTTTTATTCCAAAATTTTCATTGCTGTTGCTTATTTTTAAAGCATCATCACTATCAATTTTATTAGAAAATGTTTTGTCAAATGCAACAGCGTTTCCATCTGACAATTGGCCGTTTTGTGAGAACAATTTTGCAAATAAAATTTGCCTTTCATTGATTTCAGCATCTAATTCCCTATTTGCCAGATGATGTGCATCGTTCATTTTGCAGTCTTCTGTAAAGATGACGGAACCATCGTTTGCTGAAAAATTAGCAATAAAAAATGCTTGTCCTGATTGTATATTTTTATATTCAGACGTGTTATCATAAATCGCACTTCCACCTGGCATGGCTCTATATCCTATTGCAGGTGAAATTGTTTGATAACCCCCTAATCCGTTGACGCCGTAATAGGCGGGATCCCAAACCCGGAAGGAATTTTCAATTCCAGGTGACCGAAGAATTTTTGAGAAATCAATCGCAGATGCATATGGATTTCCTACACACTGAAATTTATACGCAGGCACAATGCTTTGGGGCGGTAAAAATTCATTGCTATATATTTTCCCCCTTGTCCGTAAAACAGTTGGAGTTGCAGGAGAATTTATCGTGTTCGACTTTCTATCGCCACGCACAAAAATCATATAGCCTTTTTGAAGTTCAAGATTGATATATGTTGACGAAATTCCCTTCCAATTATTGGCATTTGCATCATAAAATTTCATGGAAGGAGTATTCGAAACTGCATCAAAGCCGCCTGCCGTACCCGCTACATCAGTTATCCACGTACCGTAACCAACAATACTTTTACTTCCTTTTTCCTGCCAGGTATTGAAAATAGTTTCGCCAAAAGCCGGGATGGAAATCAACTGCCACGATTTACCATGTCCGCCATTCACATTTGTATTTATATATCTTTCTACTACAAATAGTCCCATCCCATAATTAATTTTTACGTTTGCTGGCAACCGTGAAACTGAAGCCGTTTGGTTTTTATTGCTTAATAAAGTAACGTCAGCATTCATGTTTAATGTTGAATTATCTGCGAAGAAAAGTTCTTTATAAATTGATAAGCTGTCATTGATATTTAAGCCTTTGGCATTTTCATTTTTGAAAACATTGAAAACCATCTGTGGAGAAGTACTCGTGTAAGTTTGCGCAGTATTCCCATTAAAAATAACTGTACCATTATTATGAATAAAAGTTGCTGATCCCATTTTCGATAAATTTCCCTGAATCATTAAATTATCTGAAGGAGCAATTTTATTTCCTGTGCCGGAGAGAACCAGGTTTTGGTAAATAAGATTATTGGCATTGGTGATTGGTTGATCGCCGCTTGATAACGGCGGACTTGCTCTTGAATATTCAACAGTACTGTTGGGTTGTAAAATAATGTTTTCAATATCTTCATTTATTGAAGAATTAAATTTAGGAGCAGTAGTAAAGGCAAACCCATGAAAACCCCTGGTATTACCGCATTTAAAAGTGCCACCGCTTTCTACAATTACGGTTTGCAATCCAACTGGTCCTGCAATTGTATTATCATTAATTGTAAATGTGCCACCGCTTTTGACTTTAAAACTTCCTCCGTTTTTCAAAAGAATATTTCCGTCCGAGTTATTTACATTTGTTCCGGTTACTTCTATGTTTTTATAGGTTTGATTGCGGATGGTTTGCGCCGTCGCTCCAGATCCTCTGAATTCGATCACTCCGTCGTTTAACTCATACATGCCATTCATCGGTGGATTTGGTCCAAAGCCGCTCACTATCAGCTTACTATTATTATTCATTATGAGATTGGTATTATCATCACCAATGTTAATCGCATTAACGATTCCGGTACAATCAAAAATTGCTTCATCTTTTATGATGATAGTTCCGTTTGGACTAAAAGGACCATTTGGTTTTTTTACACCACTGCCGGAAAAAATTAAATTTTTAAAATCAGATCTTGCATTTAAGGATTGATTTCCATTTGCATATAATTCGATTGTGCAATTGGGATTCAAAACAACATTTCCCGAAACAATTGAAGAGCCGGATCCGGAGAAGCCACCAGCATGCGCTGTTTTAAAAATGCCGTTTAGAATTATTTTTCCATTTGTGTTAGCTATTCCATTAGTTGTAACATCTAACACGCCATTAATTTCTAAAACATTTCCGGCAAAATTGTTATTAAGATTTGCACCGGATACCGTAACCTGAGCACCAGATGGAATAAAAGTAGCGGGTGACAAATCGAGCGGTTGTGCCAAATTAATCTTTAAAGAAGGTCCATCTAAAATAGCACCAGTAGCGGTTAAATAAAATTTGCCGGTACCGGTTTGAGAAATGCTGGCTATTCCCCGAATGCCATTTCTAAAATACTTTTTACCAACACCGGAAAAAGTTACATCTGACAACACTTCTATTATTCCATTGAGATAAAAATCATTACCGGTTCCAGCAGCAATTGTTCCATTCACTTTTGAAACTCTAAAAATCGAAACCTCATCCTCTGAAGTATTTGGAAAATAAGTAAGTCCGGCAATCGGAAATGCATTCACATCATTAAACTCAAAAACAGCACCGTCATTCCATTTATTAACCAAAGAAGTTGCAAACACTTCATACCCTTTTCCCATTGGAGAAATTCCATTACCAATTGTAATGATTCCTCCTGTTGCAATATTGATATTTGCATTGGCAATTTGATTTATTGAGGTTGAATAATTAGCAGTGGTGAGTATTTTTAAAATACCATTTGATAAAATCGAAAGATCGTCTCCTACTCCATCATTAATGTTTAAAATACCACCGTTTTGCAGTTCTAAAATTCCTGCTATTGTCGTTTGATCAAAAGAAACCGGGCTGGTTACTTTTACAGTATGTCCGGATTTTATCAGAATATCTTCAGCATCTTTTGTTGGCGCCTTTGTTGACGCATACCACGAAATTTTATCAGGCGAAGATTCCCATGTTGAAGGTGCTGACCAGTCTCCATTTTGACAGCTTCGGTAATAAGTTTCTAAAGCAGCTACCGCCGCAACCGACCCTCCAATTTCAAATCCATTGGGTGTAGTTAAAGAAGAAAAGAAACCCCAACCACCAGTGGAGGTTTGGCCACTGGCATAATATCGAATGGTAATAGTAATTCCGGAAGGAACATTTTGCAATGCGGCGATACCGTTTAATTTAATTTGAGGTAAAGCTTTGCCTTGTCCTATGATGATTGATGGAGAACCAATTAAAATAAAACTGATTCCGTCCAGGCTATAAGCAAATTGATTTGAAACACCTGGAGAGTTTGCAAAAGTAGCTGTGCCTTTGAAAGTCGCATCTATTGTCGATAATGAAATTTCAAATCCTGCTTTCGCAGATAGCTTGATTTCAAAAAAATCAGTATTTGTTACAGAAATCCCATCATTTCCAAAGCCGGTTGTTCTATAACTGTCGGCACCGACGGAAGCTGGAGCACTTGGGCCTCTTGTTAAATCAATTGGAGGAATCAGATTAGGATTAAAGGTTGTTGCCGCCTTTGTTTCAAAAATATCCCGGTTGAAAAAGTTCCAGCCAGCAATAGTTTGCCCGTCAGTGCAGTTCCCAGAAAGACAAGAGCCTACAGTAAATATTATGTGAGCTAAAATATTTCTCGCAGGATTTTTAATAAAATACTCTCGAAAAATGCCTTCACTTTTAAATAAATTCCCCATACAAAAAAGTTTAATTTTTGATTAAATAGAAAACAATTAAAAAAGCGGATTTTATAAAGCTTTCGCAGGGAACGTATTTATGAAAAGCACGTTAGAGCATGGAATTAAACACAATTATACAATTATATTTTAATAAAAAAATAAAAATATGAATTTAATTTTCAGGAAGATTTCTCCTTTTAAACCAATAATAAAACGGTATTCCAAGCAGTATCAATACAAGACCAATACCGGCTTCGCGAGGACGCGCTATGATGGTATTGCCAATTAAGAACACGCAAAAAATAATGAATATTGCAGGTACGATTGGATAGCCCCAAACCTTGTAAGGACGCGGCGCATCCGGCATTTTTTTTCTTAAAATAAAAACTCCTAAAGCAGTGGCACCGTAAAAAATAAAGGCAGCAAAAATGAGCATATCAGTTAGCTGATCAAAAGTGCCGGACAAAACCAAAATACTTGCCCAAACGCCCTGGTACCATAAAGCATTTCCGGGAACTTTTGCAGAGTTTACTTTAGCCATTTTTGGGAAAAACAAGCCTTCTTTTGCCATGGCGAAAGAAGTGCGTGCGTTGCTTAAAATGGTGGCATGCGTGCATCCCAAAGTGGATAACAATATCAAAACAGAAATGAAAATAACGCCGCCTTCATTCCAAAAAACTTTTACTGCTTCTACCGCTGCTATTGAGTTTCCTGCAGCATTTATTTGTTCTAAAGATGCAACCGGTAGCAAAGCGAGATAAGCAATATTTGTCAATACATACAATACAATTACAATCAATAATCCAAAGGCGATGCTTAACGGAACATTGCGATGCGGGTTTTTAATTTCTCCTCCCAGAAAGCCAACAGAATTCCAGCCTTCATAAGCCCAAAATGCTGCAAGCATCGCTGTAAAAATTGCACTTACGGTTACAGTTTGAGAATTGGTTGTTGCCATTGAAAATGATGAAGAAATATCGGCCTCAGCGCTTGTGCCACCAAAAAAAACAATTGTAAGAATACCCGCCAAAACCAGTAATAATAAAAACGTACTCAAACCAGCGCCAAGTCGTAGTCCACGGCTGTTTATCCAGGTTAAAATAAGTATTAATAAAATGGCAGCAAGCTTTACATTAAATCCTTCAAAAGGATAAAATATTCCTGCAATCTGAAAATCTTTTAAAGAAGAAAATACGGCAGGAATATGAACAATACTATTTAGTGATTGTGCAAAAACATAAGCAATAGATGCAATGGCGGCGGATTTTATCGCAGCAAAATTTGACCACCCATAAAGAAATGAAAAAAACCGGTTGTAAATCTTTTTATAATAAACATATTCACCACCAGTATCTGCAAGCATGCTGGCAATTTCAGCATTGCTCAATGCGCCGAACATGGTGATAATTCCTCCCAGAACCCAACAAATAATTATCCAACCTGATGAATGTAATTCAGCAGCCATTGGCGCTACTTTTTTATAAATTCCGGAACCAATAATATTTCCGATTACCATTACTATCGCCAGGCGCAATCCAAGTGTACGGTTGAGTTGTGAAGATGGGTTCATGTTTTTAGTTGAGGTAATCGTTTTTAAATTTATGAAGTTTTAAAAATAACGATCTTAAATCATTAACCAAATATTTTCACGAAAAGAAAATAGGAATTTCAATTATTTCTTGTTTTACTGTAAAACAAAAAAATCAAAGTGAATTCAGTAAAGAAATAAATAAAAGTGATTGGTATTTTTAAAATACACAGGGAAGTAAAAAGCGTCATTGGAGCAAACCCCATTGATCTTTTAACTTAATGGAGTCTGCTTCAGGCAAACGGCTTTTATCATAATGTCCCTTTTCATTTTTTTGCCTGAATGCTTCGTATAAAGTAACCGCGCACGCTACAGAAATATTCAGCGATTTAATGATACCCACCTGCGGAATAATAAAATCTCCATCAGCATATTTTCTGATCTCATCACTTACGCCAAAAGTTTCGTTGCCAAAAATGAGCGCAACCGATTCAGTAAAATTCATTTTATAAACATCTACCGAGTTGTCACCAAGATGAGAAGCATACACTTTCTTATACTTATTTCTGATTACTTTAAAGCATTCTTCAATGTCTGTAAATTGATGTATTGTTAACCATTGTGAGGCCGTGGAAGAACTTTTATTGCCCCATTTTTTATGAGGAGGAATGCGGTTGTTTAAAATATAAACATCCTGGATGCCAACAGCATCGCAGGTTCGCATGACGGCAGAAATATTATGCGGATCAAAAACATTTTCCAAAACAATGGTGAGATCGGGCTGCCGATGATTGATAACAGAAGTAAGGCGATTAAAACGTTGTTCGGTCATAAGTATATTCTATTGCGCAAATGTAGTTTTGAAATTGAAAGGATCAAGAATAAACATCGGCACTTACGATCACGTTTATTGTTCAATTATTCTTTCCCAACAAATTCCACTTCTGCTATCGGGCTGAATAAAAACATTTTATTGGTTTCGATTTGTTTGCAAAAAAAGCGCGTTCTGCGTTTTTTTTCTTTCCTGTAAATGTGATCTTTAAATTTGAATAAACTTTCTTCCGGCAATTCTTCCAGTAAAAAAATTCCCGGTTTGTGTGGATCATATTTCTTCAAAGCTCTTGTTAATGGTGCTTCTGCGCAGGAACTGGCTGCCGGGTTGCTTAATGTTTTCAATAACTCCGTTTGAATATCGACCGGAAAGATCTTTTTCGAAATAAAACGGGCAAGAATTTTTGAAAACTCATTTTTCCATTCCGCACCATGTGCCTGGATTCTGTTTCCATATTTTTCATATGCAACCAAATGCCCAAGTTCATGCAATAAAGTAATGAGAAATGAAAATTTATTCAAATTCCCATTTACGCTGATGCGGTGATTTTTATTCAAATGTTTGTTGCGATAATCGCCCAACTTTGTAAGCCGCTCGCGGGTTATTGTAAGATGTACCTTATATTCATTGAGATAAAAAGCCACATCTTCAAACGATCCTTCAGGCAAAAAATGATTTAATTGATCGAGTGGTGATTCTTTTTTATGCATCTGGTTTTTTTCGGACAAGTTTCATTAATTGAATTACTTCAACGGATGTATAAACAATATAAATAGCCATGGCGGTAAATAAAGAAGGCTTATTTACTTCACCATGCATGACAAGAATATAAATGACAATGGCAATCACGATCACAAATAATTTGAGCAAAGTGGAAGAATAAACGCCCCTGATAAAAGCGTTGATGTTCGTAGATGAAACGCCTTTTTTTTGAATAAAAAATCCGAAGAAACTTAACAGAAAAAGGATGACATTGGAAGTAAGTAAAAAACCAATGTTAAAGCCCGAAGCGACAAGTGAATTTTTAAAAATAAAAACGAGAATATTTATCAAAATAAAAAGCAACATTACCGGTGAAAAATTTTTCAAAAGAAGTGATTTCATTTTTTTGAAGTGTCTTTAATAATTTTAAAAATAAGCCCGGCAATGATCAATAGCGGCAATAGCCAAACCAGCAAAGGAAAAGAAATTTTTAACCATTTATCTAATTTTATCCCAAGAAATATCCCCACTCCAATGCTTACCAGAAATTGCGCTCCCATTCCGGCATAGTGCATTAACTCACGATTCGTTTCTTTTCTTGTTTTCAATTTATTTTATTTCACAATTTCCATTGGATCATACCCAATGCTAAAATATTCAGTCCTTTTTATTGTTCTTAACTGCTTATCTACTTGCTACTTTCTTCTTCTACTTTTTTCGTACTTCCTCCTTCTTCTTCACTTTCAAAACAGCGGTATCTGCAGGTACCTCATTTCCTTTCAAAATTCTTTCAATATTATCAAAATACTGCTGTTTTAAGATCAACGTTTTTTCGATTGAATCGGCTTTCAGTTTAAGCGATTCATATTCCGTATTAGAACCGGCCTTTCCATAACCCGGAATATAATATTTTAATGGCGTGAAAGCAATCAATGCAATTGTAAGGCCTACTAAAACAATAAACATAATACTGAGCGCCACGTACACTGTGAATCGGTTTAATTTGAAAGCAACAATTTCTTCATAAGTATTTTCGTTCAAAATAACCAGCCGGTATTTGTTACGGATCCTTTTTAAAAAACTGTTTTGCGCCTTCGGCTGCATATTTTTGTTTTAGGTTGTTAAAAATAATATAGGCTTCGCATTTACCGGCATATTACCTTAAAATAACCGTATTTTTAAAATAAATTTGCAAAAAAGGTCAGCCAGTAAAAGCACTTTTATTGCAGATTCCTATTTTATAAAAATTAAAAATATTCATGAATAACCGGCTCATAAGGTTCATATCTGCTTTGTTATTATTGTTTTTTTTATTGCCAGCAGCGAACGCACAAATAGGCAAGATTTCTTTCGATCTTCAAAAAGATAAGCCGCAAAAATTTAAAGACAAACAGCTGAGGTCTGAAAAAACAGGGCAAAAAAAATTTACAATCCCAAGAAAATTTATTCAAAACACTACAAGTCATTACAACTATTTTTATAACGCCAATAATAAAATAAAATCAGTGATCGAGCTGGCGCGGATCGCAACTAAAGATGATTATTCGAAATTGTTGCCTTATTATAGTTATTCATTGAATAATACTGCTGCACAAAAAAAGGAACTTGATTCTGTAATCCTTAAGGCCACTGCCGGAATTTTACTTCATGATTTGCGCAGTAATTGGGTAGATAATTTTTATTTATTAATTGGAAAAGCATATTACCTGCGTAAAGATTTCGATTCCGCTTCCATGACTTTTCAATTTATCAATTACAATCTTTTTCCAAGAAAAAAGAAAGATGAAGATCAATTGGTTGTAGGTACAAACGAAAACGGTTCTAATAATGCAATTAGCATTTCGAGCAAAGAAGACAGAAATTTAATTGATAAAGCATTTACAAGGCCGCCGAGCAGAAATGATGCATTGGTATGGCAAATTCGCACTTTGACTGACATGGGTGATTATGCAGAAGCAGCCGGACTAATCAATACTTTAAAAAATGACCCGGCGTTTCCAGATCGTTTAGACCCTTACTTCCAGGAAGTTGTTGGATATTGGTTTTTTAAACAAAAAATGTATGACAGTGCAATTGTTTATATACAAAATGGGATGCCCAACGCGATAGATATCGCAGATAAAGCAAGAAGAGAATACTTGCTGGCGCAACTTTATGAGATGAATAATAACCAGGATACCGCGTCAGAATATTACGATAAAGCAATTCGCAATACTACCGATCCGATGATGGATATTTATGCAAATCTGAATAAAGCCAAAATGCTGAAGAGTAAAGATCCTGCGGAAATTGATAACAGTATATCCAGGTTGTTGCACATGGCGCATAAAGATAAATTCCAGCCCTATCGTGATATTATTTATTATTCTGCCGGCGAGCTTGCTTTGGAAAAGCCTGATACTACTTCGGCCTTAAATTTTTATAAAGGAAGTGCATTTTATAATGAAAATAATTTGTCCTTGAAAAATAAGGCCTTTTTAAAAATGGCTGAAATAAATTATCTGCGAAAAAATTATAAGCAGTCCTTTAATGCTTACGACAGCATTCAGGTCGATGGTGATTCCACTTTAACCAATATTGCAGAAATTCAGTCCAGGAAAAAAGCACTTGCACAAATTGTTACCCATCTCGATGTCATTCAAAGAGAAGACAGCCTTCAGGCGATTGCTGCATTATCTCCTGCAGACAGAGAAGCGTTTTTAAAAGATTTATCGAAAAAATTAAAGAAAGAGCGTGGCGCAAATGACGAGGCGAACAATGGTGGTTCTGCTTTCTTTAATACAGCCAATCAATCGTCAAATATTTTTTCAGATAATAACAGTAAAGGCGGATGGTATTTCGACAACAATTCATTGAAGTCGCAAGGGTACAATGATTTTAAAAGAGTTTGGGGTAAAAGGCAAAATATGGATAATTGGCGTTTAAATTCTGGTTCTAATCGAAATGCATCACAAGGCAATCCTGACCAGGCGCGCGGCAATTATAACGATCCAATGGCTCCGCAATCTGATTCTGAAAGCGTGCAAACTGCAGCAACTCCATACCAGCAGGACATTTCAGTAGAAGGATTGCTTGCAAATGTGCCTCTCACAAAACCCGCAATGGATACGTCAAATTCTAAAGTAGCCCGTTCGCTTTTTCAAGTGGGAAAAAATTATCAAACTCTCCTGGAAGATTATCCGGCAGCAATTCAATCATACCAGGAGTCTTTAAAACGTTTCCCCGATAGTTTATACAATGGTGAATTGTACATGAATCTATTTTATTGCTACAATAAATTAGGAGACAAACAACAAGCAGATTATTATAAAAATTTGTTGGTGAAAAATTTTAGCGAAAGCAAGTTTGCGCAATACGTTTTGCATCCTGAACTTTTTAATCCATCCAAAAAAGATACCGCCGCATCTAATCGTTATGATAAGATTTATAATCTATTCATAGAAGGGAATTTTGCTGAAGCCATTAAAGAAAAAAATGCCGCTGATAGCTTGTATGGCAAAAGCTACTGGAATCCGCAATTGCTCTATATTCAGTCAGTTTACTATATTCAGAAACGACAAGACAGTGCAGCAATCAATGTTTTACATCAAATTATTGACAACTACCCGAATACGCCGATGAAGGATAAGGCTGCTACTATGCTGGACGTGTTGGGCAGAAGAGACAGCATTGAACGTTATCTCACAAATCTGAAAGTAGAGCGGCTTCCTGAAGATTCTCAGATCGTTGTTTTTGATAATTCTAAAATCGTAAATAATGTAAAAGCACCGGTCGTTCAGAAAGAAAAACCTCTTGTTCAGAAGGAAATTGTTAAACCAGGAAAAGCCGAATTAAGCCCTGATAAAAAACTACCGCCGCCCATCAAAAATGCCGTTTTCACTTTTGATGCTAATGAGCCACAAAACGTGCTGATGGTGCTCACAAAAGTGGATCCGGTATATAGCAGCGAAGCAAGAAATGCGTTCAACCGGTATAATAGCCAAAGCTATAATACGAATAAGATCCAAATAGTAAAAGATACATTAGACAGTGTCCGCACTTTACTGGTATTTTCTCAATTTGATAATGCAGATGCTGCAATAAAATACAGGGACAAATTGAAACAGGATGCTCCGGTTCAGATTTCATGGCTGCCTGCCCAGAAATATGCTTTTTATATTATTTCGCAAAGCAATCTTGAACTTTTAAAAGAGAATAAAAATTTACAGAGCTATATTGACCTCCTGGACAAAAAATACCCTGGAAAGTTTTAATATTTCATTAGAATCATTTAAGTAATTTCCGGTTTTTAAAGAAAACAAACATGCAGAATCGCCAGAAAAAAAAAGTAGTTAAAAAAAATGAAATAAAACCAGCTGTGAAGATATTGTGGGCAATTGTATTAGTTGGATTTGCGCTTTTCGCATTAGTATTGATGGCAGCCAACTTCGGACTTTTTGGAAAATTGCCGTCACTTCAGCAATTGGAAAATCCACAGGCTAATCTCGCAACTGAAATATATGCGAATGATGGTACAACACTGATGGGAAAAATCTATACCGAAAACAGGGTTCCGGTAGATTACAAAGACATTTCAAAAAGTGTGATCAACGCCTTGATCTCCACAGAAGACATTCGGTTTTATGAACATTCCGGAATTGACCCGATCGCTTTAGGACGGGCTATTAAAGGTTTTGGAAGACAGGGAGGCGCAAGCACCATTACTCAACAACTTGCTAAAAATATTCTGAACCAGGGACGCGGATCAGTTTTGAAAAGAGGAATTGATAAAATAAAAGAGTGGATTGTGGCACTGAAGCTGGAACGCAATTTTACCAAGCAGGAGATTATTGCTTTATATCTTAATCGCGTATCCTGGTTAAATGTTTATGGAATTAGAAATGCCTCATTAATTTATTTTCAAAAAGAACCTTCCAAACTTACACCAGATGAGTCGGCCTTATTAGTTGGCATGCTGAGTGGGCCGGGACAGTATGATCCTAGAAGACATCCGGAAGCAGCAATGGCGCGAAGAAATCTGGTACTTGACAGAATGGTTACCAACGACGTACTTTCAGAATCAGAAGCTGCGGTTTTAAAGAAAAAACCTCTTGGTGTAAAATATAAAAAGATAGACGAAAGCCAGGGAATAGCGCCGTATTTCCGGTCGGTCTTGACAAAAAAATTACAGGATTGGTGCAATACCCATAAAGATCCGAAGACTGGCAATAATTACGATTTGTATCGTGATGGTTTGAAAATTTATACAACCATTGATCCAAAAATGCAATTATATGCAGAGCAGGCAGTTGTAAAACACATGACATCGATGCAAAAAATATTTCAACGCCAGATTCCAAAAAATGTATGGAAAGGCCAGGAAGATATTTTGAACCGGGCGATGAAGGAAAGTGAACGTTGGAAAAACATGAAAGAAGCCGGAGCTACTGATGCAGAAATTAAAAAATCCTTTGCTATACCGGTGAGCATGAAAGTATTTGCATGGAATAAAAACCGTGAAACAGATACTGTCATGACTCCTCTTGATTCTATCAAATACAATAAGGAAATGATGCAAACAGCCTTTTGTGCAATGGATCCGGTTACCGGAGAAGTAAAAGCGTGGGTTGGCGGCATTGATTTTAAATGGTACAAATTTGATCATGTAACGGCTAACAGGCAGGTTGGTTCTACATTCAAGCCAATTCTTTATACACTCGCAATTACCGATGCCGGTCTTACTCCCGAAAGTTATATTGGGGGAAAACCGATCACACTGGCCAACAAAACGATTACCGGTGGAGGTGGAACTATGGCATATTGCCTTGCGAAATCAATAAATGTTGCAGCTTATGATTTGATGAGTCGTATTGGACCTAAAAAAACCGCTGAGTTCGCGCATTTGTGCGGCATAAAAAGCAATATTCCCATTGTGCCTTCCATTGCTTTAGGATCAGCAGATATACAATTGATAGAAATGTTGCGTGCTTATACCATGTTCCCGGACAGAGGATTTAATACAGAACCAATTTATCTTACAAAAATCGAAGACCGCAATGGAAATATTTTGCAAACATTTGAACCTGAAGTAAAACAAGTGATAAGTGAAGTAGATGCCTATACTATGTACAGAATGATGCAGGGAGTTGTTGACTATGGCACTGGTGGTTCTATGCGCTGGAAGTTTGGAATAACGAGTGATATGGGTGGCAAAACAGGAACTACAAACGACAATACCGATGGATGGTTCATTGGCTACACACCTCAAATACTTGCCGGCGCATGGGTTGGTTGCGATGACCCGTTTTTGCATCTTCCAAAATATGGAACGGCAGGAGGAAGTGAAATGGCGCTTCCTGAATGGGCGTTTTTTATGCAAAAAGTATATGCAGATAAATCATTGGGAATAGATCCAAAAGCAGAATTTCAAAAGCCTGCCGAACTCAATAATAATCCGATTTATGCAGATCAGAATTTCGCAGCGATAGCTCGTGAAGGTCAGGGAAGCGATTCTGCAGATGTGCAGGGAAATGGTGATGCCTCAGACTATGCGCCGCCAACTGATGTGCCGGTAGAATCTGACTTTAGTAAAGAACCGAAAAAACAGGTAGAAACGGAAGCTCGCAAACCAATTGGGCCTATGAATTATAATCCAAATAAAAAAGATACTGCTAAAACTTCAGCAAATAAATTAAAAGAAAATCATGAAGCGGATTCGAGGAAAAAAACAACTTCCAAAGCCGTTAAAGAAAATGATTATTAAGGCTTCCCACCTTTCATGCTGATGATCCAAAAAATTAAAATTGCGGAATATCCGCTAGCCATATATTTGCATTTATAAAAATTTAAATTTAAACACATGAAAAAAATAACTATCCTTTTTACAGCAGCAATTTGTATTTCGACGGCAATAAAAGCTCAAACGACTGCTTCGTTACAATTAGCAAAAGGTCAAAAATATTTGGTAGACAATAAAATGGAAACTACCAGTTCTACAGAAATGCAAGGACAAACAATGGAAACAAAGGCAAATATTGCTTCAACTTATAACATTGTAGTAAACGATAAAACCGGCGATAATTATAGTTTGACAAACACCATTTCAAGAATAGTAATGAATATGAGTATGATGGGCAATGAAATTAATTTCGATTCTGATAAGAAAGAAGACATGAGCGGCCAGATGGGAGAAGGATTAAAAGATGTTGTTAATCATCCTCAAAATGTGGTAATAGATCATACCGGAAAAATAATTAACCAGCCTGCGACAGACTCATCAGTTTCACAAATCGCGAAGCAATTAAACTTTGCTGCAAGCGGATATGGTGCACAAATGGCTTTTTTAGCATTGCCAAAAAATCTAAAACCGGGTACTACCTGGACTGAAAAAACCGATGATAACGGAATAACCAGAACCACTAATTATACTATAAAAGAGGTAAATGGGAATATTGCGACAGTTACTTTTACCGGTACCGTTGCTACTGATACAAAAATGGAACAACAAGGAATGGAAATCACCACAAAAACTTCAGGCAAATTTTCAGGCGAAGAAAAAGTAGATTCAAAATCAGGGGTTATCCAATCAAGCAACACTATCGCTGATGCATCAGGTACCGTTTCGGCTATGGGACAAGATTTTCCTACTTCTTCAAAAGTAAATTCAACAACAACTGTGAAATCTCTATAGACTTTCCTTATTTTTTTTAAAGCCTTGCAAAATTTGCGAGGCTTTTGTTTTTACAACATTTAAAATGTCTTAGCCACTAAAAAACAGTTGAAAAAAATCGGTTCTTATACATGGCAGTGACGCCACAATTCTACATTTTTACATCTTTCACAACCTCAGTTTCTTGTAAAAGCGCTGGTATATGCTTTGAGGATAAAAAAGGAAATTCTCACTATATTTAAAACAACAAAAATTTAATTAAAATGAAAATCCTAAGCCTTTTGGCAATTGCTTTTGCAATCAGCTTTAGTGCCTCTGCCCAAACGAATATGGACACCACAACTCATCACCGCACACACCATCAATATTCAAAAACAAATATGAATCATGAGCGGTATATGATGAAAGACGGAAAATTAATGTCGGACAAAAACGGCACAAAAACGGACGTTACAAATGATGTAACCTTAAGTAATGGTACCACGATTACAACTGATGGAAAAGTAACCTGGAAGAATGGAAAAACTCAGACACTTGAAAATGGTGAAGTGATTGACATGAACGGAAAGATTCACAACTGGAATAGCAGCAATACTCACAAAATGACCACCCATCACAGGACACATCATACTATGAAAAACAGCGCGGATAGCACACGAGAATAGCAATTCCTTTTTCAGGTTACAAAAATATAAAACCACTATGCCGGTGG
>Ga0207667_10000548_pt1 | contig 49498 bp, 26 predicted proteins | sample KBSCornC52_FD_184301 | JGI IMG/M metagenome (GOLD analysis project Ga0207667, IMG submission 184301) | Corn rhizosphere microbial communities from Kellogg Biological Station, Michigan, USA - KBS Corn C5-2 (SPAdes) (version 2) | ecosystem: Host-associated > Plants > Roots > Rhizosphere > Soil ... | reverse complement strand
GAGAGCTAATTATTTTCTACAGCAGTCGCGGCTATTATTGCATCACCCAAATACATTCCCGAGCTGAGGGTATAATTTTCAACGTATATTGCTGCTCTGTGCCCTATGTTTTGTGTCAGGGGTAATATTTCGAACTCATATTCAGATAAAAAGTCTTTTACCCATTTTAATTGAGTTTTATTTTGTGCGGTTTGCAACAATTCCATATAGGTCTGGACGGATATAAATCGAGTAAAAGTAGAATCAACAATTCTGATGGCTCGAGGATTATTTCTTTGTAACCATACTAGCACGTCAGTATCAAATTGACTCATATCTGAATTTCCTGAGTTTTTTGATGATATCGTTAACAGAAGTTTTATCTTTTGCGTGCATGCCGCAAAAGGGATGGGTTTTTACAGATAATTTTTGCTGTTTTTTTATAGGGGATAGTACGCCCATGATTTTGCCGCGATATAAAATGTTAACTTTTTCGTTTCGACGCAGTGCTTTTAAAACATTGTTCATGTGATAACGCAAATCAACAATAGATGCTTCCAATTTATTCCTCCTTTTCGCTTATGTATAGTTATAGTATACATTTAGTAATAGTCAAAAGCAATTTGATTGCATTTACAATACGGTAAACATTTCTTGAAAGTGGTGTTTTAGACTCTTTGCTATTGGCTCTTGATCTTCCCGAAACAATAAATGAACATTTGGGCCTGCATCCATGGTGACTAATGGCCCATCATGATTTTTTTGCCAATATTGCCGTAAATAATTTAAAACAGTCAACGATTCGGGTAATAAATACGTAAAAAAGTTATCACAAGTTTCAAATAAAGCATGCATGTCCCAAAATTCTTGCCAAACTATTTTATAGCTTTTCTCCCAATCTTCTGTAGATAAGCTGTGAATTAAGTCATGTAACCTTGTTTGAGTTCGATTCTCGCGATTTTCAAATAATAAACTACTTTCTACTCGCTTATGCGCTTCTCGCGAGGACACACATTTTTTTTGTTGAGAAACCACAATGACATGATGAATTAATTTGGGGTAAGGTAAATCAATTTCCTTCACTCCCTTTTCATCCCATAATGCCCAGGGCGAATAAAAGGAACGGCAGGAAGATCCTGATCCTTTCTGGCTGAGTGTTGCCATTTCTTCTGTGCTTATGTTAGTTATTCCAAAAGCATTTATTGCACATTTCGTTAATGCAGCAAAACTTGAAGCTGAACTTGCAAGCCCACAATGTGATGGAAAATTATTTTCAGAGGTTATTTCATAATGTTGTTGAACATTAAATTTTTTTCTTAAAAATTCTAAATGATCAATAAATTTTTTTTTATCATCACTATTTATGTCAAGTTTATCGTGATCATTGTCAATGGGGATCAGTTTTACATCTGTTGTTAAATGAGACAGTGTGTAAGATAAAGATGGATTACTGGGAGAATTATTAAGCGAATTTTTTTTGCCCATATATTTTATAAGAGCAATATTACTTGGCATTTTTGCTTCAAAATGTGAATTGTTCATGCTATATTTTTGACACCTTGTGCGAAATAATTTCCACTGTATATCACTTGTAAGTTTTCTTCATGGCAAAATTTTAGAAAATGCGGACAATGTTCTTGATGAATGGCTGCCAAGATAACATCAGCCCCTAATGCTCCGCAACCTTTTATCGCCAAAATATTTGGAAAACGTTTAATTTTCTGAATTAAATTTAGTGTGTTTTCACAAGTTAATTGTAACTCTATTAATTTTTGATAATAATGATTAATGGATTGTATGAAATTGTTTTGTTGATTTTCAAGAATCGCTTTATACGCTTTCAATACTATATTTTCTAATGAAGCTGAATCAAATTGACGCATGTTTAAATCATTTAAATGTTCATGTGTATTTATTTTAAAACCTGAATGAATTAATACAATAAAAAGATCATTAAATGGCCAGAATAATTTTTCGATTTTTTTTTGCGGATGATAAAATGTTACACCGCCCGTATATTGGCAAATAACATCTGCACCGCTGCCAGAATGTTCAGTAGATTGATATTTTTTTAATGCACTTAAAGCGTCGAAACAATTTTCTTGAAACATCTTAAAAACAAATTTGGCACCAGATGCGCCAAACCCGCCTTTTCCTTGATAGGGATCTTTAAAGTGATTATTTTCCCATTCAAAATAAGGCTCAGTTGCTAATAAAATGGCCGGCCCGCCATTTAATACCGCGTATTCACCGAGTAGGAATGTTTTGCTGGGGCAAAGGATTTTCATCAGCGTAAGATAACATAATTCTTAACTTAGATTGCGCGCGACAAGTAAAATACGAGGTCAGTCGACACCCCTTTTTAGAGAGAAAAAGTTAAAGAGGACAAAGGAATCTATCGTGAAGACCGTAAAATATAGGGATATATTTTACGACCATAGGGATATGGGTTCGGCTGAACGATGATTCCTTTGTCCTCTTGTACGCTCTCTGCGTAACATGAGAGAGTTACCATGAAAGACACCCAATAAATTAGCACTTGAATTAATAGAGTGCTAAAGCTAAAATAATGCTTGTAAACACCCTGAGGAATTGAGATAAAAGATGACGATAACAGCCGCTTTGCCTTTAACATCAACGATTACAAGCCTTGAAGCATATCTTAGATCCATTAAAGAAATTCCTCTTTTATCGGCAGAAGAGGAACAAGCATTATCTCGACGTTGGTATGAGTCCCAAGACATTTACGCCGCAAAACAATTGGTGGTTTCACATTTACGATATGTTGTGAGTATTGCAAAAAACTATTTAGGATATGGATTGCCTTTGGCCGATTTAATCCAAGAAGGAAATATAGGACTCATGAAAGCTGTGAAAAAATTTGATCCTAACGTGGGTGTCAAATTAGTTTCTTTCGCAGTCCATTGGATTAAAGCAGAAATTCATGAATATATCTTACGAAATTGGCGAATCGTGAAAATTGCTACAACAAAAGCCCAACGAAAATTGTTTTTCAAGCTGCGAACATTCAAACAAAAATTTGGCGGAAACATTGGAATCATTGCCAAAGAAATGAAAATCAAAAAAAGCACCGTTGAGCAAATGGATGCAAGACTTAATGCTCAAGATGCAGATATTGCAGATTTTCATGAAATCCCAGATGATTTACACGCTGATCCTGCAAAATTAATTGAATATCACGATAAGCAAAAAGAAAAAGAAAAATTATTGAATGCACTTTCTGTATTAGATGACAGAAGCAAAGAAATTTTATATTCACGTTTTTTAAATGAGAAAAAAACAACATTAACTGAATTATCAAAAAAGTATAATGTTTCGTTTCAACGCATTTGCCAAATTGAAAAAAGCGCTATGGAAAAACTTAAATTAGCGTTATCTTCCATAGAGCAGTCATCCTGAAAAATTTTCATCTGTTGAAATCAAAAAAATATAAAAGTGAGCATGAAAACCAGGATACAAGTTGGGATATTTCTCACCTGATATTTACAAAATGTTGTTACAGGGTTGTACCTTGATCCCATGTATATGGATATGCCTTAACGGCCGCGGCTCTGATTTCAATAGTTACGCTAAAGTAAGTGAAGAAATTGCGTTATTTTTCATCTGTGATATTATCAAAACCGACTTTTCTGATTACTAGAGGGCATTGGAGGCAATATGCGAAAAAAGACTTTTGTTAAATGTGTAATTTTAGGACTCATCGGATTCTCAGGCTCAGCGTTGGCTTCAGGCTTTCAGCTTTTTGAGGCAGATGGCGCAGGTGTAGGTGATTTTTACGCAGGTGGAGCTGCAGAAGCAGACAGTGCAAGTACAGCTTTTTTTAATCCCGCAGGTTTAGTTAGAATTCCACATCCAGAACTTTCTGTATCAGGTATTGGAATCTTTTCTCGCTCAGAATTTAGCGGTCAATCTATTTGGTCAACGAATTCAGCGCTCTCTGTGTATGGTCAATATAGACAGACTGGAACGGCACAAGGCGGCACAGAAAGTATCGTTCCTGCTGTAGATTTTGCAATGCCGATTAACAATGAATTCTTCTTTGGATTTAGCCAGTCAGTTCCATTTGGATTAAGCAGTGAATACGATAACAACTCCTTCGTGAGATATGCTGCTACAAAATCATTAGTCCAAGTGATTGATTTAAGCCCAGTAATTGCGTTTAAAGTTACCGATAAATTTTCAATTGGTGCAGGCCCTGATTTTGATCATGTCGATGCCACTTTCGATTCCATGGCAGGATTGCCGGCGTTTGCAAGAGTTGCAGGACTAGCTGCAGATGCATACGATTCAAAAAGTGAAAATAATGCTTCAGGATGGGGTACGGGTTGGCATGCTGGTTTGTTATACCAGTTTACACCTTGTACACGTGTGGGTTTAACATATCATTCTAAGGTTTCATTCACCGTAGATGGGTCAAGTACATTAAAAGGACCATTGGCGGGTGGAATCAGCACACTTTCAAGCCCAGTATTTGGTGAATACAGCAATGACAATTTAACTGCAGACACAACTTTACCTGCAAGTACCATGTTAAGTGTATATCAACAAATTAACTCAGCTTGGGCGATTATGGGATCGGTTGTTTATACAGAATGGGGTGTGTTTGATCACTTAACATTGAATAATGTGCAAAGTATTAACTCCTCCTTTGCTCCTTCACAGATTGCTGTAAACATTCCACAAGCATTCCAAAATACATGGCGTGGTGCATTAGGTGTAAGCTATATTCCTGCTGAAAACTGGAAGTTAAGAGCGGGCGTTGGATATGACCAAAACCCAACGGTTCCCGAAGAAAGAAATATTAGATTACCTGATGGCAATAGAACAGCTGTTTCACTGGGGGCACATTATCAAGCAACCAAAGCATTTGGAATTGATGCGGGTTGGACACATTTGTTCTTCCAAGATGCGGATGTCAATGTTACTCAAACCTCAGGCAGTCAAATTGTTCAAACAATCGGTACTTCAAAAACTTGTGCCGATCTCGTCGGATTGCAATTGACCTGGGATTTTGTATAAATCAACGAATAGCAACCCTCATTGCTGTCGCAATGAGGGTTGATTTTTTCCATCACGTTCAAATATTTCTAAATTATAAACTTACGCCAACTTGCGCCATTTGATATGATAAACAATTAACGGCGAAATTTTTTATGATAAACCCAGTATTTACGACAACCCACAATGTTTCAAAGGCCCTAACAGAGATAGAGCGTTCAAGAGGCTTTCTGGATGCGGTGAATTTATCATCAGCGTGGATTACAAAAATTATTTCATGATGTTCCAAGAAGAACATTACAAAGAGATTTATATGAACTAGTAAATAAAAATGTATTAGAAAAAAGAGGTGAAACGAATAAATTAATTTATCTATTAAAATAAAAAAAGTTAAAAAATTATTTGTAAATATTTTTTCGATGACCAATCGTAATTGTTAACACAACTAACTTTTCATCCATAATTTCACAAATAATTCTATAATCGCCAACACGGTACCGCCACAGGCCTGATTTATCTCCTTTGAGTGGTTCTCCAAAATGTCTCGGGTTTTTACATTATTTTTCCTCGATTCTACAAATGTAATACAAAGTATAACATGGTTTAAGAGCAATCTATTATAAACAAACTCATCATGTGAAAGTTTTTTGGGATGATAGTCGCATAGGACATCTCAAACGATTGATTATCCTAAGTACAATTATCTTGCGCCAAATTTGAAATTGCATGTCGAACAGTATGAATTAATTCCATCAATTGTTCTGGTTTTTGATAATGTAAACAATCAATAGGGTGCCCGACTTTCAATTTAGTAGAATGATAAGGATTAATCATTAATGATTTAGCAGGTAAAATTTTATGTGTTCCGATAATTCCTACAGGTATAATGACCGCTTGTAATTCACGCGCTAATGCAAATCCGCCTGCTTTAAAATTGAGTAAATTTCCATCCTTGGAGCGATGCCCCTCGGGAAAAATCCAAATGGATGTATGAGCGCTCTTGTCGAGCATAATTGATTTTAAGTAATCATATAAATTCTTATGCTCGATGGAAATTACACCAGCCGTCTGAATCGCTTTTCCAAAAATAGGAAGTTTAAATAAACTTGGTTTAGCGATAAATCGAATTCTACCTGGAATCAAGCTGTAAATTAAAGGAATATCTAAAAGACTCAAATGATTGCTCATGTAAATATAGGGCCGTTGTCCAAATTCAGCAATATCAGAGAAATGAACTTGTGTGGATAATGAACAATTGGATTGGGTTGTTTTCATTAATTTAGTTGCGCGTTGTCTAATGTCATTTTGAAGAATGGTTTTATAGGATTTATTAAATAGTCGTGATAGATAAGAAAAAAATAATACTTTGAAACATCCTGTCGTACAAATTAAAATCATTTGTAACGATAAAAACCTTCGAAATAATGACATGATTTATTCCATTAAAGATGATTGATGATCCTGGGTTCAAAATGAAAAGCATCTTGAGGCATGATGATGTTAAAACTTCGACATTGATGCGCGCGTGTAATGACTGCCGCACCTTCCAATATATTTAATGCGATTTGAGAAACTTTTCTTTGATCTAAGGGTTCCAACACAGAGCCTTTTAACCAATGATTAAATGCACCCATCGCAGGCCCGCACCAAATTTGATAATCAGCTGTTCTGTTGGAATCTCCTTTGATTGCCCAATAACTGGAAAGTCCTAAATACCATCGGAAAACTAACGCCATTTGGTGTTTTGGATTGGCTTTGGCTTTAACTAATTGGGTTAAATCGCGTTCTTTGAAGAATGCTGTGGTCTCTTCCCAAACTTGGGTTAATGGCATTTTAAAAATATTTTTTTCAAGATGAGATGTTTCATCTTGAGGAATTTCATCAATCGAATTATATCGGTGATAAATTTCGTATAGTTTTTTCGCGCGTTGTGCGAAAAGCGTTCCTCTTTTTAATACTTGAACATTTACGCCAAGTTCAAACATATCCGCGGCAGGTGCCATAGTTATATCTGCAATATCAGTTTGAAGCAGCAATTCTTTTCCCAGTGGAGATAAACCTGATTCCAGCGTGGATTGATTGATAGAGCCAGTAAGTATGTAAGATGCTCCTAAACTGAATGCAGCTGCAGCAGAGGCGGGAGTTCCAATACCACCCGCAGCACCTAATCGAATGGGCTCTTGATATTTGTGTTTATCAAAAATTTGTTTTGCTAATGTTTGTATAGATGAAAATAGTGCACTTAAAGGGCGATTGTCAGTATGACCACCCGAATCGGATTCTATTGTGATATCTTGTGCAACAGGAATATGTTTTGCTAATTGAGCTTCTTGCGGCGAAATTTTTCCCTGTTGTAAAAGTGATTGTAATATCTCATCGGGGGCGGGTGACATAAATTGTTTTGCTACTTCTAATCTTGAAATTTTTGCAAATATGTAATTGCGCCTTATAATTTTCCCTTCAGGGTTAACGTGGAGTCCTTTACAAGCATAATGCACAATATTGTTGTTTAGTTTTAAATAGGCAGAAGCAGAAATACGATAAACACGATTGTTTAAATAAATTTCAGTGACTTTTTCTTCAAGACCGGGTTCATGAGGCGAATGAATTAAATTTGATCCCCAATTGATTTGATGGGCATTTAATTCCGATTGAATATGTTGGATATTGTGTAAGACTCTATCATGCGGCAATCCTGCAGCACCGAAAAATCCGATGCAGCCAATTTTAGCAGCTTCTATCACCATGGTGGAGGTGGCTATACCATTTGCCATTGCACCCACAATATACGGAAATCGTGTGCCGTGTACTGAACTAAAACGAGGGCTGCCTAATCGTTCAGGATAAAGTGCTGGAAGAAATCCAACAGTATGAAATGTGTGAGAAGCTTCACGTGAGAGAGTTTCGAATGAATGAATATCGAGTACTGTATTTAATTGCGATTGTTTATCTTGAATTAAATATAGCGGGCTTCTGATTTCATGACATTGAGAGATGATAAATTCGGGATCGAAATATTTCCTAAGCACAGATTTTTTCCTAAAATAACTAAATATATCCATGGCAGTCGCATTGAATATCTGAGCCGCGACCGTTAGGGAGCGTTCGCCAAGCTGAATATATCAACATGACGTATTAAAATAAATAAAATTCCTGAATCGCGCACTATTTTATTTTTACTTTTGTTTAATCATCGCAAACGCTCCCTAACGGTCGCGGCTCTGATTGCTAATAAAATAGCTGTTATTATTCAAATTTTTAAATGAAGAATAGGATATTAATCATAGTTTTTCAAAATCGCAAGTGCATTTTGATACCCGCTTTCGACTAATTCTTTTTCAGAGATCTCTTCCAATGTTAGCATTTTATACTTTCTGACATCAGGATGGATATAGTAATTGGCTAACGCAATATTATCTTGAGATTTTTGTAATGATCCTAAAAGAATGGATTTTAACAAAGTTGAAAAGAAATTAGGAAAAACATATTTTTGATCCGTTAAACCTAATTTGGACATCAAGAGTTTTGCTAAAGATAATTGCGGTGGAAAATAATAATTTTTTCTATCTTCCATACTGACTTCTAAGTCACTTGCAATAATAGTCGCATCGGGCCCTAATAATTTTCGCATTTTATCGACAGGCAAATTATTCATTAATCCACCATCATAAAGTAAATGCCCGTTTTCAACGAGCGGTGGAAAGAATCCGGGAATGGCGGCTGAGGCACGAATGGCGCGCCACATTTTTCCGACACGATGCATATTTTCTGATTGTGTACTGACATTTGTGCTGATAGAAAAATAAGGTATCTCCATATTTTCAATATTTTTATCTTCAAAAATGGATTGTAAACTCGACGTTGCACGAACGGCATTATAAAAAGAAATAACAGGAAACGTGACAGAAAACCAAGCGATAGAATGATTAACACCATCACGCATTTGTTTTACATATTGGATAAGATCATCTTCACTACTGGAAAGCAAATAAAAACCAGCAACACCCGATCCAGAGCTTGTGCCGCATATGGCATCAATAGGAATCTTTTTTTCTTTTAAGGCTCGAATTACACCGACATGCGCCCACCCTCTTGCCGCTCCCCCGCTTAATACTAAACCCACCGCTTTTCCTTGGAAAAAACGCAATAAGCGTTGGTAATGGGTGATGTTATTTTCAATGACATGATGATGACAATGATAATCCGTGGGATTTAACCATAAATGCGTATTTTTTATGATTGCACCAGATGGCCAAATCAGTACAAGTTCTTTTTTTATTTCTTTTAAATCATGTTGTTCCATAAGGTTGCATACAAAAGAAGAATAGTTTGGTAAATGTTGGCCAACTCCAATAAGAATAAATAAATCTGCTCTTTTAATTAAAAATTTAGCTAAGTGTTCAAATTTTTCAGTAATATAATATATTAGAGTGTGATGTGATTTTTCTAGTTTATCGATATGTTCCATAAGGCCGCTTAAGCCGCCAATGCTGTAGTGTTTTAATAATTTATTCTCATCAATAAAAAAAAATTTCTCAATATATCCTTCAGATTTGGTGAGGGTTTTTAAAGTGCTTAGGAAAACAGATATATTGATAGATGAATTAACAGCGGTCATTAAGACATGGCGATTCGCTTTTTTAATGACCTTTTGAGAAATGAGAGACATGGTATCTAATTTGTTTTGTTCGCGTAGAATGATGTTTAATAAAATTTGATACACAATATTAGGTGCAACTGAGATTAATTTTTTAAATTCACTTTCCGTTAATTTTAATAATTTGGCGTCTGTTAATGCTTTGACGGTTAAATTACGTGATTTTTTATTTAAAATGCCCATTTCGCCAATGAGTTCACCCGTTTTAATACGGCCAATGGAATAGAGTTCGCCTTTATCATTTTTTAACATGGCAACTAAATATCCAGATAGCGTTATATAGAGCGCATCGGGGTTATCGCCAATTTGGAATAAAACTTCATTTTCCTTGATATCGACAAGAGTGAAAGAATCGAGCATAGATTCAAGAATGTCATCATCAATATTGGAAAAAAGATCAATATTTTTGACGATATCTAAATACATCTTTTTCATGAGGCGCAATCCATTGAGCGATGCTTTAATGTACCAAAATTATACTTGATGATAAAGCCGATAATCGATGATGTCTTGGATACTGATAGTCACGAGCTGATGGTCAATTGCAAATTGCTTTAAAGAATCTCCTCGCATCATTGTTCCATCGGGGTTCATTAATTCACACAAAACGGCAGAAGGGTGAAACCCTGCAAGTCTTACTATGTCAACACTGCCTTCGGTATGACCTTCACGTTCTAATACACCCCCTGATTTTGCTTGTAGAGGAAATACATGGCCAGGTTTAACCAAATCTTTGGGGCTTGCATCAGGATTCACTGCGGTGAGAATCGTTTTTGATCTATCTGCTGCTGAAATGCCAGTAGTGACGCCTTGTTTAGCCTCGATTGAAACCAAACTGGCAAGATGATTATGGCTGGTATTTTCGTGTTCTTGCACCATAAAAGGGAGTTGTAGTTGTTGAACATGGGCAGGTAATAAAACAAGGCAGATAATCCCACTACAATGTTTTAATAAAAATGTAATTTTTTCGGGTGTTGTTAAGTGAGCAGGGAATAGAATGTCTGCTTCGTTTTCACGATCTGGATGATCGGTGAGAATAATCATCTCGCCTTGTTGTAATGCCGTGATACTTAGATTAATTTTTTCAAATGAATTTTTATTCATACAAGAATCCAATAAAATAAACTCTGGTATTTTATACCTATTACGCTTGAAAATGCGAATTAGTAGAAAATGGTCTTTTTATACAACTAAATTTAATCGAATACAAAGGTAGCCCTTTGCCAAGTGTGTTGTTGAACGAATAAATTAAACAGTTTTTGTAAAGCGTTGTGCTTTCTCTGGGATAGGGAGTCTAAGCGATAGCTTCGGAGGGGTTTTTAAAATAAAGTTGAATGAAACCCCATGCTCGCTGCACTCGCTGTCTCCTTTACAAAAAGGACACTTGTGGTGAAATAAATATAATTAATCCAAAAACTAAGGCCTTGCCGTAATTTAATGAAAAAGGTAATATCCTTGAAATTTTAGGAACAAGTGATTGAGCCGTAATGATTAAGGACAAGTCAAGGGAACAGCAAAACTTTATACCAATCGCTATTGTTGGCGTGGGGGCACTTTTTGCTGAATCAAAAAATGCAGGTGAGTATTGGCGTAATATTATTCAAAAGCGCGATCTTATTTCAGATATTCCTCAAAGCCACTGGTTGATTTCAGATTATTACGAACCTTGCCAAAAGACAGCTCAACAAAAAGACAAAATCACCTCCAAACGCGGATCATTCATTGATGATATCGAATTTGATCCTGTTGAATTTGGTATACCACCTTCCACGTTATCTGCGATAGATACATCACAATTATTAGCTTTAATTGTCGCCAAACAAGTGTTGACTGATGTTAGCAATAACGATATTGGCAAACTTAATCTCGAACGAACTAGTGTTATTCTAGGTGTTTCAGTATTGGAAGCAGTCCAATATTTATCAGCAAGAACACAACGACCGATTTGGGCAAAAGCACTTAAAGAAGCGGGCTTGTCTGAAAATGTTATTGAAAAAGCGTGTGACAAAATTGCAGAGAGTTATCCGAAATGGCAAGAAGATTCTTTTCCAGGATTATTAAGTAATGTTGTTTCTGGTCGAATTGCTAACCGATTTAATTTAGGTGGAACGAATTGCACCACAGACGCTGCGTGTGCGAGTTCATTGGCGGCGATCTTATCAGCAGTGAATGAATTACAAGCAGGCACGGCCGATATGGTTATTACAGGCGGTGTAGATAGTTTGAACGATATTTTAATGTTCAAATGTTTTAGTATTGTTGGAGCATTATCATCTTCACAACATTGTAAACCTTTTTCGGATAGTGCAGATGGTACATTACTGGGAGAGGGCATCGCTTTATTTGCCCTAAAAAGATTACAAGATGCACAAGAAAATAAAGATAAAATCTATGGTGTGATTAAAGGTATTGGAACCTCGTCCGATGGTCGCTCAAAAAGTATTTATGCGCCAGTATCTGAAGGGCAAAGTAAAGCGGTTTTAAGAACCTATGAACGTGCAGGCTATGATATAAATACAGTTGGATTGATTGAGGCACACGGCACAGGAACGATTGCAGGTGATATGGCAGAGTACAATGGATTACTCATGGCATTCAAACAGGCTAAAGCTACTACAGCTGCAACATGCGCGTTAGGATCAGTAAAGTCTCAACTGGGTCACACAAAATCGGCTGCGGGTGCCGCGGGTTTACTCAAAGCATTAATGGCGATTCGGCATAAAACTCTGCCTGCAACCTTACATGTGGATAGAGTCAATTCCAAATTTGATCAACACCAATCACCCTTATATATCAATACAGAAACACGTCCGTGGATACAAAAAAAATCACAACCCAGAAGAGCCGGCGTGAGTTGTTTTGGCTTTGGTGGAAGTAATTTTCATCTGACATTGGAAGAGTACCAAGATCCAATTCGCTTGGCGCCTAAAATCAGAACAATGGAAAGTGAACTTATCGTCCTTACGGGGGAGACACAGCAAGCCTTAGAGGCCGAAATTAATCGTGTATTAAATTCCAATATTACTCAGCAAAATTTGTCTGATATCGCTTACCAATCTTGTCAAAGGTTCCAACAACAGCTAAATCATCCGTTTAGAATAGCTATAGTCGCTAAATCTCTCGTAGACCTTGAGGAAAAATTGGCCAAAAAAAATCATCCTGATGTTTATACTGGCCATTCTTCCATAAATGGAAAGATAGCATTTTGTTTTTCAGATGAAAACAGCCACTACTTAAATATGACAAAAGAGCTTTTGCTTAATTTTGATAGTGTGATGGAACTCTGGGAAAATTATGCTTCAGAAGAGATGATTCAATCTGTTTTTCCGATTCCAGTATTTAATCAAGAAGCTAAGCTTAGCAATGAAAAAAAATTAAATGAATCTCCATCACTTCTCTCTATTTCAACATTGGTGGCTCAATCACAATTGGATCTGCTTGAATCAGTAAACGTAAAATCACATTATGCAACAGGTGTAGGCTGCGGTGAATTTTTTGCAGAGCACTTTATGAAAGAAAATAATCTAAAATCTTTGCTGAAAAAATCCAAACTTCCTAAATTGGCCCCCACAAAACCCTTTCAGCAAACAATAAAAAATTTATATCTGCAAGGAGTGAGAGTATTTATCGAAATAGGGCCCAATCAAAACTGTAGTCAGTTGATCAAAAAATGTTTATCGAATGATGAACTAAAAGAAATTTCAATCATTCCGTTAGACTGTGAAGGTGAGCATGCAGTAACAACCTTTTGGCATGCTATGGCAAAATTAATTAGCTTGGGTTATCAACCCAATCTTTTGCCTTTATGGAAAGATTATGAAAGCAGCGCAGACAAAAATACACAAAATTCTCAATCACGATTCACACTTAAAATCAATGGTACAAACTATCAAAAACCTTATCCAAATCCAAATTCCAACATGTTTAAAGTGAGTCAAGCCATTCAAACTGATTTAATACAACCTATGGAGAGTAAAAAAATGTCATCATCACACTCAACCCCACCTTCTTCAACAACCACGTTGTTGCATGAATTGCAAAGACAATTAATTGATGTGCACAACAACCATCAGAATGCTTTATTGCAAAGTCATATTGCGTTTTTAAATACGTTTTCACAATTGACGAATTCTCAGCAAACAAATGCGAATTTAAATATACCCATGTCATTGCCTTTAAATTCCGGAGTGCAAGTTTCTAATCTGGCTGGGAGCCAACGTGAAGCCGCAGTTGTTAGCAAAAACTTTACAGTTCCAACGTCAAATTTTAGTGGTATACATACCTTGGGAACAGAATCACACAAGATTAATCCACCCAGGCCCGAAGTTAATGTGAATCCTGCTGTTTTTTCATCGTCAATACTTGGCGAAAATTCTATTCCCAGCTTAATCGGAAATAGAAATGATGCGCATGTTGTGAGTAACAATGTTACATCTGCTCCAACGGTTGCTAGTGATGCCAATTCCCATGATAATGGTGATGATGCTCAACAAGTTGTGATGAAAATTATTGTAGATAAAACAGGATATCCTTTAGAAATGTTAAATCCCAACATGGATATCGAAGCGGACTTAGGGATCGATTCTATCAAGCGAGTTGAAATTTTATCTACGTTGAGAGAAAAAAATCCTCAATTACCCGAAATTCCTGGAGATGAATTGTCTCAATTAAAAACATTACAAGATATTATTAATTTTATTGATAAACACCAAGGTGAAGCAAGCCATACTCAAAAAAAAAAATCATTGAACGCTGTGTCTTAAGAGCAGTTGAAAATAAAATTACAAGAAACGGTGTTCCAAGAAAAGTGTCAGGGTTAATTGCTATCACGCGTGATGAGTTAGGTATTGCTGAACAATTAAGAGAAAAATTAATCCAGCATAATTATCAGGCTGAAATAGTGGATGTTCCCCCTGAAAATGTGCACGTATTTATTATGTTGGATTTTATAGTGAAAAATGACATAAATTCACTGACGGATAAATATCTCAACGCATTTCGCAAGATTAAAACGATTGCAAAAAAATATACAGAACAAGGCGGTATTCTTATCACTGTCCAAGATACAGGTGGTTATTTTGGTTTGAAAAATAAATTGAGCCAAGCGCATGCCAAGTTATCAGGATTAACCGGAATCGTAAAAACAGCTGCAATAGAGTGGCCAAAAGCGGAATGCAGAGCAATAGATTTAAATTGTACACATCAAACTCCTGAAATATTAGCCCAAATGCTTTGTGATGAGTTCATGTATTTTTATCATGATAAAGATAAAGAAATTGGTCTGCCATTCGAGGGTTCACGAATTAAATTAGAGACTCACCCTGAAACAATTACTCATCTTCCTTCAATAGCATTGAAAAAAAAATCGGTCTTTGTTGTTACGGGCGGTGCAAGAGGAATCACCGCGGCTTGCATTATAGCTTTGGCCAAAAAACAGGCATGTCGATTTGTTTTACTGGGTCGCAGCGAGTTAACCGAAGAGCCGCGTTTTTGTCATGACATTACAGATTTAAAACAATTAAAAGCAACTGTAATACAACACTTCATGAAAGAAAAAGAGATGAACCCTAAAAAAATTGATGAAGTGTATAAATTAATAATCGCCAATAGAGAAATTCAACAAACTCTATCAACCTTACAAGAGTTAGGGTCACAAGCATGGTATATTTCTGTGGATGTTAATCAAAAAGAAAAAGTATCTCTTGCATTGGAGTTAGTGCGAAAAAAATGGGGAACTATTGATGGAATCATTCATGGCGCAGGCGTATTAGCAGACAAATTAATTGTAGATAAATCTGAAGAACAATTTAAAACGGTTTTTGAAACTAAAGTTAATGGATTAGAAAATTTACTTCAATTAACTTCACAGGATAAATTATCTTATTTGTATTTTTTCTCGTCAGTGGCAGGGCGATATGGAAATAGAGGTCAATCCGATTACGCAGCAGCTAATGAAGTATTAAATAAAATGGCTGAGTTTGAAGTTCATCATCGAAAATCATGTCAAGTGAAATCTTTCAATTGGGCGCCTTGGGAAAGTGGAATGGTTGATGAAAATTTAATGAAAATATTTAAAGAAAACCATATTCCACTTTTATCCTTACACGAAGGTACAGAGTATTTTGTATCAGAGGTGCTACAGGTCAATCCACAATCTGAAGATGTTGAAATTATATTTGGCGATTTAAACTCTACAGAAAAAAAACAAGACCAGTTGAAAAATCAAATGAATCAACAAAATATTTTTACTCTGAATGTTGCCAATGATGTTTATTTAAACAGTCATATTATTCACAATCATATCGTTGTTCCGGCGTGTTTGGTATTGGATTGGTTTATGCGAAGCTGTAATAATAATCGTTTTATTTGTCGAAATTTTAAAGTGCTAAAAGGGATACAATTGGAGAAAAATACACAACATGCTTCATTTTGTATTCAAACGACTAAAATGAGCAGCTATTATCAGTTAAAATTATTAGATGACCATAACAACATAAAATATACAGCTGATTTTAGTGAAAATTCACAATTAATTGAAAGTAAGTTGCCGCAATCTCAAATGATAGATCAGCCTTGGCCTTGGAAAACAGAGGAAATTTATCAATCACAACATTCTAAGGGGCCGTTGTTTCATGGAGAATATTTTTATGCGATAAAAAAATTACTGTCGTTCTCTCATGCTGGAGGCAGTGCAATATTGCATTCATATCAGTCATTGGCAAAAGAAATAGCTTGTATTTGGCCAAAAGAAAATTGGAAATGTGATATTTTAACGTTGGATGGCGCATTACAATTATTATTACTTTGGACAAAAGCTCATTTAGGTAAATCAAGTTTACCCGTGAGTATAGAAGAAGTCGTGCTATATCAATCTACATTACCTACACAAGAAGTACATTGTGAATTTACAAGTATTATCATCGATAAATATCGTACAAAAAGCACGGTACATTTATTTGACCATCGAAATAACATTTATGCAAAATTGTTTGGTGTTGAAATGTGCGTCATTAACGAAAAGGTGCCAGCATGACATTCGCGCCTATTGCTATTATTGGCCGAGCCTGTTTATTACCAGGTGCAAATTCACCTGAAAAATTATGGGAAAACAGCTTATCAAAAAATGATTGTTTAACAACTGTTCCTGACAATTTTTGGAAGGTTTCAAGTGATGAATTGGAGAATCATGAAGATAAAATTTCTTCATACCGAGGTGGGTATATATATCATTTTGACACATTGTTTACGCCTCAAGGTTTTCATCTCTCTCCTGAGAATATTTTAAATCAAGACACATTAACAAAATGGTTATTGCATGTGGGACGTTTAGCCTTACAAAATGCAAAGGTTGAACAGCACTCCATATTACAACAAACTGGTGTGATTATGGGTAATTTATCCTACCCTACGGTGGAATTAAGTGAATTTGCCTATTCGGTGTGGAGTCAACAATCAGCCCGGGTTCCACATCATCGATTCATGTCAGGTTATCCTATTATAACCATGGCAAAGTGTTTAGGATTAAATAGAAAAGCATTTGCAATAGATGCGGCATGTGCATCTTCATTGTATGCGATAAAACTTGCCTGTGATGAGTTACACACAAATCGAGCAGAGTTAATGTTAGCGGGCGGAATCAATTGCGCTGATGATTTATATCTACATAAGGGTTTTACGGCATTACAAGCCCTAAGTTTAAGTGGACAAAGCAGACCTTTTCACCATAATGCGGATGGGTTAGTGCCAGCACAGGGGTGTGCGATTGTTGTATTAAAGTTGTTAGAAAATGCACTTAAAGACGAGGATAAAATTTATGGAGTCATCCGAGGTATTGGATTATCCAATGATGGTGGTCAAAATGGTTTTTTAGCTCCCGCTATGGACGGGCAAATTCGCGCGATGAAGAATGCCTACGAAATGTCAGGTATTCAACCTAAAGATATTTCTTGGATTGATTGTCATGCGACTGGAACGAAGGTGGGTGATAAAATTGAAATGGAAAGTATGCAAAGTCTATTCGAAAAACCTAAAAATATTTCTTTAGGTACATTAAAAGCGAATATCGGTCATACAATTACAGCATCAGGATGCGCCGCATTAATTAATGTGTTATCAGGATTTGAACATCATCTGAAAATTCCCTCCAGGATAGCAAAAAATCAAGCGATTGATTGTCCATTTGAATTATTGGAATCACCCCAAGAATGGGGACATTCAAAAATTGCTGCAGTTAACAGTTTTGGATTTGGAGGAAATAACGCTCATCTTATTGTACAAGCGTTTGATAATAAAACTTATTCAAAAAATATTTATGTTGCTCAAAAAAAAGAAAATAAGAAACGTAAATATGGAATAATTGCTATACAGTTAAGAGTTGGAAATATCAACACAGTAGAAGAATTTAAAAAAATAATTCAATCAAACACACTGAACGATGACTACAATCCTAAAATAGCTTCCATAAAATTACCCATCAAATCCACTAAATTTTCACCAGTAGATTTGCAGCATACGTTGGGGCAACAGTTAGTTTTATTGGAATTAATGCACGAATGTATGACAATGCACCCCCATTTGCTTAATGACTCAGAACATACCGGTGTATACATAGGTATGCAAACAGAACCGGATATCGCAAGATTTAGTGTTAAGTGGAGAGGTGGTGAGAATACAAAACATATCATGCCAAAATTAACATCGGCACATGTTTTAGGGTGTATGCCAAATATTGTAACAAACCGATTAAACAATCAATACAATTTTAAAGGGCCAAGTTATTCTGTCAGTTGCGAAGAAAACTCAGGCTTAACGGCATTGCACATCGGGCTTAACGCTTTAGCTAAAAATGAAATAAATACAGCTATCATTGGTGCGGTAGATCTTTCTTGTGAAAAAGTGCATAACAACGCAGTTCAACAAATGTATTCCAGTGATAAGCATCAATCTTGTGATGCAGGAGTAATATTTGTTGTTAATCGGTTAGTAGATATTAATGTAACCCATCATTCCATTTTTGGTGTCATCACAGAAGATGATGTCGAAAATTTTGAATTGAGCCAAACACGAGAGATACACAAATTATTAGGATATTCTCATTGTTCGGATGGGATATTAAATCTGTTAAGCAAAATAGTAACAAATACGACCACATTAGAGGCTAACAATAAAATCAAAACAGCACGTCAAACAAAACTAAAATCAACAATGAAACAATCAGATGCTAACCCAAAAATTGCATTCGTTTTTACGGGCGCACAGACTTCTTATCCAAAAATGGGTGAAGGCTTATTTAAGAAGTTTCTATTGCCGGCTGAATATCAAAAACATCAAAATATCATTAATAAGATTAATTCGATTCAACACATCAATGAATTAAGTGTATTAGAAGAACTTAAACTATCTTCATTTATGTCACAATTGCATGCAAAAATTAGCCGTGAATATTTTGGGCTGGTCCCCGATATCTGTATTGGGCATTGTGCAGGAGAAACAAACGCCCTGTTTGCTATGGATGTTTGGGAAGATCAAGATGCGCTCTTTCATGATTTATATAAATCGGGTTTATATCATCATATATTAACCGGCGAATTTTCTATACTTCAACAATATAAAATCAAAGATTGGCAAAGTATTAGAATCATGGCGCCTGTAAATAGAGTGACACAACTGTGTGAAAAAGGTGTGTATGTCACGATTATAAATACACACAATGATTGTGTCATTTCAGGAGATGTTGAAAATTGTAAAAAAACAGTGCGAAAAGTTTTAACCGAATTCCCGACAGCGGGTATAAAAGATCTACCCTACAGTATGGTCATTCATTGTCCTGAATTTTTATCTCAACGCTCACAATGGAAAAAAATCCACACAAGAAAAATTAACCATAAAGCGTCAAATTTTTGTTTATATTCAGCGGGAACGCAACAGTTTATAGAAAACTCAGAGGAAAGCATTGCTAATGCGCTCACTCAACTCGCTATGTTGCCTGTTGATTTCCCACAAGTTGTGGAAAGAGCATGGAATAGCGGTGTCAGGATTTTTATAGAACATGGGCCTCGAAATTTGTGTACAGGGTGGATACGTGACATATTAGGAAATAAACCCCATCTTGCTATTTCTTACGATGTGAAATCGATTCATCCAATGAAGCAATTGTTAACATTAAAACAACAGTTGCAGCAACAGGTGAGTATTAAATTAAAGTTAAATCAGGATCTCTATGAGCACGAAAGCCTCTAATTTTTCTACTGAACAATATTTGGAATATCCTGCACACTTTCCAGAATTGCAATTAATGAATCATGTACCATTCTCAATGAATGGGTATTTTGACCTTGCAAAAGCGCAGATGGAGTTTGTGAATAGAATTAATCAGAGTTATCAGCAGTTTATGAGTGTGTTGGAAGGTGTTGGAAAAAAATCAACTCTTCCGAGTGATATTATTCATGATTATCCAGGTCCAAAATTTTCAAGAGAAGATCTTGAAGTATTATCATCAGGAAAAATTTCCACTCGGTTTGGCGATTGGTTTAAAGAACTTGATCAGTACACGCGATTAATTCGAATGCCAGAACCACCATTATTATTGGCTGATCGTGTATTAGGAATAGATGCTATACCTGCATCATTTGAAAAAGGAACGATTTGGACAGAAACAGATGTTAAAAGCGACAGTTGGTATTTACATCATGGAAGAATGCTTTCTGGAATAATGATTGAAGCTGGTCAAGCCGATTTATTATTAATATCATGGCTAGGATTTGATTTTTATAATCGTTCAGAGCGAATATATCGTTTATTAGGTTGTGAACTTACGTTTTACGGTGATTTGCCCAAGCCCGGTGAAACATTGCATTTTGATATTCATGTGGATTCTCATGCAAAATTAGGGGATGTTAGATTATTTTTCTTTCATTATGATTGTCATATTGGAACCACATGTCGAATGAGAGTAAGGCATGGACAAGCAGGGTTCTTTACCGACGAAGAGTTAAAAAATTCAGGTGGAGTTCTTTGGGATGTAAACGAAAATGAATATGATAGTCAAAAAATTGTCGAAAACCCCAAAATATTGTGTAAACATAAAAACTTTACACAACATCAAATAAAACAATTTTCAATGGGAAATGGCGTTGCTTGTTTTGGAAAAGGTTTTGAATTATTAGCAACACATACGCGAACACCTTCTATTCCATCAGGTAATTTATTATTAATTCACAGTATTTCTGATTTTGATGTCAATGGTGGTCCTTGGAGGCGCGGTTATATGCGAGCTGTGCAAGATATCCATCCCGATGATTGGTTTTTTAAAGGACATTTTAAAAATGATCCTTGTATGCCGGGTACATTGATGTTGGAAGCAGGATTACAAGTCATGATGATTTATCTTGCAGGTGTGGGCGGAACATTGAATAAAGATGGCTGGCGATTTGAGCCCGTACCTTTTGAAACCTATAAATTAACATGCAGAGGACAAGTCATTCCAACCTCTAAACAAGTTATTTATGAAATCTTTGTTTATGGTTTATCGTTTACACCTGAAACTGTATTGCATGCTGATTTATTAGGTACAGTAGACGGCTTAAAAGCATTTCACACAAAGATAGGTCTTCGATTAGTGCCAGATTGGCCGTTACAAGAAGAACCCAATCGGCAGTTTTCTTATGACTATTATTCATTATTAGCCTGTGCAACAGGAAAACCCAGTCATGCATTTGGAACTATGTATAACGTTTTTGATAATGGTAAACGTGTCGCAAGATTACCTGCTCCCCCTTATCATTTTATGTCACGTATTGTACAAATCAATGCGGAACAAAATAGCCTTAATCAAAAAGCAGCATTGATTAATGAATGGGAGATAGATTCCAAAGGATGGTATTTTGAAAAGCAACCTTCCAATATACTTCCTTATTGTGTCTTGTTAGAAGCAGGATTACAGCCTTGCGGCTGGTTAGCTTCCTACTTAGGTTGCGCATTAACGAGTAAAGATGAATTATTCTATAGAAATTTAGACGGTAGTGCAAAAATATATCGTGATGTCAGAACGACTGATAAAACAATCAGTACAGAAGTGAGTTGTAAAAGTATTTCAACATTATCTCAAACAATAATCATATCGTTTCATGTAAAAAATTATTGTCAAAATGAAACTCAGCGAGAATTGATCGCTGAAATGGACACAGTTTTTGGATTTTTTCCACAACGTTCATTTGAAAATCAAGAAGGAATTCCTGCAAGTGATGATGAAAAAAAATATTTAACTTTATCGTCATTAATGAAAGTGGATCTTCTTTTGCACCATAATAAGCAATATCAATTAATGCCGCATGAGGGGTTATTAATGATAGATAAAATTACAGGAATATGGCCAAAAGATGGAAAAGCTAAACTGGGAGTTATAAGAGCTGAAAAAAAAGTAGATCCAAGTGAATGGTTCTTTAAAGCTCATTTTTTCCAGGATCCCGTTCAACCTGGATCATTAGGAATAGAAGCAGTAATTCAAGTGATACAATTTTACATGTTGAATAATAACTATCATCTTCAGTTTAAAAATCCGAGATTTGAAGCCATTGCATGGAATGAAACAATTTCATGGAAGTATCGAGGGCAAATAACTCCTAACAATCACAATATTGTCATCACTGCTGAAATCTTATCAGTAGAAAAATCAACAGATGATGTGTTAATAAAAGCTTGTGCTTCTTTATGGTGTGATGAAAAAAAAATTTATGAGGTACAAGAAGTTGGATTGAGATTAGTGGAATCATCGAATGATTTCCTATGAATCATGGCAAGAATTTTTTGCTCAAATGTATGAAAAACTGTCGTCGTCTTCAAATGACAGTGATAGTGATTTTCTAGAGTTGTTAATTAGATTAGACGAACTTATCAAACTCTATTATCACAAAGATTTAGGCCAGTATGCTTATCATAAAAAACTATCAATAATGATAAATATTGCAAATATACTTTCTCTGGTTGAAAATTTAAATCATAGTGTAACAAAGGTTGATGAAGAAAATGAAATCTTATCTACCTTCAAGGGGATAAAAGAAGATCTTCATGAAGAAACACAATTGTTTAAGATATTGTCATTAGAACAAGAAATCGAAAATGCCTTAGACAGCCATGAAATATCAAAAGCTCGAGAGCTATTAAGCACAAATATGACATTAGAAAATAAAAAAATAATTTGTGAATATATAAGTTTTAAATATTGTGGTGATTCAAAAGAAGAAGTGAGCTCGGTCGCAGCAATAATGTTATTGCATGAAATGGGTGTGAATTTTAATGATTATTATGATTACAAAGGTTATACCCCGTTAATGGAAGCTGTTGATCACCGGGGTAAAATTAATGTCATAAAAGCGCTCGTTCAATCCGGATCAGATTTCAATTATGGCGAAAAAAGAAATGGCGGGTATATCACGCCGTTGCATTTGAGTGCTTGCAACAGCAGAGTCGAATATGTTGAATATTTGTTGTCATTAGGCGCAGATATAAAGCGTACTTATCATACATTAAATTTTCTTGCTGAAAAAAAATCACAGGACAATATTAAAATTATTAAACTACTCATTGATGCAGGGATTGGATATGATGAAAAAGACTATGAGGGCAATACACCTATTAAAATCGCGATTACATATAAAAATACTGAAGTTGTAAAGTTGCTGCTAGCAGCAGGCGTGATCTACGATGATTGTATTGTAGATATTATTAAAAGTAACAATATCGATTTATTAAAATTTTCTTTAGAAAATTATCAATTTAAATTGCCAGAAGATATTCCCTATTACACATTAAAACATCAAACAACATTCGGATCCGCCATTAGTCTTTCTACATTTCAATTTTGTTTAGAAAAAGGAATGTCGTTAAAACATTATACATTTTCTGATGAGGTGGTTTTAAAAACGCCAAAAGCTGTAAAAATCTGTATTGAAAGAAATGATAGTCTAGATTTACATTTTGAATATTATTCTTATTCGGGAGGGTTTAAATTATCGGATAAAGGCGGGTATACACTTGCACATTTTGCGGCTACATGTGCTGTAGAAGAATCGCTTGCAGCATTAATATTGGCAGGATTAGATATTAACGTCAAAGATCAAGAAGGGCGAACACCATTACATTATGCAGCAGCGTCTGCAAATCCTGATGCGGTCAAAATTCTTATTCTAGCAAGTGCAGATATCAATGCAACTGACAGTACAGGAAAAACGCCTTTACATTGGGCTGTTGAACATGGAATGTCACAAAGTTAAGCTGTAAAAATTCAGATCACAGTCATCCCGGAAAATTTCTATTCGTGATAAAAATTAAAGGTTTAAGACGTCCTGCGCGTTGCCTGTCATCCCGGAAAAACACTTTATAGAACTTAGAGGCAAAATATTCTAACTCTTAACCTGGGTCCTGAATAAATTTTCCTGAAAGCTCATTTTTCTTTTCATGATTAATGGAGGAAAATTTTTCAGGATGACAAGCTTATGGAAAATTATATCCAATTTATTTCTAAAGATTTGTTTTAACCGTCGCGACCCAATAAGTTCCAATCCATGTTAGAAACGATCGCAATTACTTGCTTTTTTTGAAAAAGTGTTTCACTATAAGCGCATCGGCTGGAATGCAGAAACACTCCAACCGACACTTGCCACAATTGACTAACATAAGGAGTCAAAATTATGACCGTTTGTATTATATCTTTAAATGCTGATAATTTTCAGCCCAATGTCTCAATTTTCCCTAAAAATCTTTGCACACGGCTGTTGCGTGAGGATTATAACGTGTTGAGATGTCTAGATTGGGGTAATACACAAAGGTTGTGATGTGCCAGGGGCTTGTAGAGAGCACTTGGTGATTCACAGCTGGAGACTGACTTATTCACCCATAGGAGATGGGTGTTGTATGGCTCCGAATTGTCTTGTGCTTCTGCTACGGGTTTTATTCCGGGTTTTATTCATTTATTTATTTTTGTTGCGGCATGGTAATAGCACTAAAATTCCGAGCCGCGACCGTTAGGGAGCGATCACTTAGCTATAATTTATTGTGGTTTCTAATAAATATTTTTTTAATATTTATTATTTATCCTGCCTTGAATTTATATTGGTACCTGTGAACGCTCCCTAACGGTCGCGGCTCGGATACTCAGTACTATCTTCATGGAGAATTTATGAGCAATGGGTAACGCTCCCTGATGGGTCACGGCTCTGTACAAGTGCAATGACGTTTATAACCATTCATGCCTGCAACAACAACATTAAGAGGAACTTAGTATGAAGACAAAAATTTTGTTAGCAGAAGAAGGCATACTTCTTCAATATGTATTTGAAAGCCTGTTATCAAGTTTAAATTGCAAAGTCGATGTCTGTAACACCGCCAATGAAGCTTTACGAAAGTATAAGAAAAATAAACACTATCACCTTATCTTAACGGAAATGGAGTTTAAAAAAGGGTTTCAAGGAGATGAGTTAGCCGAAAAAATAAGAGCACATGAACATCAGCATTATCCTGATAAACGGATACCTATTATTGGCATTACCTCAACCTTATCTCCTAAAATTGAAAAATTTTACCTGGATAAAGGCATCGATCTGATGGTTAAAAAACCACTTTTAAAAGATCAGTTGGAAGAGATATTGAAGATATTTGTGGGGGTGTAAGATAAAGAAATTGCGAAAACTCTAATATGATAGTCAAAAAAAAACCCCTGTAACAACAGGGGTTTTAAAACATTCCAATATTGGATTATTTTGTTGTTGTAGCATCAGTTGTTGCTGGTGCTGTTGTGCTAGCTGCATTTTTATCAGCATCTTTGCTATCAGCTTTAGCTTCTTCTTTTTTAGCATGATGTTTGTGATGATGATGAGAAGCTTTATGCTCAGCTGTTGTTTTTTCAGCAGGTTTAGCATTTGCATCTGTTGTTGTATCAGCAACAGTTGTAGCAGTTGCAGAAGGAGTTGCTGTTGTAACAGTAGCGTTTGCAACTGTTGTATCTGTTTTGGTGGGGTTAGCACCATTAACATTTGTCGCAGCATCGTCTGCAAATGCAGCTGTGCTTAATAACGCCGCAGCAGAAACAGCGATTAAAGATTGCTTAAACATGTATATAATCTCCTAAAAATATTAAAACTTGACTAAAAGTAAGTACTTACTTTAAGGCAAGCGCCCTAAAGTGCGGGTATCATAATGAAACATGAGCCATATGTGAAGATCTTTTTGATGAAAAATGTTAAAAAATTTGAAAAATTTAATTTAACCACTTTTGCTGTCGCACCAATGCTTGATTGGACAGATAGGCATTGCCGGTATTTTATGCGTTTAATGACAAAAAATGCGTGTTTTTATACGGAAATGATAACAACGGGTGCGATATTATATGGCAATAAAGATAAACAGTTATTGTTTCATCCTTTTGAAAAGCCACTCGTATTACAATTAGGAGGAAATGATCCTATTGCGCTTGCAAAATGCGCAAAATTGGGCCAAGAATTTGGATATGATGAAATTAATTTAAATATAGGCTGTCCTAGTTCAAGAGTACAAAGCGGTCTTTTTGGGGCGTGTTTAATGAAAACGCCTGGTTTGGTTGCTGATTGTGTTAAAGCAATGCAAGACTCGGTCACCATTCCTGTAACAGTAAAAACCAGAACGGGTGTTGACGATAGAGACAGTCTCGAACATCTTTTTGATTTTATCGATATTGTGTCTCAATCCGGATGTCAAAAATTTATTATTCACGCAAGAAAAGCGTGGTTAAAAGGATTAAGCCCCAAAGAAAACAGGGAAATTCCGCCATTAAATTATGTTGTCGTCAATCAATGTAAAGCGCAGTTTCCCTCTCTATCCTTCACATTAAATGGCGGCATTTATTCAGTATTACAAGCCAAACAATTGCTTTTGGAGTTTGATGGGGTGATGTTGGGAAGAACTGTCATGCATTCCCCGTATATTTTGAATTCGGTCGATAAAGAGATATTTGATGAAAATTCTACGATGAAATCGCGAGAGGAGATTGTTGAATTATATAAGATTTATATGAAAGAAGAGTTAAAAAATCAAGTACCCCAAAGAGTGCTTTTAAGGCCGTTAATGGGCCTATATTTTGGGGCACCTGGTGCTAAAAAATGGCGTGAAATGATAGCGAGTAAAGTGCCAAACTGGCATTTCTGAGCTAAACTCTAAGTATGAATGTCTGTTGCCTCTGAACGGGTTGTTTGTACGCGTGTTGATAATGAGTGTAGTTGTAGGTAGATAATGTTTGGGGAGATATCAAAATGAATGAACAATTACTTAAAGCCCAAGCCGCTTATGTAGAACTAAATCAATTGAAACAAGACTTGCAAACGGCCTTTGTTCAAAGCTCAAAGGACGGTATCCCAGAAATTAAGGTTATATTAGCTAAGATTTCTTCCCAAGAATCGAATCTTCTTAATGCATACGGAGCCATCAAAAATAACGAAGATAATGTAAAAAAATACCTTACTAAAGAAACAGTCATTGAAAATGGACAAGTTAAGTTGGAGGGAGATGAAAAGCTATCTGATAAAATTAAAGAAGATAGTGAAGTAACGTTGAAGATTGGAGAAAAAGAAGAGACTGTTAAAGTGAAAGAAAAAATTTCTGAACTGGAATCTCGACTAGCTGAAAGCAAAGCCATCACTAAGTTGTTACAGACAATAAATAATAGCCCAGAGATATTTGGCACTCTCAGAGAAGAAAATTTTGCCAACTATAGTGTAAACGCGTTAGCTTCAAAGATGAGTGATATGGAGGCAATGAAAAAAAATGAACTGCTTCTTTTACCGGATAATTTTATCGGCGCTCTATCAGCAAATATCACTATTATGCAAAATGCATTACAACATAAAGTTCAAAAACAACTCGAAAATGCCAGTGATTTTGATAGTTTAGTTGCGCTCTCAACAGGAATGAAAAATATATCTGAAACTGTCATGCTAGTAGATTATGCCACAAAGATGTCCAATGAATTTGATAAAATTATTAACAATTCAGACGGCACACTTCTTGAACAATTGGACAGAATAAATAAGGCCAATATTCAGTTGAAATCTGCTATGCCTAAACTTTCAACATTTGAATTGAATAATGCAGAAAAATTTAATGAAAAAAAGAATGAATTAATGGGAAAACTATTAGATGATTTGGATAAAAACAATGACGAAAGCAAAAAATCTTTACTGGAAAAGATAGATTTTTTCTCGGAATTTCAACAAAAATTGAAAAAAATGTCCTTAACGTTAACAGAGGGTGAAATTAATCGATTAGATAATATCAAAAAAATATTCGTCGAAGGGATAAACGAAAAAATTGACTCATTAACCACAGAAGAATTGTTAAAATCCAACATTAGGGGGGACTTGGAAAATGCAGCGAAAGTTTTTGATGATAAAACAATAAATGAAAAACTGGAACAAAAAATGAGTGATTTGTCAAAAATAACATTTAAGGATTTTACAGAAGCCGCAGAAAGTCTGATGAATGGCAATCTATCTAATATAGAAAAATCAACACAATTAATGCAGTTGATGACAAATTATAATGCATTAAGAGATCATGAATCAAAAAAAGCTTTGGCGGAAGTTGAGAAATATAGAAAAACATTAGTCGACAGCATTACAGACGAACTGCATGCCAATGCGCGCACGCTGTTTCAAAACTTAAACACAAGAGAACTAGTCCAACCTAGAGCCATTAAAGTATTTATGGGTGAAAAAACAACCAACCTTCCAGAAATGCCTACGTGGCTTAACTTTATTGGAAATTACCAAAGCATATCTGACCGGGTTATAAAATCTATTAGTGAATTTAACGCAGACCTCAACTCTGCGAAGCAGTTGTATCTACAGTGGATTGAGATTGCGAGTAAATCACTTGAAAAAGGTGATTTTTATAACAGTGTGGCTATTTACAGTGCATTAGGATCACCCGCCCTGTATTTTTTAACAAACAACAAAGACTACCCTTTATTCAAAACACATCAAGAACATAAAAAACTCATGGATAACTTGTTAAAGGTGTATTCGAGCGATAATAATTTTGAAGCCATGAAGAGTGCAATTGAGCAAAGAAAATCTAGCGGAGAAGCTTACCTCCCGCCGATAATCAATTACATATCAAAATTCAATACTCAATTAGAGCTTGCAGATAAAGAAACTGATATTGCAAAACAACAGAAATTAATCAATCAAGCTAGATTTGGATTAAAAGAAATTTATGATAATGTAAAAACACAACCAGCCAATCAATTTTCTCCTACTAAATCATTTCTACAAATGTCTCCCGATGACTGGAAAAACTATTGGCAAGAGTTTGACAAAATAAAATCTGAGAATTCCACCTTGGATAATACCACTATTCATATGAAAGTTTGTGGGCACTTCCAAATTCAAATTGTTGCTCAACTTCTATCCAGTCAAGATATTCTTTTACAAGAAAAAGAAGCGCTATCCCGGTTTGAAAGCACGGCGATGTTACTAGGCAGCGAAGAGCACCATCAAATTTTCGAAGCAGTTGTGACTAAAAGCAATAGACCAGGTACTTGGAGTGAGATTTGGAAAAAAGTGGGAACAGACATCGATTCAATTGCTAGCGGTGAAATTAGCGAGCTTGCAAAAATTAAAACCATCTTTGAACAGGCATTTATTCGTACGGGTCTCACAGAAAAACAAATTGAAATGTACAGCCGTTGTGTAGAAGAAACCTATAATGAATTATTGGCATTAAAACCAAAAATAGAAAACTTTCAGGGAAATGATAAAGATCCAGCTTATCAACAACAATTAAAAGATTATCAATCAACATACAAAACAAAATTTCAAACGCTTTTGGTGGCAAAACAACAATATTATCAGGCAACTTCTGAATTAGATGAAAAACTCAATCATGGCGTTGTTATTCAAAAATTTTCTGATCCTGCTTTTGTTTCTGCTATTGAACAGTATTTAAAAGATATCGATTCCATTCAAGATCCACAAGTGAAACAAATGTTTGAAAATTTTAAGTCAGATTTTGAGCAAATAAAAAATCTCATTGATAAAATTAACCAAAATATCAAAGATACCGATCCTTTTGCGCGTGCTGAAGCGATTTATAATATATTAAATGAAAATAGCAATTACAAAGTATTTATTAATTTTTATAATTCGTATAAGAAAATCGCGAATATTGGGATTAATGATTCAAAGGGATCCTTATTAAATTACATGATAAAAGAAGATTATGTCGATGAAACAGACAATATGGGGATATGGGGGGTAAAATTAATCATGGCGTACCCCATGATGTTGGGCGCTGTTTCTAAGCCTCTAACGACATTAGCAGGAGAAGATAATAATAATTTTATTTTGAAAAACATGTCTAAATCAGATGTGAAAGAATTAAGAGAACTGGTGAAGTTTGATTACAACGATATTACCACTCTATTGACAGACGATAAAATTGAAGACGAAAGTTACAAAACAATATCTTTTACTGGAAAAGCATCAGATGAAATCACTAAAGCTCTAGATCTGATTATTGCCGCCCCCAATGATCCCGGCACTCAGAAAGCCAGAGCCATAAAACCGCAATTATTTATTGAAAATAAAGCAACGTTGTTAATTGATAAAATGCAACCGCTTGTTTTAGCCGCCGATGCAATACAGAAAAAAGAATACAAATTCATTCCATTTGAAAAATTAAAAGAAGGCCTTGGAGAGTCATCTACTGTTTCTTCAAGTATCATTAATCAAAAAATAAATGAAGCCACAACAAAAATCAATAATTATTTGGATAAGATTGAAAAAAGACAATCGGTTAGTATCTCGGAGATTGTTCAATTACGAACATCAATAGCAGAATTGAGCCAGATGTTAGAAGATAAAATGCAAGGAAAAACGACTAGAGGTTCACTCAGTGAATCAGACAAAACCAATGTCAATATTTTGTTCCGTAACTTTGCAAAAGTACAAGAGTTTGCAGATGAAAATAACATTGATCTTTTAAAAGCCAAGGATGAAATAAAGGTTAAGGCAGAAAAAGTGGAAGATAAAAATGCTGAAAAAACACCAGAAAAACGGGAACGAAAAGAATCTAAAATTACAAGTTTCGTCATGGGTAAACGAAAAGAACGCGCTGAATCAAAAGTGAAAGTAAAAACAGAATCTGAAATTAGACATAATAGAAAAGTTACCATGGGTGAAATGAAAAAAGCAACAAACGAAGTCAAAGAAAAGTTTGAAGATTTTACTCAGCGGGTGAGTAGAGGAGTTGCAAAAAGTTTTGCGGTTAGAAAGGAAAAAATTCCAGAGGTGGAGGTGTTCTCAGAAGAGGATATTAAAGAAAAACTAGATACAATTAATAATAAAATGTTGGATAATTTGAAAATGGGCAACAAAATGGGTTTTGTTGATAATTACAGGGAATACATTCAAGTTTTTTTGGACGGTGATATTAATCTATCCGTCAAACCGATAAGTAATTTTTCACTTGATGAATTGTTTGAAGAATATGAAAATCTGAAAACTGTATTAAGTAGGAATGTAGATAAACTATCAGCATTAAAAATTTTAGGTTTTAGTAGTATGGATACTGCTAATTTTCAATATCAGGAAATAATTTTTCCAGCCATGCTTAAGAAATTGGAGGAGGAGATCAAAAAAATTGAAGATAAACAGATGCCCTCTAAAAATTTGAATAAACATTATAATACGCTTTTAAATTCAGGTTACGCAGATAGGCAAGAAGTAAAAGACATGTTGAAAAAAATAAAAAACCTTGACAGAGAAAGAGCCGCAAAGCAACCCTCACAAGAGGCAGCAAAAGCAGCGGCTAAACGCGCCTCAGCTGAAGACACAACACCTCAACTCAACGATATTCCACCTTTGCCTGAAGTTCCTAACACAACTCCAACGAGTGTTGACGAAAAAACTCAAGCTGCAGGAGATAGGTTTTTGAAAAATTGGGACTTAGTAGTAGTCGGAAGTGATTTAGATTGGGATTTTGTTGATCTTATCGATATACAAAAAGAAATGCGTGAGGATTTACCGTATGTTGATTTAAGTGAATGGTCGGAAGAAGACAAAGCAGAATTTAATAAACATCTTAATGTGGTATTAACTGAAGAAATAATTGAAATGATAAGTAAAAGATGTGATCTGTTTCTGGAGGTAATTGCTGAATTTGAATCGAGGGATAATCTTCCCAATAATTTTAAAGAGGAACTTGAAAAAATAAAAAGCAGTTATCAACAAAAAATCGATAAAATTCAGGCAGGAGAATTAACTGACAAAGATATAGCCGATTTTAGAAATGATAAAGACTTACATCTTGATACGTATGAAAAGTTTGAAGATGCATTAAATGAAAAATATAACGCAGCAAATGATGCTGAGTTTGCACGCCTTGAATCTGCCCAAGTGCCCCCTGCTCCTAAAAAGGAAGAAACTACACCACCCTCTAGCCTTCAAGCACATCAAGATAATTACAAAAAAGAAACAACTGAGAATTTCAGTACTATGGAAGCAAAGCTCCAAATCATGATGGAGAATCTTACAACACCTCCTATTAATAAAGATAATTTTGCAGATAATTTGAACAAAATTAAAAATCAAATCGTTGAAGTACGCAAAAAAAATAAAACGTTTATTCCCAAAAATTATGAAAATTTCATGATAAAACTCAGTGCTTTGGCTAGTCAAAACAAAGATTTTGTATCCGCCGTTGCTGAATATAACAAAGCGATAAACATTGATTTTGAAACTTTGTTTGCGAATAAATCTGAATTTCCACATCGATGGAAAGCATTGAATGCTTTTGCAGTGAAAAATCTAATGCCCTCAGACATTCCTTTCCTTGAAAAATATGAAGCATATTTTAACTGCGATGCTCACGAAAAAGCAGCAAAATTCAAAGAACTACGAGGTGTACTATTTAATGAAAGTGGAAATATAACGGTTGGTGTAAATGATGGCGGAACTACATTTGATGACTTGAAAAAATTAAACATTGAGTACCCAACCGATCAAGCTCAAATAAAAGCATTAGATAAGGTATTAGGAATTGCCAATCAACAAGCGGGTTATGCTATTTTTGGTCGATACGCTGAATTTCAAGGTAATTATAAATTACCCCGATCACTTTACCAAATGCAGATAGAAAAAGTATTTGAAAAAGCTGTTAAAGAAGTTATCGGATTTGTGGCTTTAAATGCAAAAATGACTCCCGACGAAGTAACAAAATTATACAAACGATGTGTTGAAAAAGGATTTGAGAATGACACTTGGAAAAAATTATCAGAAACAATGAAATCGCAAAAAGCGAGTGAAAACATAACATTTCTTGAAGCTATAGCAGAATATACAAAAAATCCTTCTGATGAAAAATTTCAAGATATTTATGCTGAATTTGTTTCTGGTGTTTCTCCAAGTCATGTGAATCTTACAATAGATAGTGAATTTAAAGACATTAATCAAAAGATATTGGCCGATAAATATAAGGTTACACCAGAAGACATGACGTTCCAACTTCAGAGTGATTCAAAACACGGAAAAGGGTTATCAAAGGGAGCAAAAGTTGTTTTTACAGGTAGTTTAAATTGGAATAAAACAATGAATAAATTACCTACCATTCCAAAAATTGGAACAGAATGGCCAACAATCAGTTTGATGAACCCAAATAGTGCAGAGGGTGCTGGAAATTTACACATCGCAAGAATTCCGGAAGACGTCACAAAACTGCCGCCTAAAACAAGGTTGCTCATCAATATGGTTAAGCGCGGTGAGATGGCGATGGCGGGTATTGATTTCAAAAAATTAAGAGAAATGGGTATTGAACATCGCAATGGCATAATGCGTGATTTTGATAATAAAGCCGTGTTACCTGTTTTAGTATGTATTGTATTAGACGAACACGCGGTGCTTATGGGAGGCGGTGATGTTGTTAAAACCTGTAAAGCGGGCCGCTCAAGAGGTATTGTCACCTCCATGGCCATGCTGATTAAAATTGCAATGGAAATTGCAAGAAACCAGGATCACGCTAATATTTTATATGACAAACATCCTGAATATGCGCCTTATAAAAAGTTTATTGAAGAAATAGCAGAACATTATAAAAATCCAGTTGATTTAGAAAAATTGTTGGATAAAAAAGAAGCCTACAATTTCGCTTTAGATTATTTAAAAAAACAAAGACCACAAATAGATATCAAAAGAAAACTACACAAAGGCAAAGGAAAAACCATATTGGATATGGTTGACTTGATGTCAGGATATACGCTCGCTGAAATTACTTCTCAAAAGGGAAGGGAGCATTTTGAAGAAACGTTTATCGGAAAAGAAAATCTTCGAAAATTAAATATATCGCAATTGCATTCTTACAAAATTATCGAACAAATTGGCATAAAATATCCAAGCGCAGGTTTAATCATTGATAAATATTTAGGTGAACTCATCAATTGTAAAGATGAAAATGAGAGAATTGATGTTACAAATAATTTTACTAATAATATTAACAATATGGATCCAAAACTTAAAGAAGATGCTGTTTATGATATTCAGGATGAGGTGATAGGGTTAAATAATAGAATAAAGAATTATGATGAGACTGGTTCATTTTTGACAAAAAAAGAACAGGCAATTTACAAGTCACCCAATTATAACAAATTACAAAATGCAGCAGAAAATAAAGAAGAAAGAAGTGAAATTAGTTCACTTGTTTATGCGTTGTTAAACGCGACGAATGACAAGACAAGAGCCACATTGCTGTTAGAATTTGAAGGTTTTTGTGATGGATTAGAAGAAAATCGAAGAACTAGTTTAATGAAATTGGTCAAGGATTATGCTAACGATTTAAAACAGCATGATGCACCCGATTCAACGTTAGCTGCAAGCGAAAAAATAACGCATTTCAATCAATTAAAATATTATGATTTGTTCATCAAGTACGCAGAAAAATACCCAGATGCTGAAAAAGCTATAGATAATTATTTATTAGCTATGGGAGATGAGCCAACGCAACAACAAAGAGCAGAATTTACAGAAACTTTTGTAAAGTACGTAGAAAAACATGAGAAAGTATTTGGAAGTATATTAGTTTCTAAGTTAAAAACTGCTGCAAGAGAATATAACAGCGAATTAAACGCCTTTAAACAACAACAAAATGTGGTTGAATCTACAAAGCCTGAAACTTCTTCAGCTGTCACTTCTGGTGTGAGGCTGGATTTACCTGATCTTCCTTTGCCGCCGCCGCCATTAACGTCAACATTAACGCAATCAGATATTGAAGATGCAGCACCTGAAATAGTGAATGTGTTGATAGCAGAGGATGCATTATTTGATGCAGATGATTTTGATGATGCAAATAATGAAGAAGAACTCCAAATTTTAGTGGAAAAACACCAGGAAAATTTAGTTGAATTAGACGAAGCAATTGAAACTTTGGAAAAAAATCACCCCAAGGTTGCAAATGAATTAATTGATAGCAAAAAAGTGGATAACCTTGCAGAAAATGCTGATGTAGCCGCGAATGAAAAAGTAGAAGAAATCAAAGCAGCCAACAGAAAAATATCACCGGGCGATACACTACAAGCATTAAGTGATATGGGTGCGATTAAGAAAAATGAAAACGGTGTTCCAACTATGGAAGAAGCCACAAAATTGATTCAAAAAATTCAACAGCAACGAGAATGGGCTGCTCATGGAAGTAAATCAAAACAAGTCAAAGATGCTCAAAAACAAATTCCAAAACCACCGACAAATGTGTATACATTTTATGTAAGCTCGGAATATGAATCGGAAGAATATAAGAAAAAAGGAATTACGCCAGAAATTTGGGATGCAAATTTGTATTCCAAGTCATGTAGCGGTGGTCGAGATGTTGTTGATCAATACGGGAAAACTTTTCTCACCTTGGATAAACCGCATGAAAATCCATTAGGAGTTGAAGAAGCGCCTCAATCTAATGTAAAAGTAATGACAGTTAAGCTTGTAAGTAAAAACGGTTATTGGGGTAGAAAACATCAGGATCAAAACCCTGAAAAAACTCCAGTAGATGCTTCCCTGGTTTTGGCAAGTGGCAAAGAATTTGAAAGAATCACTCCAGATGCTGTGTTAAAAAATGATAATCCAAAAATTAAATCATATATTCAAAAAGACCCTTACACGAATGGGCAACAACCATTTGCAGCCATCGTTTACGATGAAGCACTTAAACGAAATATTTTTGTCGATTTTGATCTTTCTAAAACAAGTGCTCAAACGCCTATTTATTTTAATCCAGACGCTTATAAGGCATTTATCAAATTAAACCTATATAACCAAATTAATCCTGTTATGTTTTTAAGACAAGGAACTACTGAAGATGTTGTTTTTCATTTAAATCTGCCAGCGTTAGGTGAATTTGCTGTTCTTGGATCACAGTATAAAATGGCAGAAATGTTAGCGCCTTTAGCAGCAGAAGCCATGAAAGAAGTCATTCAAGAAATCGATCAAACACAAGAAAATGCTAAAGCAAAGGGACAAACCGGCCCCTTTATAACATCCTTTCAATTTTCACATCCTGATACAGATTCTGAAAAAAGGCTTGATAGAGCATTTGAAAGAGAAACGTTAGAAAAAATTTTTGAAACAAATACGAATAATAAAACCGCAAAAAATATTGGAAACATTACAATTAGTAGTACAGAAAAATTTGTTGAAGATCTTGAGCAAAAGAAAGGCACCCATGAAGTTTTCATCCTTTCTGGTGACCCTCGTGCCATTGGAAATGAGCATTCAGGAACACAAGAACCAGGAGGGTTTTCGAATATATTCTGGGGACGGGAAATCGCGCACCCATTGTTAAATCTTTTCAGAGTATTTAACCCGGCAAATCGATTCAATGAAAAATTTGAAAACAATCCAAATTTAACACCCATGGATGAGGTTGATATTGCTCAACACGAAAAAAATATGGAAAAAATTGAACAACAAATAGATGCTTACAACCAATATGCTAATGAAGGTGTATTTGACGGGTGTGAACTTGATGGCAAAGAAAACAATGGACCAAAACAATTTGATTTATTCTTGCAAATGCAAGATTTGGTAGCAGCAAGTCACCCTAAAATTTCTAATGACGATATTGCCTATTTTGGGAATATTGAAAACTTCGATATAAAAAATAGATTCGATAATTTCGAAAAAGAATTTAAAAAATTAAATGAAAATTTTGGCAACCATAACAGTGATGCTGCAAATACAACAATACAAGCTTACATGAGCAATCTTTATCAAAACGGCGACAAGAATGTTTATCGAGAAATGCGCATAGCATTAAGACATATTAGAGAAAATGCAAGACATGAAAACCTCGCCTTATTTGAACCCTTGTATGCAAGAGTCAAAGAACAAGCACCAACACCTTTTGAAATTATTGCTAAAGGTTTTAAGAAATTTCAAAACTTTTTTGTGTCGCCGAAAATTGTTAAAGAAATGACAGACGAAGTTGAGTTAGAAAATTTTGGAGAGACAAAAGGTGAAAGTGAAAACGAATTTGATAGTAATACGGAGCCTCAAAAATATGCAAGCGTAAAACGTGAAGGCAACGAAACTGAAGATCTAAATGAAGAAATCGTCGATTTTCTGAATAAAGATGACACGGATGCGGCAGATGCAGAGATGGGCGCAGAATCAACTGAAGACCAAGATGAAGAAATCATTGAAGAACAAGATGAAACATTAAGAGATACGCAACAATTTCTTCATCATTTAGATGAAAAAAAACCCGTCAATCAAAAAAATAATGCTGAAGAATCAAAAGCAAAAGAATTATTTGCAAATTTAAATAATGATTTCAAAAAGATTCAAATACCGAAGAACGGTGGTGATTTGCTCACTTATATAGAAAAGCTTAAATCAGCGGATATTGAGCTTTTAGTTTTGTTAAACAACGTTGAAAAGGCACAAAAACAATATCCAAATTCAGCGCAATTTCAAGATTTACATAACAAAATTTCTGCGAGAATGGAAGATATACAAAAAACCATTAAACATGATCAACTTGAACAGAAAAACAACACGCTTTCGTTGGAAAGTAATCCAGAGTCGCTTTCGATAGAGCACTTAAAAGATGCAAAATCTAGCCTTTATGATTATAAAGATAAAAAACCTCGATTCTTAATATTAGATAATACACATAAAGACATTAATGGTCATACCCAATTGCAACCCGTTTTAGAACATGAAGCAAAAAATACCTCTTATGTGTATGAGCAAGAAAATAGATTGGAATATATTCCATCCGATGATGTTGAGCCAAATACTCAAAAAGCCATTATAGAAGGTATGGTGGATAAAGCTGTTCGAAAATTTGGCTGTGAAAATGAAAATGAATTAAGAATTGAATGTGTGCAGAATGATATCAAAGCCATAGTTGATAATTACTTACCTAATGCTATTGCAAACTACAAAAAAGAATTAGCTGAGGCTGCAAAAACAAAAAATGTGGATCCTGGAAATCTTGAGGAGGAGACACATATATCTATGAAAAATCTTGGAGGAAGTGAATAAATGCAAATTTTAACGGCAGATTATGTAAAGCCTGATGTAGCAGAAGTTTTTGTCGAATCATTAAAAAATACGGGGTTCGGTGTATTAAAAAATCACCCTATACCATTTGAATTAATTTGTGATGTCTATCAAGAATGGGAAAATTTTTTTAAATCGGATGAAAAGTTTCAATACCTTTACGATAAAGAAAAGCAAGATGGTTATTTTCCCTATTTAACTGAAAATGCAAAAGATTCAGAGCAAAAAGATTTAAAAGAATTTTATCATTATTATGCATGGGGTAAATATCCAAGCCATATGTCTAATAAAACACGATTATTACGTGATCAAATGTCACTTCTCGCAAGTGAATTATTACAATGGATTCAGCAACTAACGCCAGATGTCATTAAATCGAAATTCTCTACACCATTACCGAATATGATTTATAACAGTCCAAAAACATTAATGAGAATTTTATACTACCCGCCATTAACAGGCAGTGAACACAAAAACGCTGTAAGAGCTGCTGCACATGAAGATATCGATTTATTAACGTTATTGCCTGCTGCAACTGCTACGGGGTTGCAAGTAAAAGACAGCCAAAATCATTGGCATGATGTAGAAAGCGACCCTGGCACTATTATTATTAACGCAGGGGATATGCTTCAAATGTGTTCAGATTATTATTATTGCTCTACCACGCATCAAGTCATCAATCCCATTGATGAGAGCGCAAAAAAACCAAGATTATCTATGCCTTTATTTTTACATCCCAAAGATGAGGTTATTCTTTCAACAAAACACACGGCTAAAAGTTATTTGAAAGAAAGATTACAAGAACTTGGATTGGTGTAAACACTATAGTGATGTACTAGCCGTTGTAATCGCGAAATTCAGATCTAAACTTCTACATGTAACGACGCATCTAAGATGGTATCCTGAACCTTGCATTTTATCGAAAATAAAAACTTCGACCCTTGATCTTTTTTGCTTTCAACTTTTATTTCGCCGCCCATTTTTTCAATAAGTTTTTTGCAAATGACTAATCCTAGCCCTGATCCGCCATATTTGGCAGCTGTTTGCGCGCTGGCTTGAGAAAATGGTTTAAAGAGTTTTAAAAGTTCTGCTTCATGCATTCCAACACCGGTGTCTTCAAACAACACAAAAAGCCTGAATTCCTCTGAGGATGACTTATTTACGTTTGCAGTGATAGTAATCCCGCCTTTTTCGGTAAATTTTATAGCATTTGTAATCAAATTAGTGACAACTTGAGATAAACGATAGCTGTCAGCTTCTATCCATGTTGTATATTTAGGTAAATTGAGTGTGAATTTAAGTCCTTTTTTTTCAAATTGTGGTCCAAACATTTTTCGGATATTGTTAAAAAATGTTTGTATATTAAATGATTGTGGATACAATTCGATCTTATCATATTCTAATTTTGCCATATCTAAAACATCATCGACAATAATTTTCTGCTGTTGACTAGAATGTTCAAGTGACTCTAAAATTTCACGGATTCGTGTAAATAATAGTGTTAATTGATCGACAATCGTATTTTTACATTTGACAGTGTATGAATTAATGAGTTTTTCTACAGACATCACTTCATTTTGCAATAAGCTTGTTGCGCCATAAATAACAGTGAGCGAATTGCGAATTTCATGACAGATAAAATTGATAAAATCTATTTGTTTACTGCTATATTCTTTAATTAAACTAATTTCAGTATTTTTTTTAAATAAATTGGCTTCTAATTCTATTCTTTCTAGCATTTCTCTATTGAGTGTTTCATAAGCATTTTGTAGCTCGATTGTGCGTTGTTTTACCCGGTCTTCTAAGCTTATGCGAAGTGCGCCCAGTTCAAGTTGAGTGCTTACTCTAGCAACAAGTTCCTTTCTTGAAAATGGTTTGACTAAATAGTCATCTGCGCCGCTTTGTATGCCTTCAATTCTAGCTTCTTCCCCGGCTCGTGCAGATAATAAAATGACTGGAATTAATTTTAATTGAGGTTCCTCTCTTAATTTTTGAATTAATTCAAAACCATTCATTTTAGGCATCATTATATCACTTAAAATTAAATCGGGGGAATTATTAACAATTTTATGCCATGCTTCTTCACCATTTTCGCATGTTTCTACGTGTCCAATAGAATGCAATAATGCGCTAATGTATTTTCGCATGTCTGCATTATCATCGACCACTAATATTTTTTTAATTGAATTTTTAAGTGATTTTGTACGATTTTCAGTGTAACTTGAAGTATCGTTTTTTAAGCGGGTAATATTTTTATCAGATAAAGCATCGCTGTTACTGGATTTTTCCAGTATCCAATGATTTGCCTCTTCAATATATAATCGGCCCTGATTTGAATTATAGTTTTCTCTTGCTTGATAATTTTTCGAAAGTGAAAGATGGGATTCTCCCAATAATAATGTAACAGTAAAGGTTGAACCGATATTTTCTTCGCTCTCAACTTCAATCTTTCCATTGTGTAGATTGACAAGATCTTGCACCAATGCAAGCCCAATGCCTGAACCTTCAAAACTTCTGCCTCTTGTTCCCTCAACACGATAAAATCTTTCGAATAAGCGAGACAATTCTGAAGGTGGAATTCCAACACCAGTATCTTTAATTGTTAATTTGACACATTGATTTTCCTTTTTAAGTGTCAATGAAATATTGCCTTCTAATGTAAATTTAAAAGCATTTGAAAGCAAATTAAAAACGATTTTTTCCCACATTTCTTTATCGACAGTCACATTTTCTTCTAAGGGTGGAGTATCAACTATAAATCTAAGGCCTGCTTTTTCTATAGTTGTTCGAAACATACTGGCCAAATCTTTTGTGAAAGAAGATAAATCTGTCGGTTCAAAGATCGCTTGGAGTTTATTGGCTTCAATGCGTGAAAAATCCAACAGTGTATTAACCAGTTTTAATAATCGAGACGTATTTCGATGTGCAAGAGATAATTTTTGATGGTGAATAGGCATCAATGGTGTTTGGGTGTCGGTTAATAAATCTTCTATTGGGGCTAGCATTAAGGTTAAAGGTGTTCTAAATTCATGGCTGATATTACTGAAAAATACTGTTTTTGCTCGATCAATTTCTTTTAATTTTTCTGTATGTTGTATTTCTTCTTCAAGAATTTTTGCGTTTTGAATGACGGTTGTAATATGACTGGCCACCATGTGATAGAATGTTTGATAGTCGTTGTCTAATTTCCGTGCGGAATTTACACCTGCAATTAGAATACCAGAGGGCTTTGCTTGAGTATTTTGAATCAGTGGAAGAATTAAACATTCTGATAATCGTTGACCTGCGATCCCCAACGGGAGAGATTCTATATGTTTGATAGGTATCACTTGCGGTTGTAACGATTGATAAACTTTCATTATTGGCCAAAGAGGGTTTTCTATTATAGATGAATCGTCTAATTGAATGGTTTCAGGGAACAATGATAGAGCGTTGTTTGAAATGCTGATAGTTTTTTCAAGTGTCGCGCTATTTGTAATTTCATCAACTAAATATAATACAGCAAAGGGGACATCGTCTGTATTGTTTGCTAAAGAATTCATCGCAGTTATACAAGCTGACTTTACCCTTTTTTCAGCTAATACATTGACCGATAATTGTGATAATGTTTTGATTCGACGGGCGTTTAATACTCCTTGTGATACATCATTACAAGGGCAAAATAGTCCAACCACTTTGCCAGTATCATCTTGAATAGGGCTGTAAGAGAAAGAAAAAAACGTTTCTTCCATGAAATCGCCTCGATTCATAAAAAGCCGCATATCGTTGATGAAACAGGGTTCTCCTTTGTGTAATACATTATTCATTAAGGGGCCGCATTCATTCCAAACTTCTGCCCAAACTTCCGCTGTCGGTTTTCCAAGTGCCCAGGCATGTTTTGATAAGCTTAGAACGGGCAAATATACATCATTGTAAAAGAAAATTAATTCGGGGCCCCAACCAATCCACATAGGTTGATGAGCGTTAAGGATTAAACTTAGAGATGTAATTAAACTTTGAGGCCATTTTTCTATGGATCCTAAGGGTGTATGGGTCCAATTATGTTCTAAGATACGCTTGCCCATTTCACTACCATTTAAAAATATTCGACTTAATGAATCAGGAATTTGACGCATTTGAACCCTCCTTACATCCTCCATTGTGTATACTTAACCTTCAGTTTTGTTTTCGGGTGCGTTCGCTCAAATATACGAATTAAATCAACCACGCATAAGATAAAAAAGGCTTGGCATCACTATCGGGAGCCCTCCCAAAATGATGCCAAGCCTTGAATTCCTTGTCCGCGCTTCTCTTAAACAAAACCTGGGTAACTTGACAAACTTAAGTTATTTTTAAGTTATTCTATGACTATTTTAATCATTGGGAAATACTCTATGTTGAAACTATTTATCTCTTTATGGCTATTCATTTCCACATTAGCATTTGCTAATTCTAACAATGATAATGGATTATTTACAATAAAGCTTTATTTCGAGCCAAATAAAAAATTTAATGTTTTATCTTATTGTGTCACTATACCTAAAAATAGCTACTATTCGCTATATCTTGGCAGCGATCTGCCAACATGGAAAGTTGTAAAACAGTCAAATACGCTTAAAGGAGACTTTCATCCCGTTGAATTGGTGAATATTCGAGTTCATGGCAATTCAACAGGAGCGGTTTTATTGAAAATAAGTGATGAGGTGCATTCACGTATAGTGTGGCGGGGTAAGATAAATTATAGCAATTTTAGCCATCAGTTTAACATAGACACTCAACGTAATAATCTCTATTACAACACCAAGATCACAACGGATAGAGAGCCTCAAACAGTTTGGGTGGAGATGGGGATTTAATAGAATAAAATATACTATCCTGCTTTTCCGAATCGTTTATTAGCTGCCGCTTGCGCCTCTTGGTTAATTTGAGTACCTTGAGTCTGAGCTGCTCCTGCAGGGAATTTCTGTTTAAGTGAAAAGGTGACATGCTCCTGATAATTGACAGACTTATCTTTCGCGCCATCTTTTTTAAATCCTGAAGCATTATCTTTGGCGTCACCAATATAAAATCTCTTTCTATAAATGGCTTTACGTACTTTTTTGTCATCGAAAAATGTGTGGCTGGTAAAGCCGTATTTAAGAATTTTTGCCTGGTTTCTCTTATCAGGGGTAATTTGCTGATCACCCTTCCTTTCATCATATTCTCCAATGGAAGGTTCTGTTGCGTATATTTGTAATTGGTTATTCTTTTGACGCAAAATACCAATATTTTCAGTGATACCTTGTAATGACATGTGTTTCTTTTCATTATTTTCAGTTTTGTAGCTATCCCTTTTACCAGGAATAACAGTGTTTTTTAAATCTACTATTTTCCAGGCGGATAATACCAGGTATTGAATGAAATCCAGTGAATTGTTTTTATCTTTGCAGTAGTCTGCAAACCATTGGTTAAGTTTATCAGGGCTAGTTGCAGCCAGAACTTTTTTTGCATTTAATTCCTGGAACTCTTCAACAGTTTGAATTTTCATTTCATTAATTTGAGCAACAAAAATTTCATACGAAATTTTGGCAACTACTTTCATGATTTCTTCCAAGCGTGTAATGGTAGCGGGGTTGCTTTCTTTTAAGCGATGTTCATCTCTAAAATCTTTAAATTCATCATTTTCATATAGTTGATTTAATATTTGTGTTAGTGATAAATCACGTTCAGTACTTTCATGCAGTTGTTGATGATGTTCAATAGCCTCTGCGCCATCCTTGATAAAATCAGCTCCAGGAATCGCTGCTTTATGTGCAATAGCAGCAATAGCAGATCCGGCGGTAGAAATTTTCCCAGTTTCTTGTACCAACATATCGGTGCTAATCACTTTATCAGCAAAAAGGCGATTAACAACGCGATTGACTAACCCTATCTCATATTTGTTTCGCTTTTGGTGATTGAGTTGCGATTCCCTATTTAACCTCGCAATTTCAGCATGATTACTGCGTGTAACATTGTTTAATAAGTTATTTTGTTCATCCAGATGATTTAATAGAGCTTCCAATTCATATTGTTTTTTTACTTTAATAACTTCATCGAGTTTATTTTGTGTGGGTAAATATAGTTCTTGTTTGGTAATAGTGAGTGATTTAGTTTCTTGTAACAGAGTTTTGACCTTTTCTAGTTGTTCAGGCGAAAAATTTAAATTAAAATCACTAATATCCAGCATGTGTAAATTAACCACTTTTAAGCACATTTCAAAAATTGTATCTCCAAAGAAATTATCGAAATAATAGCCTTTTTCTTTTTCTTTTTTAAGAAGGTCATAAGCATGTTGGAGTAATTTCAGATAATCATCTTTTGTTTTGCATTGCATGAGCTCAGTGGTTAACGAATTTATTTTTGCAATACGATCTTGTCTGACATTTTCCCCTAAAATTTTGTAGTACAAGCTGTAGACAAACCAATTTATTGTATCGTTATGTTCCGTTTGCATGAAATTGGATATATTCAAATTTTGCGAATACTGTTGTTGGTAATAAAGCTCGTGCTTTTGTTCAACCGTGGCGATGTTGTCAATTTCAACTGCATGATAACTTAAAATAGCGTTAAATTTGAGTATGCGTTGACCAATGATTTTTTTTAATTTAGATTGTTCATTAAATTTGCGATCTTTATCGGCGATTAATTCATTACATTGAGCGTAAAAGTTAATAATATGCTTGATGTCACAATTAAAATATTCTAAATTAGAGCCTTTTTGTTTAAGAGCATTATAAAGCTTAATTCTTTCGGAATATGGCAATTGATTTTCGTTCTTTCCCGCTTTTAAATTATCAAATAAGGCTTGACCCAAATCATCCATGGTTAAGTAATAAGTTTGTTGAACACGTTTGTCTTTCAAAACTTCGCATTTAATTGTGTCGATAACATTGTTATTAATATTTTGGTTGGCAGCAAAAGAAAAAGTTAAATTTGGAACAAATACAGATTTATTTCGAAGGGCGCTTATTGAATGAGTTCGATGAGTGTTTGCATCTGAATCTCTGTCTATTGTAAATTTGTGCTTGGTTTTTTTGGTTTTAATTTTAGCTCTATAATTTTCAAGTTCACGGTGAAAGTATTTTTCTGAAAATGCAAATGAAAGTGATAATCGGTCACTGGCGAATTCACGAGTAATTTGTTTGTTTACTTTATTGTAACCATTTTCACCCAGATAAGTTTCAGGGTTAACTATTTGGCCATCTGTTGATTTTTCACGAGAATAATACTTAATAATGCTGTTTCTCACATAGCGAGCATGTTTTTTATCATCTGCTGACTTATTTCTATCTAGCCGAATGTTTTCACATTCTTTCAAAAGTTTTCTTAAATCAATACATTCAATGACTTGCTGTAAATAAGCATACTTTGTTTTGGAGTAAGGTGTATCTGTAATGTGATCAATATAAGTTTTTATTAATTGGGGAGTGACTTTTTTATTATCAAATGTATCTTTGAGAGCTTTTGTAATATCTATTGAATCATTGTTAATGATGTCGACTATTAAATTATTAAAAAATACTTTGTTTGCTTGAATTTGAATTTCATCTTTTGTAAATTGTAATACTTTTTGATACATTTCATGAGTTTCAGAATAAACGCCGCTGTATAAGTAATAATTAATAATTTCATCACGAATTAATACTGCTGCTGGCTTATATCGAACAGCATTATGGTTATGAATATCTAATTCTTCGCGGCACTGTTTTAATAAATCAAGAGCAGCGGAATCTGTCAAGCTTAGTATTGTTGGCCCAGGAATGAATTTTCCATCAGTATAATTTTCAATGTATCCATGTAATTTACTTGTAAAAATGGCCCTTTTTTCTTCATTAATCAAATTTAAAGCTTCTTTGTATAGGGTATGTTCTTCCGTGTAAACGCCTGAGTGAAGGCAGTAATTTGTAAGCTCAAATATAATTTCATTTGCGGATTTTTTATTTGCGTTTTGAGCCTTGCTCCTCAATTCGTTTTTACACGCCATAAAAAGAGTTGATAAATACTCATCTGTTGCTTCTATTTCATCGGTGATGAATTGTTTTCCATTGGTTTTATGTTTTTCATTTAGAGCATTTAATTTACTAATCAGTATTTTTTTTGAATTTTCTACAGCTGAATTACTGGGTAGTTTTTGGGGAGAGTGAATATCTGTCTTTTTGTTTTGAGGGTCTAAGTCTGTATTATGAGAGCTAGATGGAGAAGGGCTTGTTAGCGTTGTAATTGTAGTGTTGCTGCTATTGCTGTCTTTGCTGATAGTTCCTGAATGAGAAAGAGAAGAGGGTTGTGAATTTTGGAGCAAGGCTTTGCTCTTGTTTTTTTCTGTCAGTAACTTTCCTGTGGTGTTTATTAAATTTTTATGTTGATCCATTAATTCCTTCGATTTATTTTCGGCTTTTTCTTTTTCAAGTTTTTTATTGTGGTATTTACTCTCAGCAGCAATATATATCGGATTTTTCGCAATATTGCGTATATCTGGAATAGTAAGCACATATTTTTTTTGTTTTTCTATTGGTTTTTCTGATTGAGTTGCTAGCTGTTCGGATTGATGTGATTTTTGTATATCGTTTTCTAGTTGCTTTCCTACCTTACACATCTCCATGTATTCTTCTTGTCCAATTTCATTTTCTAAAAGACTAATTTGAATTTCTTCCATGTTTCTAATAGCTTTTAATAAAACCAATAGCGTACTTGCGGATTGAGAAAATTGCAGCAACATCCCCATTTGTTCAATATTCCATTGGCTATGGTGTATCGTTTGTGTTGTTTTCTGTTGAGCATTATCTGTATTTTCTTTGACCACACTCATCGGCTTGCCGCTTACATTCTCTATTTTTTCTTCTTCTGTTCCAACTATCGTTGAAGAAAATCGTTGCGGAGGAGGTGCATTAAAATGCATTTTTCGTGTTGAAAATTTAGGGTTGCTTTCTAAAAATTCAAAGTAATCGCCAATAATATTTAACGACACGTTAAACATGAAGGTATTGAGAAGTTGCGCTTTAAATTTTTCAAAAGAGAGTGTTAATACGGTTTCTTTTTCAACCAAATGATTTTTTTCGGCGTACGCTTTAAAAACTTGATTAAACGTTTGAGCAACAGTTTGATTCATGTTTTTTTGATTGTTGGATAAAATTGCGCCTAATCGAGAAAGTTTATCGTCAATAATTTGATGGCGCTTGATGTGAATCAGAGAATCATCTGTATCATCTTCAGCAGGGTTGGTTAATGGATAGCTGATAACAACTTGAGTTTTATTTTCTGAAACACTTTGATATTCTAGCGTGAGCAGTACATCATCTAAAAAGCAGGATAATTTTTCAAAAGCTTCTTTTTGTTTTTTCTCGCGAAGCGCTTTCCTTGCTGCTGCAAATCTTTCTTGATCATCTTCGAAGTTGAGAGCCTCATATTTCTCTTGCTTTGCTTCAGTGATAACATCACCTTCTCGAATATCATTAATGTTGTTAAAGTTTTCAATCAGCTGCTGTAGAATATTGTCATTCATATGCGCCTCCCCGTCATTTTGTTAACTAAGTAAAAGGCATCCTACCATTTGATCCTTAAGGTAAAATTAATTCTAACTCAACCGTGATACAATAAAACATGCAAAAATTTGATATTACCATCGTTGGCGGCGGCCTTGTGGGCACCATGCTTGCTATTGCGCTCAAAAACACCTCGTTTAGAGTAGCTCTCATCGAAGCACATGTGCCGGAATTTCACCCCCAAGCTGTGCGTGATACCCGGTCCTTGGCATTGTCTTATGCCAGTAAAAAGCTTATACAAAACTTAGGTTTTTGGCCAGAAATTGAACAATTTTCAACACCTATTAAAAAAATCCATGTATCTGAAGAAAAAAAATTCAGTAAAGTCATTTTAGAGGCAAATGAACTCAATTGCGATGACTTTGGCCATGTTATTCCGATACCTTTACTCTATCAAACATTGCAAAATCATCTGATTGATAATTCGCAATTAACGGCTATCCGCCCTGCTAAATTAACTGCAATAGACTATGAAAGTGAAAATAAAATATGGAATCTTACGTTAGATAGCTTGCCTCATTCCATTCAGACGACATTGTTAATTGCAGCAGATGGTGATCATTCGTTTATCAGAGAAACGTTAAAATTGCCAACGTCTAAATTGGATTATCATCAAACGGCAGTTGTTAGTACGGCGAAGATTTCAGAACCGCATGACAATACCGCTTATGAACGTTTTACTAAAGAAGGCGTGTTAGCTGTTATGCCAAGAGAAGATCAACACGTAGCGATTATTTGGACAACAGAAAATTCCAACGTTGAAAATATTAAAACTCATTTTTTATCTAAAACGCAATTTTCGATGGGTTATAAATTAGGTAAATTTTCAGAAGTGGGAACCATACAAACGTATCCGTTAAAATTTTTACACGCAGAAAAACAAACGCAACCCGGATTGATTTTATTAGGAAATGCAGCCCATGTGTTACATCCCATTGCAGCGCAAGGATTAAATTTAAGCCTTCGAGATGTCAGTGCTTTATCAGATTTATTAACGCAGTATCCTGATTTGCAGGATCCACTTTTTTATTTCGCGTATGAAAAAAAACGTGAAGCGGATCAAAAGTCGAGTGAAAATTTTACAAAAGATCTTATTCGGATATTTGGCTCTCATAATCCTTTTATTGCATTATTTCGAAGTGTTGGAATGTTGGCATTTGATATGATTCCAGCAGCAAAACGAATTTTTTGTTTGAGGAGAATGGGAGTTGTTTAATTCAGGCGTTAAATTGCAGCCAAGTTATCAAGATTTATAAGGCATCGAATATGCTTTAACGCTTTACCAATTAGATGGCGCCTTTCTTCTAAGTCATAATCGGATTGTAAACCCAACCAAAATCCTTCGCTTGTACCAAGCGCGCGAGAAAGTCTTAAATCTGTGTCTGCTGTTATTCCTCTTTTTGCATGAACGATTTCATTAATTCTTCTGGGTGGAATATTCATATCTCGAGCTAGTTGATTTTGACTAATTTCCATCGGTATCAAAAATTCTACCAACAGTATCTCTCCTGGGTGAATATTTCTCAATCGATTTTTTTTCATATTTTTCATGACAATCTCCTAGTGGTAATCTTCAGTAATAACATCGTAAACATCATTGTCATGCCATTTTTCGTTATAGTAATCAAGCCTACTTACACGCTCAACTCAATCATGTTTTTAATCACATTCAACTGCGAAATAACAGAAGGCACAAAAGCAATTCCATAAATGAACCACCAAAGTGGTATAGATAT
>Ga0207667_10000545_pt1 | contig 49687 bp, 41 predicted proteins | sample KBSCornC52_FD_184301 | JGI IMG/M metagenome (GOLD analysis project Ga0207667, IMG submission 184301) | Corn rhizosphere microbial communities from Kellogg Biological Station, Michigan, USA - KBS Corn C5-2 (SPAdes) (version 2) | ecosystem: Host-associated > Plants > Roots > Rhizosphere > Soil ... | reverse complement strand
GCCCCCCTCCTCACTCACCGCCAAGACTCCCCGCAGGCACTCGACCGCTCTCCGTCCGCCAAACCTGCTGCCCCACAGAGCAGCAACCGTGCCAAGCTGGCAGCGCGACTTATGCGACAATTCGCGGGTGGCTGTGCCAGCGAAGTGGCACAGGGTCGAGGGCCGAGCAGCACGCCACGTCGCGCTGGGAGCAACCGGAGCGGTGTCAGGCTCCGGCTCCCACCACCTCATCGGTTCGCCCGGTCCCTTTGGCTATGTCGCGAGCCAGGATGCCCCGGTATCTTGAAGGGTGATGAACGGCGTCGACGAAGGCCTCAAGGTCAACCTGCACCAGCTGCTGCGCGCCATGATCGAGAAGGGCGCGAGCGACATGCACATCACGACCGGCTCGCCGCCGCTCTTGCGCATCGACGGCGCCATCGTGCCGCTCAAGCTGTCGCCGCTCTCCCCCATCGAGACCAAGCAACTTTGCTACTCGGTCTTGACCGAAGAACAGAAGATTCAGTTCGAGAAAATGAAGGAGCTCGATCTGTCGTTCGGTGTGAAGAGCTTATCGCGCTTCCGCGCCAACATCTTCATGCAGCGCGGCGCCGTGTCGGGCGCGTTCCGCTCGATTCCGTTCAAGATCTTGTCGTTCGACGAGCTGGGGTTGCCACCGGTGGTGGCGGAGCTGGCCAGCAAACCGCGCGGGCTCATTCTGGTGACGGGGCCTACCGGCTCGGGCAAGAGCACGACGCTCGCGTCGATCATCGACAAGATCAACAGCGAGACCCGTCAGCACATCATGACGGTCGAAGACCCGATCGAGTACCTGCATCCGCACAAGCGCTCGATCGTCAATCAGCGTGAGGTCGGCAGCGACACCGGCACCTTCAAGCAGGCCCTGAAATACGTGCTGCGCCAAGACCCGGACGTCGTGCTGGTGGGCGAAATGCGCGATCTCGAGACGATCGAGGCCGCCCTAACCATTGCTGAAACAGGCCACTTGGTGTTCGCGACCCTGCACACCAACTCGGCCATTCAGAGCATCAACCGCATCATCGACGTGTTCCCACCCCACCAACAGTCGCAGGTGCGCGCGCAGCTCTCGTTCGTGCTGGAGGGCGTGATCAGCCAGTTGCTGTTGCCGCGCGCGGGGGCGCCCGGGCGTTGCTTGGCGCAAGAGGTGATGGTGCCGAACGCCGCCATCCGAAACCTGATCCGCGAAGACAAGGTGCACCAGATCTACACGCAGATGCAGGTCGGCCAGCAAAAGCACGGCATGCAGACCTTGAATCAGTCGCTCTACTCGCTGTACGCGCGGCGCATGATCACGCTCGAAGAAGCGATGGGTCGCTCCAACGACGGCGAAGAGCTGCGGATGATGATCGAAGGGCGAGTCTCGGGCGGAGCGAATTCTCAGGCGCCCAGGTAGGGCGACGCGCACGTCGTCGACGCTAACGTGATGAACGCGCGTCAGCGGTGACTGATGCTGACGCGCGCTCACAGCGCTGCCGTTGCGCGCTCGCCACGACGTTTGGACAACAGCTCGAACGATGCGGACGCTGGTGACGCGAAGCGGCGTACAGCTCCATTGAGTCGAAACGACTCAGCCGGTGGACGGCCTGGACACGCGCACGACTTGTTTCTGCAGCGTTTCTTGTTTCGGACACTTTGCGTGTCGGATCAGCGAACAGAGCGGATTTGCTCAGGTCCCCGGCGACGAAACTGTTTCGAAATATCCGCGCAACGTTGGCTCGCCTACACCCGGCCTACACCAAGAGCGCCGCACCTCCCCCGCGGCCCCTCCTCATAAAACCCGGAGTTTTGCGATGCGAACTAAGATTGCTTTGATCTCGACCCTGGCCGCCCTGGGCGCCTTCGTCCCCGCCGCCGCCTGGGCCCAAGAGCCCGCCGCGGCTGCCCCCGCCACGCCCCCCGCCCCGGCCGGCGCCACCGCCTCGGCACCTCCGGCCACGACGCCGGCGACGGTCGAGACCCCCGCGTCGGCTCCAGCCGGCACGGAACCCGCTGCTGCTGCGGCACCTGCACCTGCGGGTCCGACGCCAGCTCCGGGTTGGATGCGTATCGACTCCGACTTCTTCGGCCTACAGCTGTGGGGCGGCGGAACGTTGCCGCTCGTGGACGGCGTCGGCCTGGCGATGGATATCTACACGAACGCGTTCGTGCCTGCCGCGGGTGCTGGCGGGTCGCCGTCGCCAGACTCATTCGGTGAGTTCGACATCGGACCTGCCATCACTGCGGGGCCTCTGACGTTGACCCCGATGATCGGCCTCCAGATCGATTGGACGGCTCGCAAAGCTGCCGCCCTGGTTCCCCAGTTCTACGCCACCGGCAGTCTCGGGCCGATGTACACCGAGCTTTGGTTCCAGTTCTACGACTACAAGATGTTCGACGGCGCGAGCAATCAGATCAACATGCGCTTGTTCTCTGATTACAAGATCAGCGACTACGTCGCGGTCGGTCCGGAAATCGATCTCAACTACGACAGCGTTGGGTTCCCCGACAACAAGGGGAAGGTCAAGAAGGTCTACAACCTCCCGATTGGCCCGAACTTGATGTTCTCGAACCTCGGGCTGAACAGCACGCTGATGGCCTTCGTCGGCTACGAGACGGGTGACCCGACGGCGGGGAAGAACCACCTCGCAGGCCGTTTGACGTACATCCACAACTTCTGATCCTCGAGGTCAGATTCCCCCTTACCCCGGGCGGTGGTTTCACGACCTCGCCCGGGCTTTTTTTTGCCCCAGCGGCATCCCACGCGGCGAGCGCGCCTCGACGCTCACTCGATGGCGGCAGCCGCCAAGACGTCGGGATTTTTCGGCAATTTCTTGAGGAGGACGGTGAGGTAGGGCTTGGCGCGTTTGTCTTTGCCGCTCATCAGCGCGCGCGCGACCAAGACGCGCACCAGAATGGGTGACTCGTCGGGCGGTAAGTCGAGCTTGGTCAAGCGCACGGTGGCGGACGCTGCCTGCTTGCTCGCCACGTCGGTGAGCACGCCGACCCAACCCGAGAGCGGACCGAGCAGAGCTGGGTACTTGGCCGCCAGCTGCTTGGCGCCGGCGACGTCTTCTTTGGCGAGCAACTCGTAGACGCGCTCGAGCAAAAGCGGCAACGCCATCCCGCCTTCTGCGGCCGCTGCCGACGCGCGCAGCGATTCGTCGAGCTTGCCTTGCAGCCGGCGCAAGCGCGCCAACCGACGCAGGTGCACGGGCCGCAACGTCTCGAGCGACCGCTTGTTCAGGAGCTTGTCCGCCAACGCCAGGTTGCCGGTTTCGAGCGCGGCGTCGACCGCGATCAGCTCACCCCACGGCTTGTCGGGGGCGGCCATGGCTTCCAGCTTGTCAGGGGTTGGGAACGCGGTGCCGGTGATGATGCCGGGCGCGGCGTCGAGCGCCGAAAACGCGGGGCCGACGGCGCTGTTGCCCAGGTTCTCGAGCGCGCTCTTCAGATCGGCAGTTTCCAAGGATTCGTAGGCCACGACCGCCCGCACCACCGCGACGTCGGCCGACGACGGATCCAGCTCTTCGATGGCTTTTTGCGCTTCGTCGATGCGCCCGCCCAACAGCGCGACCCGCGCCGCCAGCGTGCGGGCGCGCGGGTAGACGCCCGAGAACTGCAGGGCGCGCAACGCCGCTTTGCGAGCGACCACTTCGTCGCCCGCTTCGATCGCCAAAAAGCCGAGGCCGGCGGCGAGCGCGGGCGTCATGGCCAACGTGATGGCCGAGTCGATGGCCTTGGACGCGGCGGGCAAGTCTTGCTTGTTGAGCGCCTTCGCGGCCTCGACCATGGCCGGAACGGCGGCCAGCGGTGCCGGCAGCTGCTCGACGTCGCCCGGTTGTAGCTGCGCCTCGCTCGGTAACTCATCGGGGCGGTCGGGAGAGACGACCCAAGCCAACGCCGAGAGCGCGCGGGTGGACGGCGTATCGCCGGTCTTCTTGCGCAATGAGTCGATGATGGGCTTGGCCGCGTCGGCGCCACGCTCGAGCAGCGCCAGACGAGCGAGCAGCATTTCCGCCGGCACCAAGTCGGGCAACAGCTGCACGGCGGCTTCGTAGCGCTCGAGCGCGCGCGCGTCGCCGGCGCGCTCGAGCACCGCCGCCGCGGCGAGCTGGTAGTAAGGGTCCGTGCCGGCGTCTTTGTCGCTGCGCGCCAACACGGCGGCGCCACCCGCGACGTCGCCCTCGACCAAGAACGAGGCGATCTTGCCGACCAACAGCTCTTTTTCGGGCAAGCCAACCTGGCGCCCGCGGTAGACGGCAGCGTCGATGCCGCGCGTTTCCCCGGCGATCAAAAGCGCGTTCAATACCCGGTTTTGCAGCCACAAACGCCCCGCCCGCTGGCTGCGGGAATCCAGCTCGAACGCGCGCGTGAGCCGCGAGTCGGTGGCCTTGAGATCGCTTGGCTTGCCGGTCTTCAGCAGCTTGTCGACCTGGGTGTTCAGGGTGTCGGCTTCGATGGCGCGCGCCGCCTTTTGCCGACGCGAGTATTCGTAGGTTCCGCCGCCGGCCGCCGCGATGAGCACGGTGGCGATCAAGATCGCAACCGCGCCGCGCGACTTTTGACGCGGCGCTGCTTCCCAAGCCGGAGTCGCACCGCCGCCCGGCTCGTACAGCCCGACGCGCGCCAGGTGGTCGAGCACGACCGCGGGCGCGGGATTGGCCGGATCGCCTCCGTTGGAGAACGTGTGCGCCGGGCGCGTGGGCGGAGCCGATGCGGGCGGAGGCGCAGCTGGCAGCGCGGTCGCGGCGAACGGCAACGCGGTCTCGGCGTCGGCGCCGAACGAGGGCAAGGGCGCGGCGCTGCGTGCGGGCGCGGGTGGCGGTGGCGCCGCAAAAGCGGTCGTTGGCGGTGGCACGAACGCGGCAGCGGGCGGCGCCGCGAACGGCGGCGGCGAAGGCTTGCGCACGGGCGGGCTGGGCGACGCTTGCGGCGCCAGCTGCGCCATGAACGGCGGAGGCGTCACGATTGTGACGTCCTCGTCGTACCTGAATCCCGACGGCTTGGCGGCAGCAGGCGCTTTGGAGGCCGCCGTGAGCGGACGCCCCACCGCTGGCGTGGGCTTGGCGGCGGCGGCGGGCATGGGCTTGGCGGCGGCGGGCGCCGGCTTAGCGGTTCCGGGACCCGGAGCCGCGCCGGGCACGGCGTTGAACCCGCCAAGCTGTGTCGACTTGAGGTTCTGTTTGGCGGGAACCGCCGCTGGCTTGGCGGCCTTCGGCCCCAAGAACGAGCTGGCGAGCTGGGCCGCAACGTCCGTAGACGCGCTCGCGGGAGGCGGCGGCAGGCCCCCGGGCGGCGCGTTGACGCGCAAGCGTCCGGGGTTGGACGTTTCTTCGAGATCCGAATCCGAGAGGTGGATCGAGTCTTCGCTAGCGCGCACCGTGACGGGATCGGCCGACTCGAAGCGCGGCAGCGGCGCCGGCTCGGCCAAGCCGAGCAAGGTCGGTTTGCGGCTAACCGCCACCGCCGGCCGTGGCGGCTCGTTGCGCGGCTTCGTCGATTCTTCGAGGCCGAAAGCGGGAAGCGGATCGCTCGCGGGCCCCGGCGGCACCGAAACGTGGCGCGGCATGCTGCGCGCAACTTCGGCGGCGACGGCTTCGGGACCGACGCGCTTTTGTAGCGCCGAGTACAAAACCGCGCGCTCATGCCACAGCTCCACCTCGTCGCTAGCCGCGCCCAGCTGCAGGGCACGCGAAAGCACTTTGTCCGCGCGTAACGCGTCGCCGCGCCGCAGCAGCACCTCACCCAAGAAACGGAACGGCCGCGGATCGCTGGCGTTGGCTTTGCCGGCGGCTACCAGCGCGGTTTGCGCCTCTTGCAGCATGTTGCCTTCGAGGTACATGCGCCCCACCGCGAGCATCACGGCCGCGTCGCCCGCGTGCCAGGTCTCGGCGCTGGCACCTACCTCGCGGATCAAGTCGTCTCGCTTCGAGCTTCCCAAGAAGGAGCACACGGCGACGGTTGCGTCGGCGTCGGGGTTCGACCGCCAGGACTTGAGCAGCTCTTCGAGCGCGCGCATTCGAGAACTGGAGAATACTCAGTAAACCCCGAGTTGTTACTGCTGATGCTCAAGGCGCCAGCAACGCCTTCGAACCTGCACTACACCCGGACGGCCGACTGTGTGACACGCCCATCGGCCTCACGGCCGGCTCCGTCATGACTGGCGGCCCACGTCATTGTGTGGCACCGCTCCGCCGGATGGTTACCCTGCACCGTCCCTACGAGAGGCACCGCTAACCAGCATGTGTGGCGTCTTCGGAATCTACGGTCACCCGGAAGCTGCAAACCTCACTTACCTGGGCTTGCACGCGCTGCAGCATCGGGGTCAGGAGAGCGCCGGTATCGTCACCAGTGACGGTAACCAGCTCTGCTCGGACCGCGGCATGGGCCACGTCATCGACGTGTTCCCACCCGATCACATCGCGCGGCTGAAAGGCGACAATGCCATTGGCCACGTGCGCTACTCGACGGCGGGCGGTTCTTACCTGAAGAACGCGCAGCCCATCGCCGTCGACTACGCGCGCAGCTCGGTGGCGGTCGCCCACAACGGCAACCTCACCAACGCCGAGGGCGTACGCGAAAAGCTGGAAGAGCGCGGCTCCATCTTCCAGACCAGCAGCGACACCGAAACCATCGTGCACCTGGTGGCGTTGAGCAAACAGCGCGCCCCGGAAGACCGCATCGCCGACGCGCTCAGCCAGGTGGAGGGCGCCTACTCCCTGGTGTGCCTGACGCCGGATTCGTTGGTGGCAGTGCGCGACCCAATGGGCATTCGCCCGCTGTGCCTCGGCACCATGCCGGACAGCGGCGCGTACGTGGTAGCCAGCGAGCCCTCCAGCTTCGATCTGATCGACGCCAAGTACGTGCGCGACATCGAGCCAGGCGAGATGCTGATCATCGACAAGCAGGGCCTGCGCAGCTTGCGTCCGTTCGGCGACGCTCCGCGCAAGAGCTGCATCTTCGAGTACGTGTACTTCTCGCGCCCCGACTCGATCTTGGACGGCGTGAGCGTGTACGAGGCGCGCAAGAACCTGGGGCGCGCCCTGGCCAAGCTGCACGGCGTCGAAGCCGACGTGGTGATCCCGGTGCCGGACTCCGGCGTGCCGGCCACCATCGGCTACGCCGAAGAGTCGAAAATCCCTTTCGAGCTCGGCTTGGTGCGCTCGCACTACGTGGGCCGCACGTTCATCGAGCCGCAGCAGAGCATTCGACACTTCGGCGTCCGCTTGAAGCTGAACCCGGTGGGTGCGGCGCTCGAGGGCAAGCGCGTGGTGGTGGTCGACGACAGCATCGTGCGTGGCACCACCAGCCGCAAGATCGTGAAGATGCTGCGGGACGCGGGCGCCAAAGAAGTGCACATGCGCATCTCCAGCCCGCCCACCAAGTGGCCCTGCTACTACGGCATCGACACGCCCACCCGCGGCGAGCTGATCGCGTCCAGCCACTCGGTGGAAGAGATCAACCAGTACATCACCAGCGACACGCTCGCTTACCTGCCCTTGGACGCCATGATCGACTCGGTCGTGCGCGCCAAGGTCGGCAGCGCCGGCCCCGGCCGCTCGCGTCTACCCGTGCTCCAAGCCGAAAAGCCGCTGACGAAGGACTCGTTCTGCGTCGCGTGTTGGACGGGCGAATACCCCATCGAGTTCACGCCGCATCCCAGGCAAAGGCAGATGAGGTTGTTGGATTTGTGAGACCTCGGGTCCACCAACCTGCGGGTTGACGTTGGACTTGGGTCTCGTTCTCCTCCGTGCCTTGCCCCGCCGTCCTGCGACCATTTTCACCTGAACCGCGATCGGCGCTCGGCCTCGCCGAGTTTTGTTCACTCCGGTCCTCTGTTTCGATCGAGATCTGATCGTGCCAAGGTCGGGTGAAGGCGATCCGGCTCGGGCCGTTGGCCCTCGCGATCGCCGTACCGTTGACGAACGATAGGGCGAGCTGAGCGGCTTTACGGAGCCTGTCGGAGCGACGGAGCTGCGCGGATTACGGGGTTGGGCGGGGCGATGGAGCTGGGCGGGGCGATGGGTTTGGGGTGCTTCCCTGGGGGCGATTAAGCGCTATGTTAGGGGTTCGAGCTGAAACGAATGTTCGACCGGTTGCCTGAATCCGTCTCCATTTACGAGGTTTCGCCTCGTGATGGGCTGCAGAACGAGGCGGCGCCCATTCCGCTGGAGGGCAAGCTGGAGCTGCTTAAGGCGCTCATCGCGGCCGGGCTGAAGCGGATCGAGCTGACCAGCTTCGTGTCACCGCGCTGGGTGCCGCAGCTGGCGGATGCGGACGCGCTGGTGAAGGCCGCGCCGTTGCCGCCGGGGGTGACGGTCTCGGCGCTGGTGCCCAACGCCAAAGGCTTCGAGCGGGCGCTGGCGGCCGGTCTGAAAGAGATCGCGGTGTTCATGTCGGCCAGCGAGACCCACAACCGCAAGAACACGAACAAGAGCATCGCCGAATCGCTGCAAACGTTCGAAGAGGTCGTGCCGCCGGCACGCGCGGCGGGGCTCGCCGTGCGCGCGTACGTCTCGACCGTTTGGGGCTGCCCGTACGAAGGCGACGTGGCCGTCGGCGCGTCGCTCGGCATTGCGCGGCGGCTGCTCGAGCTGGGCTGCTACCAAGTGTCGCTCGGCGACACCATCGGCGTCGGGACTCCCCTGCAAACGCAAGCCATCGTACGCGCCTTTTTGTCCGAAATCCCGGCCGCCCAACTGGCTTTGCACCTGCACGACACGCGCGGCACGGCTCTGGCCAACGCGCTGGTCGGGCTCGAGCTCGGCATCCGTGATTTCGACGCTTCGGTGGCGGGCATCGGCGGCTGTCCGTACGCGCCCGGCGCCGCCGGCAACCTGGCCACCGAAGACCTGGTCTACATGTTGAACGGGCTCGGGGTGAAGACGGGCATCGATCTCGATCTGTTGATCGAGGCGGGCCGCGTCGCCGAAACGGTGCTCGGCCGTCACTTACCGGGCAAAGTGCATCAAGCCGGACCGCGCGTGCTTCGGCCTGCCTAGCAGCCGGCCTGATGGGACCTAACCGGCGCCTGAGGGGTCTTCCAAAGTCAAAAGTGAGTTCGGAACCGAACTCACTTTCCGAAAGCGTTGGATCGACTCCGAGCTTCTTCCTGGATCGAGAGCCCTGCGAGGGGACGCATTCCTGTTTGGGAGGACCAAAGGTGGCCGGGAGCCGCCAAAAAAGCTTCTGCGATTCAGGCTGCGGATTGGCAGCCCAAGATGCAATTACTTCAGCTCGAAGGCGGCTTTGCAGTCGAGTCGTGTGAAGAAAGTCTTGGGCTTGCCGTTGTTTTCGTCCGTGTAGAGCACGCCCAGCCCACCGTCGGCCGAGGGCGCAATGCTGGCCGCGTGCGTGTCGGTTTGGGTCGTGGTCAGGCGCAAGCGGGTCGACATCGGCGCCAGCTTTTTGTCGAAGATTTGCGCGTACAGCTGGTAGCGGCCGTCCTGGTCGTCCGCCCACACCATCACGAAGCGATCGCCGTAGGAATACGTGGCGTTGCCTTGCGCGTGCGCCGCGCCGACCGTCATCGACTGTGGCGCGCGCATGACGCCGTCTTTGCCGATCACGACACCGAAAATCGAAGGTCCGTAGGTAACGCTGTCGAACTGATGGAAGGTGACGACGTATTCGTCTTTGAGCGCAGTGACCACGGGGCCGTCGGCGTTTTCGAAGTCGATGGCGGTCGGCCCGGAGATCTCGCCCAGGGACCGCGACGTGGTCATGAACTTCACGCTCGAGGTGCCGGCGGCATCGAGCGAGACGAACGCGATCCCGAGGCCGGCGTCCGAAAGCGCCACCCCCGCGTTTTCGGCTTCGAGGCCCGGCGGCGACAACTGCACGTTGGCGCCGATCAACTTGCCCTCGATCGAAACGCGCTGTCCGAAGATGGCCGAAGTGCCGCCGCCGTCTTCGAAGCGCCGATCGTCCCAGATCAGCAGCCCCTCCGCGCCGGTCCACACGACCGACGGGCGGAGCGAATAGTCGTCGGCGATGGTGACGCGCAGGTCGGGGATGAGCCTCTCACCCTTGCGGTTGAGAAGATCGAAATAAATCTCGTAGTTTTGGCTCTGGCGCGCGTCTTGGTACGCGGTCAAATAGCGCTCGCCCGACCAGACCAAAGAGCCGCCGTAGGCCGCGGCGTTCACGCGCGCTACGCGCTGCGGCGGGCCGACCAGCTGCCCTTGCGCGGTCAGCTGCTGAAACTGCCCCTGGGAGCGCCCGAACCAGCTGGTCATGCTGGCGCCGAACGATTCGCCGTCGAAGGCCAGCCCGGCCGCCTCCGCGTGCTCGGCGTCGGGCGGCGAGACTTGGATCGGCGCCATGCCCGTCACCTGCAGCTGCGTGCCGTCGTCGACGATGCCGTTGCAGTCGTTGTCGAGGCCGTCGCACAGCTCGATGGCACCGGGGAAGATCTCCGACGTCGTATCGTCGCAGTCTTTGCCGCAGCCCAGCGCCGCTTTGGGATCGGCGGTGGTGCCGGTGGCGAAGGCACCGTCGCCATCGGCGTCGACCCGACCGCTCGTGAACGTGCAGCCCATCGGCGTGCAGGCGTCGACCGTGCACGGGTCACCGTCGTCGCACACTTCACCGACGTCCAAGGAACAGACGCCGTCGGTGCATGCGGCCGAGCCGCAGCGGTCGGGTGGCGGCTGAGGGCAATCGGCGGCGGTGGTGCAACCGGGGTCGGGCGGGGCGCCGGCCAAGCCGTCACTGCCCGCGCTGGAGATCACGCGGCCAGGGGGCAGGCCGGTGCGCGACCCACATGCCAGCACCAAGAACCAACCGCTCGCGCCCACGAGCAGCGCACGAGTGAGCAGGGACGCCCTCATGCGCGCCTAGCCGCAAACCCCGAAGCCAGCCACGTCGAGGTCGCCACAGATGAGCCCGCCCTGACATTTGTTGGCGGTGCCCAGCTCGCAGAGCGCCGCGCAGCGCTTGCCGGCGCGTTGTCCGACCACGCACACGAAACCCGGCGCGCACCAGTCACTCTCGTCTTCGCCGCAGAGCTGGCCTTGGAGCCCATGCCCCGCCGGCAAGCACACGGTGCCGTACCGTTGCTGATCGCAACCGCTGCCCTCGGGATGGTCGACGAACGGGTAACAACCTTGTCCGGGGCCGCAGTCATTCGGCGCGAACGGATCGCATGCGAGATCGGGAGGAGGCAAGTCCTTCTGGGCGCAGCCCGTCTCGATCGGCTCCGGGTCGACCAAGCCGCCGGTGCCAGCAGCGGCGGTACCGATGTCGCCGCCAGAGCCAGCGCGCCCCGTGGCTCCACCCACCGAGCTCGAGCCCGCGTGCCCGGAGGCGCGCCCCGCGCCGCTCGTCTCGCCCGGCGTGCCGTCGCCGTGCTCGACGGCGCCACCGCACCCTAAAGCCAACGCTAGCGCCAGCGTACAGCAACCCACCCCAATCGCGGTCCTGCTCCCGAACATGACAGCGTTAAGATAGCCCGGTCGGAGCAAGTTTCCACACGCCGGACGGAGATGGCTGGCTTTTGCCGGTCCCGCGGCAAAACGCGGCTCGAATCAGCCCCACCCTACCCGGATTCGGCGAACCGACCCCCTGCCGCCGGCCGCGTCCACTAACATTTTCTCGCATTTCGTTGCCCAAGCGCCGCCTTTGCCGCTCTAGAACCCCATCATCATGCAGCGGAGCCCCAGCTTCCTCATCCCGGCGCTCTCTTGGTTGGTCCTGAGCTGCGCCTGCAATCGCACCGAAGAGCCCGCCGCCCCCTCGAGCGCCGAAGCATCCCCGGCCGCGGCCCCCTTGCCGGCGCCCCCACCGCCCTCGCCAACGCTGCCGAGCGCGGCCACGGCGACCGCAGCGAGCGCACCAGCAACGAGCGCGGTGTGCACGGTGCCGTTCGGCGCGCCGGCACCGATTGCGACCAAGGCCGCGCAGTGCCCGAAAGACCCGACCGGCAACCTGAAGCTGCCGCTCGGCAAGATCACGTTCACGGACGCACCGGGCTCCCCGCAAGTCGACGTCGAGCTGGCGCGCGACGAGGCTTCGCGCGAGCGCGGGTTGATGTATCGCACCAGCATGCCCGAAAACCGCGGCATGCTTTTTTCGTGGCAGGACGAGCGCGTGCGTAACTTCTGGATGCACAACACCTGCATCCCGCTCGACATGCTGTACGTCACGAAGGACGGCATCATCGCCGGCATTCTCGAGCAAGTCCCGACGTTGAACGACGCGCCACGTGGCGTGGCGTGCCCAGCGGCGCACGTGCTCGAGCTCAACGCCGGCTGGGCGCGGGCACACGGTCTGGCCCCGGGAATGAAGCTGAAGATCGAGGGCTGAAGGGGCCAGTCGCCAGCCCACCCTGCCCAACGGGCTCGGGTGGTGGTAGATCGCGGCGCGATGTACCAGCTCCGAAGCCCCCTTCGTTTCGTCGCCGTCGGATGTTTGCTCGCGTTGCCCGGCACGCTGGGCTGTCAAAAGACAGAGGTCGAGCCCGAGTCGAGGCCGGTCACGGAAACGAAGCCCGAGCCCACGCCGCCCGCGGCGCAAACGGCAGCGCCGGTCGAAAATGCGGCCACTACCGCTTCGGCTGCGCCGGCCCCCGCCCCCACCATCAAGCCGGTCGCCAGCGTGCCGGTCAGTCCGGATGATCCGCTCGCCGGCAAGTTCACGCTCGACGACGCCACCAAGGGCCTGACCGGCAGCGGCGCCCTGGTCGCCGAAATTCAAACCGATCTCGGCAAGCTGGAGTGCGAGTTGTACGAAGACAAAGCGCCGATCACGGTCGCCAACTTCGTGGGCCTGGCGCGCGGCCTCCGCCCCTTCAAGCAACCCGACGGCAAGTGGGCCAAAAAGAACGGCTACGACGGCACCACGTTTCATAGGGTGATCAAGGGCTTCATGATCCAGGGCGGCGATCCGCAAGGCACGGGCGCGGGCGAGCCCGGCTACGTGATCCCGGACGAGATTTGGGCAGGCGCGCACCACAACGAACGCGGACAGCTGTGCATGGCCAACCGCGGCAAGAACACCAACGGCATGCAGTTCTTCATCATGGACGGCGTCGCCAACCACCTGGACGGCGGCTACACCATCTTCGGCAAGTGCGCGCCGGAAGACGTGATCGAGAAGCTGTCGAGCGTGGAAGTGCGGGGCGACCACTCCGTCAAACCCACGAAGATCACCAAAGTCACCATCAAGCGCAAAGCGAAGAAGGCCGAAGCCGACGCCAAGCCCGACGCTTCGGCCAAGCCAGCGGCGCCCGCCACGTCGGCCGCGCCCAAGCCGGCCGCGCCGGCCGCGCCCAAGCCAGCCGCTCCCGCCACTCCAAAAGCCGCGGCACCCGCTGCGCCCGCCACGCCCGCCCCGGCCGCCAGCCCGTAGCCTCGGCGCGTCAGCTCGTCGAATCGCGGGGCCGTTGCAACCAGGCCTCGCGCGCGCTTCGAAACATCACGAACAGGGCGACCGCCGCCAGATTGATGCCGAAATAGGCGGTGTCTTGGGTTGCGCCTAGGTAGGCGTTGAAAGACGTGCCCACTCCGAGCTCGAGGGGCTCATTCACGCTACCCAGGCGCACGGTGCATTCGACCAAGAAGTAGAAGTCGTAGTGTAGGTTGGCCTTGGCCAGGTTCAGCCACGGCACTTGCGCGGCCAGCAGCCATTGCATGCCTTGGACCGCCTGGGCGTCACCCCGCCACACCCCGAACGCTAGCCATCCGGCGCCACCGAACACCAGCAGCAGCGCGCCGCTGAACACGTCGAAGGGTGACTGGCTCGCGTCAGCGAGCAGCACATACACCCCGAGCAACCCGCCCAGCGCTTGCAACGCCGCGATCGCGCGGAGGCGCAACGGAACCTTGAACCGGGCCACCGGCAGCGGCCCTAGCTCCCCCGCGATTTCAGCGAGAGTTTCCGGCGATTTGTCGGGCATTGCCACACCCCTGTGAGCTTCCAGCTTCGCACGCCTTGGTGAACAGCACGAGCGCCCGCTGCTGGTCCAAGGCGACCCCGGTCGCAGTGCGATACATCATGCCCAGGTTGTTGCAGGCGTCGGCGCTACCGGCGGCGCATGCCTTGGTAAATAGTTGGTTGGCTTGCGCCAGATCGCGCAGCACGCCTTCCCCGGTGAGATAGCGATTGCCGAGATCCAGGCAGGCGTCCGACTCGCCGCCGCTGCACGCCTTGGCGAATAGGCGGGTACCTTCGACTGGGTCTTTCTTCACTCCTTCGCCGAAGTAGTAAGCCTTGCCGAGAAGCCAACAGCTCCGCAAAAGCTCGTGCTGACACGCCAAGTCGAGGTAGCCGGCCGCTTTGGCCACGTCTGCCGCCACGCCCTTGCCCGTGGCGTAGGCAATCCCGACGTCGAAGCAACTCTCGTAGCTTTTCAGATCGCAAGCTCGGGCGAACGAGGCCGCGCTACGGGTGTCGTCTCGCGGAATGTCCGTACCTTCCCGGAGCATGCGCGCGATGTTCTGACAGGCATTGCCGTAACCGAGCGTACAAGCATCGCCGAACAAGACGGCGGCCTTCTTCATGTCCTTTCCGACCCCGCTGCCCTCCAGGTAAAGGGCGGCCAAGTTGTGGCATCCGCCGCCGTCACCGAGATCGCAGGCCTTTTTATATAGTTTGGCAGCGCGCGCGGCGTCTTTGGCCAAACCGTCGCCGGTTTGATGCAACACGGCCAGGTTGAAACATGCCACCGCCTCGCCGCCTTCGCAGGATTTGGTGAGCAGAGCGGCAACCGCCGCGGGGTCCTTCTGCAGCCCTTGGCCCTTCTGCATCAGCTCGGCAAAGTACGCGCACGCCCCTGCGTCTCCCAAGTCGCAAGCGCGCTTCACCAGCTCGTTGGCGCGCGCGTCGTCCTTGGTCACGCCCTCGCCGTTTCGATATAGCAAGCCAAGGTTCCAGCAGCCGGCGCCCACGCCGCCCTGGCAGGCCTTGTCGAAGAGCTGCGCCGCTCGAGCCGGATCTTTGTCGACGCCCTCCCCCTGCCAGTAAGCGCTGCCCAAATTAGTGCAGCCGATGGGCCCGGCGTCGCAGGCGCGCTGATACAGAGCCACGGTCTGTTTGGCGTCCAAGGGCGGTAGCTGCCCCGCCTGATGAGTCGCGACCAGATCCAAACAACTTTGCGAGTGGCCGGCCTCGCAAGCTTTGGCCAGGTATTCCAGCCCCGCGCGGTAGTCGCGCTCGCCCAGAGCGCCCGTGCGGTACGCCACGGCCAGCTCAACGCATGCCTGGGCTTGGCCGCCAGCGCACTGCAGCTTCCAGTCAGCCAGCTGCTGCTTGGCGCCGATCGCGCTTGCAGTCCCGTCGGAGTCGCTGGCGCGCGACAGCTCGATGCCGTCCACCGTCATCTTCCACTGCCCCTCTTCCAGATGTGGAGGCTTGTCGACCACGAACCGCGCGCGCAACGGCCAGACTCCCGCCAGTATCGACGAGCCGTCGAAGGACATGTGGGCCCCATGCAACGCCACGCTGCCGATGCCGCCAGTCTTGTCGTGGCGCTCGTAGTCGAGCGTCCCTGCGGCGTGGATTTCCAGACGCGCGTCCGTCGCTTGCCACACGCCGACGAAGTCCGCCTTGTTGCCCGGGACCTCCTGCCGGCACTGCACGAGCAGCAACAGTCCGAACAGACGCGGCAGCGCGGACATTTTCATGGGTGCCCCTCAGTCTGGTTGATACAAGACTTTTTGCGTCGGGTCGATGGCGTAGAATTTTGCGTGCTCGGGCCGTCCGAACGTCAGGGCGCCGAAGAAGTTGACGATCACCGCGAAGGCCGAGGCGAGCATGAAAGCGCCCCGCAGCGGCGGCCCGACGATGGCCAGCAGCATGAAGAGCAGCGGCGCGTAGTCGTTCGAAAAGCGGTAGCCGAACTGCACCCAGCCGGTGTTTTGATAGAAGAGGGTGGGCAGGGCGACGAGCGCCGCCGTCAGAAGCAGCGCGCGCGCCAGCGGCGACCAGCGCTTGGCCAAGACCAGCCATAGGTACATGGGCGTCGTCACCCACAAAGCCAGCCCATGCCCGTTGATCTGCACGGCGCCACCCTGCGCCGGCAGCCAAGGCAAGCTGGTGAACATGACGCCCAAATTGCGCGCCAAATAGTGGTAGTCGAACAACCCCCATTTGGCGATGCGCGCCGCCCAGGCAATGCTGAGGTAGCGGTAGCCGGGCTCGAACGGGTCGTCGAAGCGCGCGGCGTTGTGCCAAAGGCCAAGCCCGAGCACGAGCGCGAGCGGCAACGCGAACCACAGCAACAGACGCGCGCAACGCCCAACGGCGTAGCCCTGCACCAGCCCTCGCCCGCGCGGAGACGGCAAGCGCGTCGCCCGCAAGGCCTCGAATACGAACAAGGGCGCCGCGAACAAGAGCGGTGTCCGCGTTGCCACCGCGAGCGCTAGGCACCCCCCCGCTAGCAACGGCCGCTCTGCCTTCAACGCGAAGAGCAGATACGCTGCGGTCAGGACGGCCGCGACCACGTGGGCCGCGTACCAAACGGTGCCTTGCAGGCTGCAGAAGAAGTACACGCTGCCGAAGCAGAACAACGCCGCCAACACCAAGTTCTCGAGCTCGGTTCGCTGCGACTCGCCCGAGCGACGCAGCTTCTCGAACGCAAGAAACAGCACCGCCGGCGCCAGCCCGGCCAAGAGCACGAACAAGCGCCCGTCGGCGACGGCCTCGGCGTCACCGGCCAACGCCACCATCGGCACGAGCAGCACGCTGGGAAAGGGTGGGAACACCACGAACCATTTGCCGTGGTAGGCGGCAAAATCGTTGCCGCGCGCGTAGTCCGGCGGTGGTCCGCCCAAGTCGAGCCGCCCTTTCAGCCAGGCTTCGGCCAAAAGCGCGAAGTGGTCGTACGGTGTGTGCTCGCGCAATACGGCGGCCGACGCGCACACCAGCAGACCCAGCGTCACGCCTACGTAAATGGCAAGCGCCCACAGCAAGCGCCGTGCGCGCGTACCCGGGCTCGCGTCGAACCTCACCCGTCTGCCATATCAAACTCGAGCACAGCCGTCGCCGCTCGCTCGGGCGCTCTTTTTGCACCGGCGCCCGGAGCGCGCTATGGCCGGTGCGTCCATGTCCCGCCCCGAGCTCGTGATCCCGGTTGCCGATTTGGAGCGTGGCGCCAAACACGCCGAATTCGTCCTTTCGGAGGCCTGGCTGCGCCGCGCGCTCGAGGGCACCGACGCCACGACCACGGCGCCGGGAAAAGTGGAGGTCACCGTCAGCAAAAACGGCACCTCGGTGTTGGTGCGGGGCCAGCTCACGGCTGATTTGACCATGCCCTGCGTCATCACCCTCGACCCGGTACCGGTGCCGGTCCGGAGCGATATTCTGCTCATGCTGTCGCCCAAGAGCGGCGCCACCACCGAGCATGAAGGCCACGTGGCCCGCCGGAAGCCCCGCCCACCCAAGGCGGACGCCGCCGGGGTCCCGGAAAAAGCGCGCTCCGGCCCGGAGCGGGGCGGGCGCTCCAAAGGCCCCGGCAAGGCGGGCGGCGGCGACGGCCATTGGGAAGAAACCCCCATTTTGGACGACGAAACCGCAGGCCAAGACACCTACGACGGGCACGAAATCATCCTCGACGACTTCGTCCGCGAGTTCCTGGTCCTGGAACTTCCGATGTTTCCTCGCCGTTCGGACTTGCCAACGGACAGTGCAGCAGCTAACCCTCCGCTCCCCGCTGACAGCGGGCCGGCAGGCGCCAAGCCTATCGACCCCCGCCTGTCACCGCTAGCCGAGCTCAAAACCCGGCTCGAGCAGAAGATCAAGAAGGAGTAATCCTCGTGGCCGTTCCGAAACGACGTTTGAGCAGCAGCAAGCGCGACATGCGCCGAGCCAATCACGACAAGGTCGTCGCCCCCAACGTGGTGCCCTGCGCCAGTTGCTCGGCTCCGATGGTTCCGCACCGGGTTTGCCCGAGCTGTGGGTTTTACAAAGGCCGCGCGGTCGTCAAGTCCGGCGCCGCCGAGAAGAGCTGAGCCGTCCGAGGTTGCGGTAGGGCGGCTGCCCTACCGACCCGCGAGACAGCTGGTTTAACCATTTCTGGTGACGTCTCCTCGCGGTGATCGTATCCAGACTAGGCATGCCGAGCGTCACTGTCCCTAAGAGCTGCATCCTGGGCACGGGTGCCTACGCACCCGACCGGATCCTGAGCAACGGCGATCTCGAGCGGCTCGTCGACACGTCCGACGCTTGGATCACCGAGCGCACCGGGATCAAAGAGCGACGTGTCGCCGCCGACGATCAAGCCTCGAGCGACATGGCCCTAGTGGCCGCGCAACGCGCGCTGGAAGCCGCCGGCCTCACCGCCAAAGACCTGGACATGATCATCGTCGGCACGGTCACCCCCGACCTGCCGATGCCCGCTTGCGCGGCGATCTTGCAGCAGAAGCTGGGCGCAGGTCCCATCCCGTCGTTCGACATCTCGGCCGCCTGCGCCGGCTTCATCTACGCGATGTCGATCGCGGATCAGTTCATCCGCTCCGGCGCGCAGAAGCACGTGTTGATCGTGGGCGTGGAGCTGCTCAGCCGCATCCTCAACATGAAGGATCGCACGACCTGCGTGCTGTTCGGCGACGGCGCCGGCGCCGCGGTGCTGGGACCCGCGAAGGATGACGGCGCGGGCATCCTGTCCACCAAGCTGTACACCGATTCTTCGCTGGTTGGCTCGCTGTGCATCCCCGCCGGCGGCAGCAAAGAACGCCTCACGCCCGAAGCCCTGGCCGCTCAACGCGACAAGGTGCACATGGCCGGGCAAGACATCTTCAAAGTGGCGGTGAAGAACCTGACCAGCGCCTCGCGTTCGGCGCTCGAGCACGCGGAGCTGCCGGCGTCGGCGGTGCGTTGGGTGGTACCGCACCAAGCCAACTTGCGCATCATCGCGCAGGTCGCGCAGCGCCTGGACATCCCGCTCGAGCGCTTCGTGCTCAACATCGAGCGGTATGGCAACACCTCCAGCGCGTCCATCCCCATCGCGCTCGACGAAGCCGTGCGCGACGGTCGCATCGAAAAGGGCGACACCGTTCTGATGTGCGCGCTGGGCGCTGGTGTCTCTTGGGGCAGCGCGCTCATTCGCGTTTGAGCTTTCGCCGCGCACGCGGCGCTTGAAGGAGCCTCTCTTGACGACCGCATGGCTATTCCCCGGGCAAGGCACGCAACAAGTCGGCATGGGCAAGGAGCTGTACGCAGCCTCCGCCGCCGCACGTGAAGTTTGGCAACGCGCCGACGCGGCGCTGGGCTTTTCGCTGAAGAACCTGTGCTTCGAAGGGCCCGAGGCCGAGCTCACGCTGACCATGAACGCGCAGCCCGCCATCGTGACCACCAGCATCGCCGCGCTCGCGGCCATTCGCGAAGCCTTGCCCGGCCTGCCCTTGCCGGCGTTCGGCGCCGGTCACTCGCTCGGTGAGTACAGCGCGCTCGTCGCCGCCGGCGCGCTCACGCTCGAAGACGCCGTGAAGCTCGTCCACCTGCGCGGCCAAGCCATGCAAGAAGCCGTACCCGCCGGCGTCGGCGGCATGGCCGCCATTTTGGGCGGCGACGCGGCCGCCGTGGAAGCGCTGTGCCGCGACGCCGCTCAAGGCGACGTCGTGTCGCCCGCCAATTTCAACACCCCCGGTCAAATCGTCATCTCGGGTCACAAGGCGGCGGTGGAGCGAGCGGCCGCGTTGGCCGGCGAGCGCAAGCTCAAGGCTACGATGCTCAACGTGAGCGCGCCCTTCCACTGCTCGCTGATGGCGCCGGCTGCCGCTCGCATGAAAACCGCGCTCGCCGCCGTCACTCCCGGTTCGCTCGGCTTTCCAGTGGTGGCAAATGTCGAGGCCAAGCCGAACGCCGACCCCTCTCGCATCGCCTCTCTTCTGGTGCGGCAAGTCGACTCGCCCGTGAAATGGGACGAGAGCGTGGTCGCCATGGCCGAAGCCGGCGTGACCCGCGCGCTCGAGATCGGACCCGGCAAGGTGCTGGCCAATATGACTAAACGCATCGACAAGCGCATCTCGGTCTTGTCGGTCGGAGACTCGGAAAGCGTGGGCAAAGTCGCCGAATTTCTGGCGGGCTGAGCCGACGCAGCGCGTAAGCTCCCGCCGCGTAAGACATTTTGCGCTCGACAACGGCCACGGCGTGCTAAAGACGCGCGCTCACGCGGTTTTTATCCGCGCTTTCTCGAAGGAACCTCAGCGAATGTTCGATCTCACCGGCAAAGTCGCGCTCGTCACGGGCGGCTCTCGCGGTATTGGTCGTGCAGCCTCGCTCGCGCTGGGCAAGCGCGGCGCTCACGTCGTCATCAACTACGTGAGCAACGAAGGCGCCGCCCGCGAAGTAGCGGAGCTGATTCAGGCCGGCGGCGGCAAAGCCGAGCTGGTGCAGTTCGACGTCGGCAACAGCGACGTGGCCGAGAAAGCCATCGCCGAAGTCGCCAAGCGCCTCGGGCGCCTGGACATCCTGGTGTGCAGCGCCGGCATCTCGATCGATGGCTTGCTGCTGCGCCTCAAAGACGAGGATTTCGACCGTATCCTCTCGATCAACGTGAAGGGCGCCGTGGCCTGCGCTCGCGCCGCCACCAAAGTGATGATGCGCGCCCGCACCGGCCGAGTCATCTTCCTCTCCAGCGTGGTGGGCGAGATGGGCAACGCGGGTCAGACCGCGTACTCCGCGTCCAAGGCCGCGCTGCTGGGCGTCACCAAGTCGATGGCGCGGGAGCTGGCGTCCCGCTCCATCACCGTCAACGCCATCACCCCCGGCTTCATCGACACCGACATGACGGGCGCGCTCACCGAAGAGCAGAAGGCGTCCATCAACTCGGCCATCCCGCTCGGCCGTACCGGCAAGCCGGAAGAGATCGCGGCCGCCGTGGTCTACCTGGCCTCCGACGAGGCCGCCTATGTCACCGGTCAGGCCCTGCGCGTGAACGGCGGCATGTATATGTAAATCTTGGGGTTTTCCTGTAGCGCTGGACACCAAGAAAAGCGCCGCCGGAAGCCTTGGACGCACGACGGAATCTAGCTAACGGTTCGAAAAATCCCTGCAAATGGGGCGACCTCTCTGGTACGAGGCACCCCTGGAGGCATCATGGCTGAAGGTCGGAACGTAACCGCCGAAGTAAAGCGGATCATCAAAGAGCAGCTCGACGTGGATGAGAAGGATATCAAGCCCGAATCCACGTTCATCGACGACCTGGGCGCGGACTCGCTCGGTCTGGTAGAGCTGGTCTTGGCCTTCGAAGAAGCCTTCGAAATCGACATCCCGGACGAAGACACCGAGAAGATTCGCTCGGTTCAGGACGCTGTCGACTACATCGAAAAGCACCTGGCGGGCTGAGCGCCGCGCAGGCTATCGGGCGCCGTCAAAAAGCGCCCTGTAGCCCCACTGGCAGAAGCCCGAGTTGGCTCTAGGCAGCTGAAGGAGCACATGGAGCGGATCGTCGTCACAGGAATTGGTCTCGTCACTCCGAACGGAGTCGGCACTGATGCGAGCTTTCAGTCGTTGATCAACGGCCGGAGCGGCGTTGGACCGATCACGCAGTTCGAAGCAACGGAACAGTTTTCGACCCGCATCGCGGCAGAAGTAAAGGGCTTCGACCCTGCCGCGTTCATGGAAAAGAAGAAGATCAAAGAGGTCTCGCGCTTCATCCCGTTCGCCATCGCGGCGACCCGGATGGCGCTGGACCAGGCTGATCTGAACCTGACCGAAGAAGAGCGCGACCAAGCGGGCGTGTACATCGGCGTCGGTCTGGGCGGCCTCGAGAACCTCGAGCGCTGCACGATCACGCTGACCACCAAGGGTCCCGGCAAGGTCAGCCCCTATTTCATTCCGTCCTTGATCGCCAACATGGCGGCAGGTCAGGTATCCATCGCCTTCGGCCTGCGCGGCCCGAGCATGGCGCACACCAGCGCGTGCTCGTCCAGCGCCCACGCCATGGGTGAAGCGCTGCGCATGATGCAGCGTGGAGAGAGCGAAGTCATGGTCGTGGGCGGCGCCGAAGCCACCACCACGCCCATCGGCATCGCCGGCTTCGGCGCGATGTTCGCCCTCAGCCGCCGCAACGACGAGCCGGAGCGGGCCAGCCGCCCGTGGGACAAGGGTCGCGACGGGTTCGTGTGCGGCGAAGGCGCCGGCACGCTGATCTTCGAGACGCTGTCGCGAGCGAAGAAGCGCGGCGCGCGCATCTTGGCCGAGGTCTCGGGCTACGCCGCCACCAGCGACGCGCACCACATCACCAAGCCCGCGCCGGACCACGCTCAGGCCGCGCGCGCCATGCGTCAGGCCTTGAAGGACGCCAAGCTCAACCCCGAGCAGATCGACTACATCAACGCCCACGGCACCTCCACCCCCGTGGGTGACACGGAAGAAGCCAAGGCCGTGGCCAACGTGTACGGCGCCCACGCCTTGGAAAAGAAGCTGTGGGTGAGCTCGACCAAGAGCATGATGGGTCACTTGCTGGGCGCCGCCGGCGCGGTGGAAGCCGCGGTGTGCATCAAGGCCATCGAGACGGGCGTGATTCCGCCGACCATCAACCTGGACGACCCGGACACCGACGTGCCGCTCGACTTCGTGCCCAACAAGGCGCGCGAGCGGCGCATCAAACGCGCCATGAGCAACTCCTTCGGTTTCGGCGGGACCAACGCAACGTTGATCTTCTCCGCCTTCGAGGGCTGAGCGCGCTTCGGCCCGAGCTCCCTCCATGCAGTGCCCCTACTGTCGTGAAATGGAGAGCCGGGTCGTCGATTCGCGCTTGGTCGCGGGCGGCACCGTCACTTGGCGCCGGCGCGAGTGCGACGGCTGCAAGCGGCGCTTCACGACCTACGAACGGGTCGAGACCACGCTGCCCACGGTCGTGAAGAAGGACGGGCAGCGCGAGGCCTTCGATCGCCAGAAGCTGCTGCGCAGCTTGCGCATCGCCTGCAACAAACGCCCAGTCTCGGCCGAGGCCCTGGAAGAGCAAGCCGAACAGCTGGAGCGCGAGCTCGGCGAAAGCGGCGACAAAGAGGTCTCTTCCTTGGTGATCGGTGAGCGCGTGATGGCGCGGCTCAAGGCGCTGGATGAGGTCGCCTACGTGCGCTTCGCCAGCGTCTACCGCTCTTTCCGCGACATCGACGAATTCATGAGCGAGATGGGCAAGCTCGTGCGCTCGCGCACGGATTAGTCATGGCCAAGGACTACGACCAAGAGCTGATGCGCCGCGCGATCGCGCTCGGGGAGAGGGGCGATCCCTCGCCCAACCCGCACGTGGGCAGCGTCGTCGCCAACGCCCAAGGTGAGGTCCTGGGAGAGGGTTTTCACGAGTCGACCGGCCTCGATCACGCCGAGGTGGCGGCGCTGAAGAGCGCGGGGGCCAACGCGCGCGGACAAACCCTGTACGTCTCGCTCGAGCCCTGCAACCACCAGGGGCGCACGCCACCCTGCGTCGACGCCATTCTCGCCGCCGGCATCAAGCGCGTCGTGATTGGCTGTCGCGATCCGAACCCGCGCGTGGCCGGCGGCGGCATCGAACGGCTGCGCGCGGCCGGCGTCGAGGTCGTGGAGAACGTGCTCGAGGCGGAAGCGCAGAAGCTCATCAAGAGCTGGTCGAAGTTCATCACCACCGGCCAGAGCTACCTGACCCTGAAGCTTGCCATCTCGCTCGACGGTCGCATCGCCACGCGCACCGGCGCTTCCAAGTGGATCACCGGTCCGGAGTCGCGCATGCGCGTTCAGACGCTACGCGCCGCCCACGACGCGGTGATGGTCGGTGTCAACACGGTGCTGGCCGACAATCCCCGCCTCACCGTGCGCGACGTCCCCGGTCGCAGCCCCGTGCGCGTGATCGTCGACAGCAAGCTGCGCGTCCCCACCACGGCGCAGGTCGTGCAAACGGCGGCGCAAATTCCCACCTGCGTCGTGACCACCCTCGCCGCCCCCAAGGCGCAAGAAGAGGCGCTGCAAGCCTACGGGGTGCGGGTGATCCGCGTGCCACCTACCGCCGAAGGTCGCTGTGAGCCGGGCGTCATGCTGCGCGAGCTAGCTGCGCGCGAAGTCGTGAGCGTGATGTGCGAAGGCGGCTCGGAGCTGGGCGGCAGCCTGCTCGCGAGCGGCTTGGCCAACGAGCTGCACGTGTTCGTCGCGCCGCTCTTACTCGGTCCGCGCGGCCGCCCCGGAGCGGTAGATTGGGCGGGGCCCGAAAACCCCTCCGACGCGCCGCGCATCGATCCCCCCCATTGGGAGCTGTGCGGGGGCGACGCTTACGTTTGGGGACCCCTGAAGTACCCAAAAAAGACCGCTCGCACCAACCCTGGCTGAGCCCACGGCGAGCCTGGCTGCAATTGCCGGGCTCAGGTCGCGGTGTTACGTTTCCGGGGCAATGGCTCTGCTCCCGATCTTGCAGTACCCCGACCCGCGCCTGCGCGAAGCCGCCAAGCCCGTCGGGGAAATCACGCCCGAAATCCTGGAGCTGGTCGAGAACATGGCCGAGACCATGTACGACGCGCCCGGCTGCGGGCTGGCCGCCAATCAGGTCGGCGTGGGGTTGCGCATCTTCGTGATCGACACCGCCGCCGAAGACGAGCCGAGCGATCTCAAAGTCTTCATCAATCCCGAGATCCTCGAGCTGGACGGCGTGCAAATCTGGGAAGAAGGCTGCCTGTCGTTCCCGGGCGCCACCGAAGAGATCAAACGCGCCGAGCGCGTCAAGGTCCGCGCCCTCGACCGCAATGGCCAATCCTTCACCCTGGAGGCCGACGGCCTGTTGGCGGTGGCCATCCAGCACGAAAACGACCACCTCAACGGCGTCTTGATGATCGACAAGCTCTCCGCGTTGAAGAAACGCATGATGAGCAAGAAGGTCGAAAAAGCCAAAGCCGAAGCCCGGGCCTAGGGCGTAGGCCCGTCAGTCGCAGCTGCTCGAGATTCCCGTATTCTGAACGGTTTGCGCGAGCGCGCAGCGCGAGCTGGATCGCCCTCAACCGTCTTGGCACCAGCAGATCACGATCGACACGGAGAGGCGAGGGAGAGACCGGCGGAACGGGCGCCCGCTGGCTAACTGGACGCCAATGCCGCCACGCGCTCGGGCAAGGCACAGAGGAAAACCAAGACCATCTCGATAGCGAAGCTATCGAGATGGCGTAGCTATCGAGAAGGTGGTCGCGAGAACAAAGAGCTGTCCAGGTTTTCGCCGCGGGCGCGCATGCTCTCGACGACTTGGGGCACGTTGCCGCTGGGGTTGAACGTGCCTTCTACGGCGCCGCCAGCGGCGGTGCGATCGGGCATGAACGTGAAGATGTCTTGCAGCTCAATCTCGTCGGCGGCAACTCCGGTCAGCTCGACGACGCGCAGCACGCGGACGCGCTCGTCGCGCAGCCGCGCCACTTCGACCACGACGTCGTAGGCGCCCGCCAGCAGCTCGCGCGCGGCCCGAATGCCCAAGCCGGGTCGGGCCGCAGCAATTTCCGCCGAGAGACGCATCAGAGCTCGTTTGATGGAGCTTGCATGGCGCAACGCCAGCACCCCGTCGACGCCCGAAGCGACCATCTCGGTCACGGCCGCCGTCACTTCTGGCGTGCCCAGCCGAGCCGCAAAACGCACCCCAGGAATGCCCGCTTTGACGGTCAGCGCCCGGCGCGCCTCGGCCACGGTCCCCAAGCCGAAATCGACCGCGACCTCGGATTGGCCGACCACGCCGTCGCCAACCCACACCGAGCGAGCGTCGCCCTGCGAGCCAACCAGCGCCGACAGCAATTGCTCGGCCGAGCCGTCGTGGCCGCCGACGACCAACACGTTCACGCGACCGACCAGGCAATGTCGGAAGAACGTGGCCATAGCGCGCGAGATCACGCCGCGTCGCACCAGCTCGTCGAGCGTGAGCACCAGCCGACCGATCTTGCGAATCAGCAGCGATGCCGGCTTACCGCTTGCGCCAAGATCCACCGAGATGCGCGCGCCCCCCTCCAGACGGAACTCCGAGTCGGTGCCGCCGGGGATGGCATCGGCCCGCAACCTGGACACGGTCCAGCCCAGCGTGCGCTCGGAGCTGAAACCGGGCTCGACCGCCAGCGGTCGACCCGCGCGTGCGGCCACGACCTGATCGAAGCGCACGACGCCAATTTCGCTGACGGAAGCATCGGTCATGAGATCGCCAATCGGCCCGAGCGAAAGCAGCTCGTCGCGCGCCAGCTCGAGCAGGCGTTCCGGCGACAGGCTCATGGGCGCTTCTTTGGCCCCGGCAACCTTGCCCACGATCTCTCGCAGCACTACCTCGACGCGATCGCCCAAATCGGACGCTAACGGCAGCTCGAAGGCCGCCGCGCCCACGCGCTCGACCACCGCTTCGACCACGGCGTTCAGCACGATTGCGAGCGCGTTGCGCTCGTGGCTGGGCGAGTCGTCTTGCGTGATGCGCCCTACGTGATGGGTGCCGGTGGTCTCGTTGGCGGGGAAGCTGCCGGGGCGTACCGGTGGCTCGGAGCCGACCGCACTCGAGGGCGGGCGCGGCGGCGGTTCGAGCGTGCGAGCCGGTCCGGGAATGCGCGTCGCCTCGTCTTCGTCCTCGGTTGCGGGACGCATGCTGGCCAGGACGTTGGCCGCGGCGGGGCTGGGGCCGGTCGCCGAAATCTCGTCCGGGGCCGAGACGAGCTCGGGGCGTGCTGCGCCTTCGACGGCGGCGGCTTCACCCTCACCTCCCGGTAGCTCGATGCGCAGGACGAAGTCACCCACGTAGATGCGGTCGCCTTCGCGCACGATCGTGGCTTGTGTGATGCGGCGACGATTGACGTAGGTGCCGTTGGTGCTGTTGAGGTCGGTCACGATGAAGCGACCGTCGCGATACAGCAGCCGCGCGTGACGCTTGGAGACGTTGCCCTTCGGCAACATGAGCTCGTTGCCCTGTACGCGCCCGACCGTCAGCTCGGCAGTCTCGAACTGCTCTCGGCGCTCCGCTCCACCCTTTTCATGGATAACCACCGCAAACTGGGGAGCTCGGGCGCTGGACGTCGGGGAAATCACGAGGCTAAAGGATTGCCGATACAGCACCCCTCGTGTCAATCCGAAGTATTACTTCGGGCGTGTCGGCGTTCCCGCGGGCTCCACGGTCGCGCACCACGGCCCGCGGCCAACTTGGGGAGGGCGGCTGCTGGGCCTGGATCAGCCGCCGTCGTGCTGACGGCTCTTTACGTCGGTGGTGACCAGGGACAAGAGCTCACCGGCCAGGGCCATCACGTCGCGCTCGTTGAAGCCACCGGCCCGAAATTCGCGGTAGATGTTCTTGGCGAGGATCGCGACGGCGCGGGGGTCTTGAGTAGGTTGGGTAGCGGTTTGCACCATGTTCGAAGTTCCCTCTTGGGCGGCCGCCTGTATCCAAGAATGATGCCGACGCCCGGAGGGCAACGAGCTGGCCTGATTTCCGCGGGAAATCCAAGTTCTCTACCCGCCACCGCGAAGCTAGCTACGCACTTGCACCGCGCAAACTTGAATTGGAAGCGCAGAGGATTACGCGCACACTGAAACTGGTCAAACCTGTTGCTCGGGCGCTGGCCGGTCTCGCTAGGTCCAACCCTAGGCTTCGATGGAGGTCTTGGCGTAGCTCTCGATGACCTCGCGTGGGGGCCGCTCGAGCCCGCAGACGGCGCTCGTGATGAGCTCTCGCCCATCATCGGCGAAGTAGAGCGCTTCCCCCACGCTCGGGCGATCGACCACCGGGATGGCGGCGCCGTTGGAGTGAAAGTGCACTCCCCCCGAAAGTCGCCGACCGATGGCCAAGTGGGACGGCAGCCACTTGCTCGACCGCCGATCCCGGACTGCGACGCAGCGTTCGCCCCGGAAATGATATTCGGTGTTTTTTGTCACGAATACGCGATTTTTGCGGCGTTCGGGACCTGCGTAGCCGGTTTCAGCCTTCATTTCGCCAATTAGAGAAGATGCGAAGCCTCTCGGACAAATTTCGCTGGGCTCGCGGGCGCGCTTCACGAAGCCCTTCGCTAGCCGGCGTGCGCTCGAGACGCGTCGCCACGCCGCACCGCGTTGGCGGAGAACTTTACTGAGCGACCGCTCCCCGTCGTACGATTTGCGGGTGAAGCCACGCGCGCGAGGCCCAGGTCTCAAGAAGACCCACGCGCTTCCGCTGTTGAGCGCGCGGAAGGTAGAGCTGTGGCAGGCGTCCGACTACCGCTGGCGCGAGCTGTTCGAGGCGGCCGACGTGATGAGTGAAGGCGCCACCCGCAACGAGCCCGACGGCGAGATGTACTACGGGTCGACCAGCATCCTCCTGCCCTTCTCTTCCCGCGGCGGGCTAGTGCCCGACGACCAAGCCGAAGCCGTCGCTCGTGTGCTCACGCGCGACCCGCATGCGCGACTGCGTGCCACGCGCATCGCGCGGCTCGAAGCGCAAGTGCGCTCGGCGGCGCCGATCGGCCGCGTGCGCGCCGAGCTCGGTGTCAGCGTGGTCGCTCACGGGATCCAGGTTGGCGTGGAAGTCGAAGCGCGCGTGCACAAGGAGCTGTCGTCGCACGAGCACGCTCCGCGCAAGACCAGCGTGCCTCGCGCCAAGCGCGGCGCACACGCTTCGTAAAATCGAACGCGCCCTTTGCGCTACCTGAGTCAAGAAGTAATTTCGAGCGAGACTTTTTCTCACCGCTCTTGCTGCGCGCTCCACGCAGCGCGCTGAGTCGTGACGTTCAATCGAGCTAAGATCGAGGCCAAGGGCGTGAGCGCTTGACAGGAGGCGGCGCGCGGAAAAATGTCCGGCTTTGCTTTCGCAAGGCACCCGGAGATAAGTACGTTTTGGAGAGGCGGGTCTCGGACAGCGTGATGAGCCGGAAGAAGCAGCGCGATGACAAGGTCATTCACGTCGTATTCGGCCCCGGTGGGGGTCGAGTCGAACGACATGATCCCAAGGCCATCGATCCAGCGGCCGAGCCGCAAGGTGGCCGCGAGCCGCTGACCGATCTCTTCAGCGGCACGGAAATCGCGCGTTTGCTCGATGTGACGCCGGCCCGGCTGCGCACCCTCGATCGCGCGGGGGTGGTGTCGCCCACCGGCCGGCGCAAGGGCCGCCGCGCCTACACGTTCTCGGATTTGATCGCCTTGCGCACCGCGCAGACCTTGCTCGCCCAGCGCGTGCGGCTGCGCGACGTCACGCGCGCGGTCAACGCTCTGAAGAAGACGTTGCCGAAGGTCACGCGCCCGCTGCAAGAGCTGCGCATCGTGTCCGACGGCCAGCGCGTGGTCGTGCACACGCAAGACGGCGCGTTCGAGCCGCTGACCGGGCAGATGGTGCTGGACTTCGAGGTCAAGTCGCTGCGCGACGACGTGGTGCGCGTGCTGCGGCCCTCCGCGGGGCGCGAGCGCGCTCGCACCGCCTACGAGCTCTACCTGCGCGCCAGCCAGCTCGACGAAGACCCGGCAACGATGGACGAGGCCGAACGTCTCTACGGCGAAGCCATCGGCCTCGATCCTTGGTTGGCGATCGCCTACACGAATCTCGGCAACATTCGCTTCCGTCGCCACGACGCCGAGGGGGCGGAGACGCTGTACCGCCGCGCCCTCGAGATCGACGGTCGGCAACCCGAAGCGCAATACAACCTGGGTTACGTCATGCTCGAGCGCGGCGAGCCCGAATCGAGCATTCCGCTCTTCCACGGCGCCATCGAAGCCGACCCCAAGTTCTCCGACGCGTACTTCAACCTAGCCATGGCCTACGAACAGGTCGGCGAAACGCAAAAAGCGCGACCGTTCTGGAAGAACTACATTTCGTTGGAGCCGTCGGGCACCTGGACCGAAATCGCGCGACGGCATTTGTAGGCTCCGCTCCATTTTCCGACGCCGCCTTCAGGCTCGAGATTTTACAGGGAGGACAGGAGGATCCGCGAGGCGAGCGCATTTATTGATTCGGACGACCCCTTGCAGAAACTCCCGTGGCGTCGCCAGGCCACCCCGCGCGAGCGCTTCGGGCTACCGCCGTGCTGGCGGGTCGTGTCGAGAGCCTCCGAGATTTTCACAGGAAGATCGGAAGGGCAGGAAGGGAAGAGACGAGAACGCATTTTTGTTTTTGGAGGGCCAAAACCAGAAGTATTTCCCTCGAGAGAAAGCTGAAGTGGTTGAGCCCGCGAACGCCCTGCCCATTCGCGTGCGGCAGCGCGACCCCCAAAGTTCTCGCCTCTGTCTCGTCCTCCCGTCCTCCCGTCCTCCCTGTGAAAAATCTCGAGCGCTCAAGGTGGCCTGGATCCGCTACAGAAGCTTCTGCGATTCAGGCTGCGGATTGGCAGCCCAAGATGTGCGGAATCCTTAGCGGCCGCAGTTTGGCAGCCCCAAGCTGCGATGCCGCCGTCACGGTTTGAGCGGTAATCTACGATGCTTCAGGCTAGGCAACGAATGCCGCACGTCCGCGAGTCGCGCGCGCTCCAGCGTCGCCATCGCCAAGCCCACGCCGTCGGAGGCTTCGGCGATCACCGTGCCCCACGGATCGACCACCAGCGAGTGGCCGTAGGTCTGACGAGCGCCGGGGTGCGTGCCGTGCTGATTGGCCGCCACGACGAAGGCTTGGCCTTCGATGGCGCGAGCACGCAGCAGCACGTGCCAGTGATCTTTGCCGGTGTGCAGCGTGAACGCAGCCGGCACCAACAGCACCTCCGCTCCTTGCTCGACGAGGGCGCGGTACAGCTCGGGAAAGCGCAGGTCATAACAAATCGAGAGACCGAGCTTGAAGCCGGCCACTTCGACGACCGCGACCGCCTCACCCGCGGAGGTCGCCGCCGACTCGGAGTAGCTGCCTCCGCTGCCGAGCTCGACGTCGAACAAATGGATTTTGCGGTAGCTGCCGAGCTGCGAACCGTCCGGACCCACGACGAGCAACGTGTTGTGCGGGCGCTGCGCGTCCGAGCTGCGTTCGGGGAAGCCTCCTCCGACCACGCCCACCCGGAACTCGCGTGCCATGTCGACCAAGGCGCGGGTGATGCGACCGTCCGCCAACGACTCGGCGACGTTGCGCTTGTCCGCCTCCGGGCCGAAGAAGGCAAAATTCTCCGGTAGGAGCACCAGCTCGGCTCCGCGACTCGCGGCCCGCCCGACCAGCTGTCGGCAGCTCTCCAGGTTTTGGGCGACGTCCAACTGGCTGTTCAGCTGCACGGCCGCAACCACGAGCTCGTCTTTTGCCATAGCCGTTTCATAGCCTATGCTGGCGGGAGTGGAAGCCCCGACCGGCGCCATGCAAGAGTTTCGCGGCAGCCCGAGCCAGCCGTCGCGCAAGCGGCAGCCGGGTTTGGTGCTGCTGTACGCCGATACGTTTCGGGAGCTTCCCGCCGCGTTCTTGTTGAAGCAGGAGCGGCACGTGATTGGCCGCGACGCCTCGGCGGCGGATTTGACGCTGAAGGCGCCCGCGGTCTCACGCGTGCACGCGGAGGTCGTGCGCGACGGTCGGCAGTTCGTGGTGCGCGATCTGGGCAGTCGTAACGGCGTGCTCGTCAACGGACGCAAGGTGCAGTCGAGCCCGCTCGAGCCGCTGGACGAGCTGCGCATCGGGGACGCCATCTTCAAATTCGTCGAGGAGGGCGCGGAGGAGCTGGCGCACTACCGCATCGACGGGGCCATGCCGGCCGGACAGCGCCGTCGTGCTCAACAGCCGAGCCTGCTGGCGGGCGGCTACCAAATCGACGTCATCGTCGCGGAGATCGAACGGGTCGCGCCGACACCGTTGAGCGTGATCGTGCGAGGCCCCAGCGGTACGGGCAAAGAGGTCATTGCCAGTGAGCTGCACCGCTTGAGCGGGCGGCGCGGGAAGCTTGCCGCCATCAACTGCACGGCGCTGCCGCAAAATCTGATCGAAAGCGAGCTGTTCGGCTACAAGCGCGGCGCGTTCTCCGGCGCCGACCGCGACAAGCCGGGTTTGATCCGTCACGCCGACGGCGGAACCTTGCTGCTGGACGAAATCGGCGACATGCCGCTGGAAGCGCAAGCCAAGCTGCTGCGGGTGCTACAGGCGCGCGAAGTACTGCCGCTGGGCGCCACGACACCAGAGCCGGTGGACGTGCGCGTCGTGGCCGCCACCCATCGCGACTTGGAAAGGCTGCAGCGAGAGGGCAAATTCCGCGAAGATTTGTTCGCCCGCCTCAACGAGTACGCGGTCGAGCTGCCGGCTCTGCACGAACGCAAAGAAGACGTCTACCTGCTCACCCAAACGTTTTTGGCGCGCCACGGCGGAGGCGGCAAGACGCCGTCGTTCGCGTTCATGAGCGGCCTGCTCCACTACGATTTTCCGTACAACGTGCGCGAGCTGGAGGCGTGCATCAAACGCGCGCTGGCCCTGGCCGACGGCGCCACGCTCGAGCCCGAGGTCCTGCCCGAAGCCGTGCAAGAGGCGATGAGCGACTACGGCAAAGACGCGACCGCCCGCCCGAGCCAGCCGCCCGAAGACGACGAAGCCCAAGGCGCCCCCGACGAGCCCGCCTTGCGCGAGCTACTCCTCAAGCACCAAGGCAACGTGGCCGCGGTCGGGCGCGAGCTGGGCAAGGCCCGCATGCAAATCCACCGCTGGATGAAACGCTACGGCGTCGACATCGCGGAGTACCGGTCAGATTCTTAGTTGCACCTCGGCGTCCCGAATGCCCTGCGGCCCTCGCGACCTGAACCACGGGGTTTGCGCGGCTGGATTTCTTGGTTTCCCCTCGGCGGCCCGAGCGCCCGGCGACCCTCGTGACCTGCGCCAGGGGTTTTCCGCCCGGCCTCGCCGGGTTTTCGAGTCCTTCGCTGCCTCTCCGATCGTGATCTTTTCTTCCAAGGTCGGGTGACCACGTCGTAGCTCCCGCGGCAAGCCGCGCTCGCCTCAGCAGGCCCGCCCGCTGCCTCGCTCGGACAAAAAAATCCTTCCCGCCTTCCCGCCTTCTGTTGTTTCCCCTGCTCGAACCGTTGGGCCGGTGGTCCTAAGGGTTGACGCCAGGGGCGGAACGACGCTAGCGAAACGCGGGCGTTTGCTAATGGCAGGCGCCGGAGACCCTAGAGTTGGCCCAGAAACGCAGCAAAAAAGGCGCCGGTGGTGAGCCCCCGGCCGGACGAAGCAAGGGCAGTAAGCGGGGCGGAGGCGCGGACGGCGGTGGGGGCGGCGGCGAGGTGCTGCACGAAGAGCCCGCGGCCCTCCACGAAATCGCCCAGACCCGCTACCTCAACTACGCGCTCTCGGTCATCACCAGCCGCGCGCTGCCGGACGTCCGCGACGGCCTGAAGCCGGTGCAGCGCCGCATCCTGTACACGATGTGGCAACAGGGGCTGCGCGCCGACGCCAAGCACAGGAAGTGCGCCAAGGTCGTCGGCGACGTGATGGGTAACTACCACCCGCACGGCGACGCCTCCATCTACGACGCGCTGGTGCGCATGGCGCAGCCGTTCAGCTTGCGCGCGCTGATGGTCGACGGCTCCGGCAACTTCGGCTCGCTCGACGGCGACCCGGCGGCGGCTTTCCGCTACACGGAGTGCCGCTTGGCGCCGCTGGCGCACGAGCTGCTGCAGGAAATCGAGCAGGACACCGTCCATTTCCGACCGAACTACGACGGTACCAAGTTCGAGCCGGTGGTGCTGCCGGCGGCGTTGCCCAACCTACTGGTCAACGGTGCGACCGGCATTGCGGTGGGCATGGCCACCAACATTCCGCCCCACAACCCGGAAGAGGTGGTGAACGCGGCCATTCGCCAGTTGGACGCCTTGGTCGAGGGCAAGCAGCTGTCGGCGCGCGAGCTGGCGCGCACCATCAAAGGTCCGGATTTTCCGACCGGCGGCCAGCTGGTTTCGTCCAGCGAAGAGATCAAGCAGGTCTACGAAACGGGACAGGGCGGCCTCAAGCTGCGCGGCACCTGGAAGCTGGCCGCGCCCACGAAAACCGGGCAAATCGTGCACATCACGAGCATCCCGTACACGGTCAACAAGGCCGACCTCGTGACGCGCATCGCCGACGTGGCGCTGGCGCGCAAGATGCCGCTGTTGGTCGACGTCAAGGACGTCTCGACCGACGAAGTGTGCATCGAGCTCGAGCTGAAGAAGGAAGCCGACCCGTCCAAGGTGCTGGCGTACTTGTTCAAGCACACGCCGCTGCAGATCAACTTCGCAGTCAACATGACCTGCTTGGTTCCGACCGAGAACCCCGAGGTCGGCCGCCCCGAGCGCATCGATCTGGCGCAGATGATTTGGCACTTCTTGCACTTCCGTTTGGAGGTGGTGACCCGGCGCCTGGGCCACGAGCTGAAGGCGCTGGCCAAGCGCATCCACATCTTGGAGGGCTTCGAGAAGATCTTCGACGCGCTGGATCAGATCATCAAGATCATCCGCGCCTCCGAGGGCAAGGCCGACGCCGCCGAGAAGATCATGGCCAAGTTCAAGCTCGACGACGAGCAGACCGACGCCATCTTGGAGCTGAAGCTGTACCGGCTGGCGCGCTTGGAGATCCTGGTCATTCAGAAAGAGCTGAAGGACAAGCGCAAGCGCAGCAAAGAGATCAAAGGCCTGCTCGAAGAAGAAGAGTCCAAGGGGCGCTGGGGCATCGTGCGCCAGGAGCTGACCGAGCTGCTGACGCGCTTCGGCAAAGAGGGCAAGCGCCGCACTCAGATTCAGGAAGTCGCAAGCGAGCAGGAATTCAGCGAAGAAGAGCTGATCGTAGCCGAGGACGCCTACGTGCTCGTCACCAGCGACGGCTGGATCAAGCGCCAAAAAGAGGTCAAGGACATCGCGACCACGCGCCTGCGCGAAGGTGACGCGGTGTTGGCGTGCGAGGTCGGCTCGACGCGGGCCAGCATGGTGTTCTTCTCGAATTTCGGCACCGCGTACACCAGCCGCATCATCGACGTACCGGCCACGAGCGGCTACGGCGAGCCGATCCAAAAACTGTTCAAGCTCAAAGACGGAGAGCGCATCATCGCAGCCCTGTCCCTGGATCCGCGGGTGATCGGCGACATTTCCGAGCGCGAAGGCAAACGGCCGAAGACGTTCGGAGTCGCGGCGACCAGCGACGGCTATTCGCTGTCGTTCGGCTTGTTACCGTTCGTGGAACCAAGCACGCGCGCCGGGCGCCGCTTCGCCAAGCCGGCGGAAGGCTTCGAGGTCGTGGGGGCGGGCAAAGCCACCGGCACGGAGCCGGTCATTTGCGCGACCAAGCAGGGCCGCGTGCTGATCTCGCCGGTGAACGAAATCAACTACCTGTCGGGGCCGGGCAAGGGCGTGGTGCTGATCAAGCTGGACGAAAAAGACGACGCGGTGGTCGGCTTCATCGTGGCCAAGGACAAGAAGCAGGCGCTGGTGCTGGAGAGCTCGGGCGGCGGGGAACGCCGCGTCACCGCTGCCGACTACAAACCGACCGGTCGCGGCGGCAAAGGCCACGAATTGCTGAAGCGCGGCACTTTCGTGCGCGCCATCCCTCAACCTCCGGAAGCGCCCGCGCCGCTGGAAGCGTAGTCGAGAGCTCGCATGGCAAGCAGTAAATACACGGGTGACGACATCCAGGTGCTCGAGGGGCTCGACCCCGTGCGCAAGCGCCCCGGCATGTACATCGGCGGCGTAGGCAGCGCGGGGCTCCACCACCTGGTCTGGGAAATCTTCGACAACTCGGTGGACGAGGCCATGAATGGCCACGCCAGCGAGATCTCCGTCACGTTGCACAAAGACGGTCAGAGCGTCACGGTCACCGACAACGGCCGCGGCGTGCCGGTCGACATGAACGCCAAGCTGAAGAAGCCGGCGCTCGAGATCGTCTACACCGTGCTGCACGCTGGCGGTAAGTTCGAGCAAGGCAACTACAAGACCTCCGGCGGCCTGCACGGCGTCGGTGCGTCGGTCGTGAACGCCCTGTCGTCGAAGCTCGTCGTCAACGTCAAACGTGACGGCTTCGAGTGGCAGATGGAGTTCAAGCAGGGCAAGCCGACGGGCAAGCTGAACAAGCTCGGGGCGGCGCGCGGAACCGGCACGACCGTCTTCTTCAAGCCCGATCCCACCATCTTTCCGCGCATCGATTTTTCGGCCGACACCATCCGCGAACGCCTGGAAATCGCCAGCTTCTTGCACCGCGGCTTGAAGGTGCGCTTCAACGACGAGCACGGCGGGCAGAAGTACGACTTCACCCACGCCGAAGGCATCGTCGACTACGTGCGCCAGCTCACGGCCAAGGGCGGCAAGAAAGCGGTGCACGAGCCGCCGTTCGTGCTGCTCAAAGACGGCGAAGCGCGCATCGAAGCTGCGTTCCTGTGGACGGAAGCCACCGACGAGTCGCTGCGCAGCTTCGTCAACGGCATCCCCACCGGCTCCGGCGGCACGCACGAGAACGGTCTGCGTGCGGGCGTGGCCAAGGCGGTCCGCAACTACATCGACACCCACAACCTGGCGCCCCGCGGCGTGACCATCGCCGCCGAAGACATCCGCGAAGGCATGCTGGGCGTGCTCAGCGTGTTCATCGCCGAGCCTCAGTTCCAGGGCCAGACCAAAGATCGCCTCAACAACCCCGAGCTGCAGTCGGTGATCGACGGCGCGGTGCGCCCGGTGCTGGAGCAATGGCTCAACTCCAACCGCAGCGTGGCCGAGCAGATCGTGGCGCGCATCATCCTGTCGGCGCGTGCGCGCGAAGCGTCCCGCGCCGCTTCCGCTTCGGTGTCGCGCAAGACGGCGACCAGCGGGCGGCTGACCCTGCCCGGCAAGCTCGCCGACTGCCTGTCGAACAACCGCGAAAACACCGAGCTGTTCATCGTCGAAGGCGAATCCGCCGGTGGCTCCGCCAAACAAGGTCGAGATCGCAACACCCAGGCCATTTTGCCCCTGCGCGGCAAGGTTCTGAACACCGAGGGTCTGGCCCTGACCAAGGTGCTCGAGAACAAGGAAATCGCCGATTTGGTCACCGCGCTCGGCGGCGGCATCGGTCCCAACTTCGACCTAGGCCGGGTGCGCTACCAGCGCGTGGTGCTGCTGGCCGACGCCGACTCCGACGGCCATCACATCACGACGCTGCTGCTCACCTTCCTCTACCGGCACATGCCCGAGTTGATGAAGCAAGGCCGCGTCTACGTCGCGGTGCCTCCCCTCTACCGCATCGACATCGGCAAAGAGACGTATTGGGCCGGCGACGACGCCGACCGTGACCGCCTGATCAGCGAAAAGCAAAAGGGCAACGCCAAGCCCGAGATCACCCGCTTCAAAGGCCTCGGCGAAATGATGCCGAAGGTGTTGTGGGATACGACGCTCAACCCCAAGACCCGCCGCATGCTCAAGGTCGGCATCGCCGACGCGCTCGAAACCGATCGCATCTTCGGCGAGCTCATGGGTAAAGACGCCTCTGCTCGTTTCCACTTCATCATGGATCGCGCAGACGAAGCCGCGGACCTGGACGTATAGTCGCCCCGCTGACGGGCGCGCCCAGGCCAACGGGCCGCAGAATTGACGTACAAAGCTTGCCCCGCGGCTGATGTCGCGCCGCCCGACTGCTCGAGCAACCCTCGAAATTCCCACGATTTTTGCCGAATATTGCCCTTCAATTGGCCCAGCTTGAGGGCCGCGCTGGTCTGGGCTAACGCGAGGCCCCGGTTTGCTGCTTTCCCCCCGAGAAACCTCGATCTCCGTGCAGAAGCTTTTCGTTCTCTTAGCCGTTTTGTTCGCGCTGCTTCTGCCCTCGGCAGCCCGGGCCCAGGCGGCGCCCGAGGATCCCAGCGCCGCCGCCGCCGCTCCCAACGTGGCGCCGTTGCCGCAAAGCGAAGGAGAGCTGGCGCGCGGCTTGCCGATCTTGCGCATCGTGGTCGCGGGCAACCGACGCATCACGCCGGAAGACGTCGTCACCTACCTGCGCGAGCGCAGCGGCCAGGAATTTTCGCCCGAGGTGCTGACGCAAGACGTCCGTGAGCTGTACGGCTCCGGCTTCTTCGACGACATCGAGGTGGATCTCGAGCGGCTGCAAGAAGGCGTGGTCCTGCGCTTCGTCGTTCGCGAGCGGCCGAGCGTCAACTCCGTCACCTTCGAAGGCAACAGCGAGATCGAGAAAGACGATCTCAAGGAAGGCGTCGAGGTCAAGGCCAACACCATCCTGAGCCCGCCCGCCATTCGTCGCAGCATCCAGAAGATTCGCGACATGTACGCCGAGAAGGGCTTCTTCTTGGCCGAGGTCGAGAGCGAGACCGTTCCTCAGAAAAACAACGAGGTCGAGGTCAAGTTCAAGATCCGCGAGCAGGGCCAGGTCAGCGTCAAGCGCGTCACTTTCATCGGCAACGAGAGCATCTCGACCGACGAGCTGCGCTCGCTGATGTTCATCGGCAACCCCGGCATTCTCGCCTTCGGCTCCGGCGGCCCGTTCCGCCAGGACGCCTTCGAGCGCGACATCGCGGTGATCAGCGCCATGTACTACGACCGCGGCTTTTTGGCCGTCTCGGTCAGCACCCCGCGCGTCATGCTCACGCCGGACCGCACCGGCATCGAGATCGCGATCGCCATCGAAGAGGGCCCCCGCTACAAAATCCGCCAGCTGCGCGTGTACGAGCGGGGCGAGGGCGGCAAAGAGGTAGAGCCCATCGGCGGGCGCCGCAATCTGCGCATGATGGTGCGCGCCAAGAGCGGCGACTACTTCAACCGCGCGGCCTTGCTGGAAGATCTGCAAGCCATCCGCACCATGTACCGCGACCACGGCTACGCCAACGTGGACGCCAACCCGCAGACGCAGCTGGACCCGGCCACCAACGAAGTGGACGTGATCGTGCCGGTGGAGCGCGGCCCCTTGGTCCATTTCGAGCGCATCGAGATGCGCGGCAACGGCAAGACCCGCGACAAGGTCATCCGCCGCGAGCTCGAAGTCTACGAAGGCGGGCTGTTCCACGAGACCAAGCTCGAGCGCAGCAAGCGCCGCGTGACCGCGCTCGGCTACTTCGAGCGCGTGGACGTGTCGATGGAGCAAGGCTCGGCTCCCGACAAGATGAACGTGTACATCGAGGTCGCGGAGCGCCCGACCGGCACGTTCCAGGTCGGCGCCGGCTTCTCGAGCGTCGAAAACTTCATCGCTACGGCCCAGATTCAGCAGGCCAACCTGTTCGGCAACGGGCAGAGCTTGTCGCTGCAAGGGCAGTTTTCCAGCCTCCGCCAGCTGGTCAACATTCACTTCTTCGAGCCCTATTTCCTCGACAGCAAGTTCAACGCCAGCATCGATCTGTACGACCAGCAGCGCTACTACCGCGATTTCGCGCAAGCCAGCTTGGGCGGCGGGCTTACCTTCGGCTACCCGCTGATCGAGCCGGAGCTGTACGCCTCTATCTCGTACACGGGCGAGATGGACACCGTGTCCACCGACCGCCAGCCGCCGTTGCTGGGTACCTCGACCAACATCAGCGTGTTCCAGCGCCTACCGCTGGCCAACCTGTTCAACGACGGCTTCACCTCCAGCATCCGTCCGGGGCTGACCTACGACACCCGCGACAACCGGCTTTTTCCGACCTCGGGTGTGTACCTGGCCGCGTCCACGGAGCTTGCCGGAAAGTATTTGGGCTCGCAGAACGAGTTCATCCGTCACAAGTTCACCGGTCGCTTCTACTACCCGCTGTTCTGGGGCTTCGTCGCCAAGCTGAACACCGAGTTCGGCCACGTCACCAGCCCCTCCAACGAAGGCGTGCCCATCTTCGCGCGCTTCTTCTTGGGCGGCATCTACGACTTGCGCGGCTTCGAGTTCCGCAGCGTCGGCCCGCGTTTGCCCCTCACCTCGTCGACCGATCCGAACAGCAACCCCATCCAAAACGGCGCCAACATCGGCGGCAATTTGCAGTACTTCCAGAACCTGGAGCTGGAGTTTCCGATCGTCGAATCGGTGGGTCTGAAGGGCGTGCTGTTCACCGACGCCGGTAACGCTTGGAACTTGGAGCAGAATTACTGCAAGGCGGCCCAGGGCGTCGTCAACGAAGAGACCAGCCCCTGCTTCCACGGCCTTTCCAGCATTGCGCACCTGCGCACCTCCTACGGCTTCGGCTTCCGTTGGTTCTCGCCGCTAGGCCCGCTACGCTTCGAGTGGGGCTACCCCTTCAAGCCGCTCTCCTACGAGCAGGCTTCCCAGTTCGAATTCACCATCGGCAACTTCTTCTGATGCCCGTACGCGACGTGCATGACACCGACCCCGCGCCCCAGAGTGGGCCCAGCAACACGCCCCGCGTGAGCGGCGAGCAACCGGCCGGCGTCACGGGTGCCAGCGAGGGTACGCCTCCCCAAAGCAGCACACGCGCGGCCCCGGTGCTCGAGCTCGCCGCCGCTTCCGAGCCGAGCGATACGCTGCTCTCGGCCGGCAAGCCTGCGGACCGGCTGGAGGTCCTGTTGGAGGACCGCCTGTCGGCGGTGGACGAACGTTTGCGTGAGGTCGACGAGCGCTTGCGCGACGTCGATTCACGCCTTTTGGTTTTGGAACACAAGAAGTCGGTCGTTGCGCCCGAGTCGCGGCAAAAGCCGTGGCTTTGGATCGCGTTCCTGATCGCGCTCGTCGTCGTTTTCCAACTACTGCGCAGAGTGCGCTAGGCGCACAGGACTGAAGTCGATGCAAGACGATCCCAGAGAGCCAAACCATCCGCAGGAGCAGCCGATCAGCATCCAGGACGAGATGCGCACGTCGTATCTCGACTACGCGATGAGCGTGATCATCGGCCGCGCGATTCCGGACGTGCGCGACGGCTTGAAGCCCGTTCACCGCCGCATTTTGTACGCCATGCGCGACCTGAACCTGTCGCCGGGCGGCTCGTACAGCAAGTGCGCCAAGGTCGTCGGTCAGGTGCTCGGCAACTACCACCCCCACGGCGACGCCAGCGTGTACGACGCGCTCGTGCGCATGGCGCAAGACTTCTCGATGCGGCACATGCTGGTCGACGGCCAGGGCAACTTCGGCTCCGTCGACGGCGATCCCGCCGCCGCCTACCGCTACACCGAGTGTCGCTTGGCGCGCATTTCGAGCGAGCTGTTGGCCGACATCGAGAAAGAGACGGTCGACTTCTCGCCGAACTTCGACGAATCGTCGGAAGAGCCGGACGTGCTGCCGGCGCGCTTCCCCAACCTGCTCGTCAACGGCTCCGGCGGCATCGCCGTCGGCATGGCGACCAACATTCCGCCTCACAACTTGGTCGAGGTGATCGACGCGACGGTGCTGCTCATCAACCAGCCCGACTGCACCATCGCCGATCTGATGAAGCACGTGGTGGGGCCCGATTTCCCGACCGCGGCCATGATTTACGGCCGTTCCGGCATCGCCCAGGCCTATTTGACCGGCCGCGGCAGCATCATCATGCGCGCCCGCACCGAGATCGAAAAAGTGCAAGGCTCGAGCGACCGCGAGCAAATCGTGGTCACGGAGATCCCGTATCAGGTCAACAAGGCGCGCTTGCACGCCAAGATCGGCGAGCTGATGCGCGACAAGCGCATCGAGGGCATCCGCGAGGCGCGCGACGAGAGCGACCGCGACGGCATGCGGCTGGTGCTCGAGCTGAAGAAGGACGTGTTCCCGACGGTGGTGCTCAACCAGCTCTACCGCATGACCGATCTTCAGGCGTCGTTCGGCATCATCAACCTGTCCATCGTCGACGGGCGCCCGGCCGTGCTCGATTTGAAAGAGACGCTGCGGCTGTTCGTCGAGCACCGGCGCGACGTGGTCAGCCGACGCACGCGCTTCGAGCTGGCCAAAGCCGAGGGTCAACGCGACATCGTGGAAGGCCTGGGCATGGCCATCACCGAGGTCGATCTGGTGATCAAGACCATCCGCCAATCACGCGATCCCGAAATCGCGCTGCAGGCGTTGATGGCCCTGCCGCTCAAGGGCCTGGAGGACTTCGTGCGTCGCGCCGGTCGCCCCGAGAGCGAAATCACCGCCGCCCGCGAGCGTGGCGAGTATCGGCTCTCGGAACGACAAGCCAAAGCCATCTTGGAGATGCGCCTGGCGCGCTTGACCGGCCTCGAGCAAGAAAAGCTGGCCGCCGAGTACGGCGAGCTCTCCGACGAGATCACGCGCCTTCGCACGATTTTGGCCGACGAGAAGGTGCTGATGGCGCTGATCGTCGGCGAGCTGGAAGAGGTCAAAACCAAGCACGGCGAGAAGCGCCGCACCGAGATCGTCGACAACGAAGCCGAGATTCAGATCGAGGACCTGATCCAAGAAGAGGACATGGTCGTCACCATCTCGCACTCGGGCTACATCAAGCGCACGCCGGTCTCGACCTACCGCGCCCAGAAGCGCGGGGGCAAAGGCTCGAGCGGCATGGAAGCGCGCGACGACGACTTCGTCACGCAGCTGTTCATCGGCAGCACCCACAGCTACGTGTTCTTCTTCTCGACGAACGGCAAAGTGTTCGTGAAGAAGGTGTACGAGGTGCCGCTCGCGGCCCGCAACGCCAAGGGCCGCGCCATCGTCAATTTCCTGGAGCTGCAGCCGGAAGAGAAGGTGGCCACCATCGCCCAGGTCAAGGCCATCGAGGCCGGCTGGTACGTGACCACCATCACGCGCGGCGGTCAGATCAAGAAGACCGAGATCATCGAGTACGAGAATTACCGCGAAAAGGGCATCATCGGTGTCAAGATCGTCGAGGGCGACTCGCTGTTGAACGCCATCGTCACCGACGGCAAAGCCGAGTTCTTGATCGCCACCAAGACCGGTCAGTCCATTCGCTTCGACGAGCAGCAGGTGCGCCCGATGGGCCGCGGCGCTGCCGGCGTGAAGGCCATCGACTTGGCCGAGGGCGACGAGGTCGTGGGGCTGATTCGCACCGAGCCGGAACGCCAATTCGTGCTGGCGGTGTGCGAGCGCGGCTACGGCAAGCGCACCGTGCTGGAAGAGTTCCGCCAGCAGAACCGCGGCGGCAAGGGCATCATCTTGATCGAGTGCAGCGACCGCAACGGACCGGTCGTCGGCATCGCCATGGTCAAGCCTTCCGACGAGGTGATGCTGATCACCGATCGCGGTCAGACCATCCGTACTCCCGTCGAAGGCATTCGTGAAACCGGCCGCAACACGCAAGGCGTCAAGCTGATGAGCATCGCCGACGACGAGCGCGTCGTGGCCATCGAGCCCATCGGCGAAGGGGCCGCGCAAGGTCTGGACGACGAGGCGGGCGGCGAGAGTGAAGCGTCCCCGGCCGACGCGGGGGACCGCCAGACCGAAGCCACCGACGCCCCCAGCTCGGAACCGGCAGCTGAGCCCGAGGGCGGCGATGGCGGCGAAGAAAGCTAAAAAGGCCCCCCCGGCCCCAGCTAAGTCCAAGATCAAGGCCAAGCCCGAGAAGTCGGCCGCGCCCAGCCCCAAAGTCTCAACCAAAGCGGTCAAGAAACCCAAGAGCGCGAGCCCGGCCGACGCCCTCGCGCTCTACACGATGATCCGCGAGCGGCACCCGGACGCGCATTGCGAGCTCGACAATCGCAACCCCTTCGAGCTGATCGTCGCGACGGTGCTTTCGGCTCAAAGCACCGACGTGATGGTGAACAAGATCACGCCCGAGCTGTTTCGACGTTGGCCGGGGCCGGCCGAGCTGGCGAGCGCCGACCCGAGCCAGGTCGAGCAGGTGCTGTCCAAGATCGGCATGTTCCGCCAAAAGACCAAGAACGTCGTCGGGCTGTCCAAGCTGCTGATCGAAAAGCATTCGGGTCAGGTGCCGCGCACGCTGGACGAGCTCGTGAAGCTTCCCGGCGTTGGACGCAAGACCGCCAACGTGGTGCTGGGCGTGGCGTTCGGCATGCCCGAAGGCGTGGTCGTCGACACCCACGTGCAGCGCATCAGCCAGCGCTTGGGTTTCACGCACCACAGCGAGCCGGTGGACATCGAGCAAGACCTGATGCGCTTGTTCGACCGCACGCTGTGGGACCCGCTCTCCCACACTTTGATCTTCCACGGCCGCCGTATCTGCACGGCGCGAAAGCCCGCCTGCGCCGGCTGCCCCGTGCAGGAGAAGTGCCCCAGCGCCTTCCACGCCGAAAACATCGGGCGAAAGCCGCTGCGCGTCCGAACCTGAGACAGCGAGGGCGCGGTGGCAGCCTCTGCCGTCACGGGCGGCGTTTTCTGCGGAAATCCGTGCGTGGATGCCCTGATGTTGGAGTGAGCGCCGGGCCGGACAGCCCGGCCGACATTGACTTTCATTTTCAATAAGCTAGGTTCCGGGGGTCCCGAATGCGCCTCGCTTTCCTTGCCGCGCCGCTCGCCGTGAGCGCCGTGCTTTTCAGTCAGTCCGCCGTCGCCAGCAACCGCTCGTTCGTCTACGCGCAGGAGTCGCGCGTGCTCGCCCCGGGCGAGTCGGAGCTCGAGCCGTGGACCACGTTTCGAGTCGGGCGCAGCCGCTACTACAGCGCCCTCGACGGACGGTTGGAGCTGGAGCACGGCCTTGCTCCGGGGCTGCAGCTGGCCCTGTATTGGAACTTCTCGACCGAAGCTCGAGACGTGGTGCAAGACTCGCTCACGCGCGAGCTCGCCCGGGTCAGCGAATCCGAATTCGCCAGCGCCTCCGCCGAGCTCAAATACCAGCTGAGCGATCCGACCGCGGACGCGCTGGGCTCGGCCCTGTACCTCGAAACCACGCTCGGCCCGCGCGAGAGCGAGCTGGAAGCGAAGCTGATCGTGGATCGCAGCGTGGGCAAGTGGCTGCTGGCCGCCAACCTGAACGCCGAGCTCGAGCTCGAGCCGGTGCGCAACGACGAAGGGTCGGAGCTCGAGACGGCGTTGGTGCTCGAGCCGATCGTGGCCGCCGCCTATCAGTTCCCCCACGGCAGCGTGGGCCTCGAGCTGCGCGCACCGATCGGCGTTGCGGGTGAGGCCGAAAGCGCCACGCTCTTCGGCGGCCCGGTCGCGCGCTTTTCGGACCGCGGCTATTGGATGGCGCTGGGCGTGCAGCCTCAGCTGGCCGCATTTTCGGGCAAAAGCACGGGCAGCCGCTTGGACTTGAACGACCACGAGCGGCTCGAGGTGCGGCTGCTAGCGGGGTTCGTGCTGTGAAGCTCGCGCGTTGGCTGGTGCCCGCGTTGGCTTGCCTCGCCGCGTGCGGTAGCGCCGCGGTGCCGGAGCCAACCGCCGCCGACGCAAGCCGCGGCAGCGCGCACTTCCCGGATTTGACTTTGAACGAGCTGCACGAAGGCCGTCGGCTCTACGTCAGCCGCTGCGGTAGCTGCCACGTGCTGAAGCGCCCGATGGAGCTGCAACCCGAGCAGTGGCAAGCCGAAGTGGACGAGATGCGCGGCAAGAACGGCGTCAAGTTGAGCGACGAAGAAGCGCGCGCCATCGTGCGCTACCTGGCCATCGCCGCTACCGCCGGCTGAGCTCGCTCACGACCGACGCTGGGGCTTGTACGAGCTCTATCAACACGCCCTGCCCTGACTCCGGTTTGTCCGCGCTGGGCTTGGGGTGAATGAAGCACACGTCGTGCCCCGCCGCGCCGGATCGAATGCCGCCCGGGGCGAAACGAACTCCGCGCGCCTCCAGCCAGGCGTGAGCGGCGCGCAAATCATCTACCCACAGCCCGAGGTGATTCAACGCCGGCTCGTGCACGCGCGGCGCGCGAGCGGGGTCCAGCGGTTGCATCAGATCGATCTCCACTGGCGCCGACGCCGGGCCTAGCCGCAGGATGTCTTCGACCACGTTTTCGGCGGCGCTTTGGTACGTCCCCTGCTGCTCGACCCCCAACAAATCGCACCAAAAGTGCCGTAGCTTTTCGCGGTCTAGCGCGCCAATCGCAATCTGCTGGACGCCCAGCACCCGAAACGGACGCGCTTCGTCGCTCATCGGCTGGCTCAGGGCACGCGAACTTGAACGCCCAAGCTGAGCTCGAGCTCGGTGTGGATGTAGCGCAGCACGCCGGTGGTCATGCCCGCGTTCACGTAGGCACCGAAGGCGCGCGCAAAATCGTATTGGGGTCCTACCGCCAGGTGGAACAAGAAGTCCGTCTTGTAGTCGGGGGTAGTGCCCTTGTCGAAGGCCCACTGCTTGTTGCCTGCCCCACCCTCGACCTCCATGCCCACCGCCGGCTCGACGAAAATTTTGAACTTCGAGTCGCTCATCGTGTAGATGCGCGCGCCCGCTCCGAAGGCCATGACCGATTCGGTGTTGGTCGAAGCTTCACCACCGAGGCCGAAGCGAGCCCACACGTAGGGTTCGGCAAAGTCCAAGACCGCGAAGCTGAGCGCGACATCCATGGCCATGGGCGCCGCGTTGCCGCAAAACTTCTGCTCGTCCTTGTCGGCAACACCCTTGGGGGTATGGCAAAAGGGCGACTTGTCGTAGCGGAAGATCATGCGGTAGCCGCCGACGATGTCCGCGCGCAGCCCGAACTGCATGCCGTGACCGAACTGCTCGTCGGCGTGCTCGGAGCCGCCCTTCTCTGCCGGCGCGGCAGCAGGCTTTTCAGGAGCTGTGGTCGTCGACGGCTCGGCGCCGAGGGCGCTTCCAGCAACGACCGAAGCCAAGACGAAGCACGACCCAAAAAGTCCCGTTTTCACGGGCCGGACGATAGTCCAACTCGTCAGCGCTTCGCCAGCGGGGTGGCGCTGCGGGCGGTGCCGGTGCGCGTCCAGTCCCGCTCGACACCGACCGCCAACAGGCTCAGGTCGAGCGACTGGCTACCGGACTGGGCCGAAATGGTGGCCTTGCCGTCCCAGCTCTCGGGCTCGGGGATGACCAGCGAAGGTTGAGCCTTCAGCTTCTTCAGCGTGTCGACCTCGGCGCGCAGGGCCAAGATGCCCAAACCGGACAGCAACGGCACCAGCGACGTGGGAATGAACGGCGCGATGACGACTCGCACGTTCTCTGCCAGCTCACTGGCGCGACGCGCGACCCAGCGCACGTCGTCCAACGACTCGAGCACGAGCGCGCTGGGCTCGGACGGCGAGCTACGCACGCCCGACACTGCCAGCGTCGTCGGGCCGGAGAAGCCGTGCGCGCGCAGCGCCTCGGCGGCTGGCAGCTTGGCGCCGTCCGGCTCTTTGCCTTTGCCCTTGGCCTTGCGCACGATCAAGACGTCGTCAGTGGGGAGGGTGCGCGGCACCGTGACGCGCACGGGGCGCTTGAACGAACGCGGGTCACCCACGGCGCCGGTGGCCACGGCAAAGGCAATCGTCTCGGCCGACGCCACCACCGCGCGCTCCAAATGCGGAGACGTGGGCTCGGCGTCGAAGGCGCGCATGGAGATGCCAGTGGGCGGCGGCGGATACAGCTCGCCGGTGAGCAAGCGGGAGTCGGGCTCGATCAAGCGCGCGCCGGTGGCGATCAGATCCACGAGGGCGCCGGACTGAGCCAGCACCTCCAGGGCTTGGCGCGAGGGCGGAGCGACCAACAAGTCGAGCTTGGGCGGGACGCGCTTGCTCTTGAGCAGAGCCGCCGCCGCGAGCAAATCGCGCAACGACGCGCCCGAGTCGCCACCCAAGATGACTTGACTGACGGGCTTGCCCGCGAGCTCGCGCACCGGCTTGACCACGCCGTCTTCATCCAAAATCAACGGATCGACCGCGGACAGGTCGACGGTGATGACGTCGTCGCAAGGAGCGCCCGGATCCGGCAACAAGCTACGGTGCGCTTTGGAGCGGCGTTGATCGCGCAGATACACCTCGGTCTTTTCGTCGCTGACGAAAACCGAAGCGGCGGCGCCGAGCTGGGGCGCCAAAGCGGCCAGAATCGCGCGCTCCGACACCGACAAAAGCCGCGCGCTCGGGCCCGCGAACTCGATCACGACCGGCGCGCCGTGCTCGAGATCGATGCGGCGGATGGCGTCGCCCAGGCCGCGCCGAATCAGCTCCAGCCCCACGTCGCGAACGCACACGAAGGGACGTACGCGACCGGACAGCAGCACCTGCACGCTGCGCGGTGGACGGAGCAAGGCGGCGCCGGTGACGAGCGCCTCGGCCAGCTGGGCGGGGGCGGCCACCAGCGTGAGCATGCCTGCACCACCGAGCGCGGCCAGCCGCGGCTCGTCGGTCAGGGCCAGACGGGCGGGACTGCCAAAACGTTCGAGGTGCACCTGAGCCGGAAAGCCGATGCCCGGCCGCGCAACCAGCATACCCAGCGCCAGCGCGTCCCGGTACGCCCTTGCCCCGATGCCGGGCCGCGGGTCGCTCACTTGAGTGACGCAACGCGTGTCGTAAGCGATGCCGACTTCGGGCACGCACTTCTTGCCGCCGAGCAAAGCAATCTCGGCCAAAACGCGATCGGGATCGCGCGCCAAGATCACCTGGTCGACTTTCACCTTCGGCAGGTCGACAGACAGCTGAGGATCATCCGCGCGACCAGCGAGGATTTTCTGGGTCATTGTGCGGGGCGGATCCCCCGCTCGCGCGCGCATCGGAGACGGCTACCTTCTCGCTCGCATGGGGCCGATGACGTGGTCCCTCGGGCGGACGGGCAAGGTAGCCGCTCGGTATCGGCAGGGTCAAGGTCGCTCGTGCCGGCCCCGCCTTATCCGGCATTGGCCCAGCCAGGAGCGGGCCGCAAGCCTCGCCTTCGCGGTTTTTTTGTTGCCCCATTCGGCCCGCCGGCCCGACGACTCGTGGTTCCTGGCGAAAATTCACGCGAATCGGCAAAACCCGCTAGTCTTGGCCTCCATGTTCAAAGAGGCGCTGGAGCGCGCAGTCACCGGAACCGACGGCGGCATTGCCGGGCTGCTCATGGACTTCGAAGGTATCCCGCTCGAAAGCTACGCCAGGGAAGGCGCATCCCTCGACATCGAGGTGGTCGGTGCCGAAGTGAGCGTGGTCGTGAAGGCGATTCAGCGCGCGACCGAAATGCTCGACGCCGGCGCCACCAGCGAGGTCTCGTTCCGCAGCGAGAAGATGGTGACGCTCGTGCGCGTCATCAACGAAACCTATTTCGTGGCCATGACCATGTCGCCCGAGGGCAACTTGGGTAAGGGTCGCTACTTGCTGCGCGTGATGGCGCCCGGGCTCGCTCAGGAGCTCGAAGCGTGAGCCCTCGCGGCGCGGCGCCGCGTCGCGCGTCAGACAAAACCAAATCGAAGATTCTGGTGCTGAGCGGTCCGAACTTGGATCGCCTGGGCACGCGCGAACCGCAGATTTACGGCCACACCACGCTGCCGCAAATTCACGAAGGCCTGGCGCGCGTCGCCGCTCAGCAAGGGGTGGGCGTGGATTGTCGACAGAGCAATCACGAGGGTGAGCTCGTGACCTGGATCGGCAGCGCCGCGGACGACGGCTTCGCTGGCATCCTGATCAACGCTGGCGCGTACACGCATACGTCTTACGCGTTGCACGACGCGATCAAGGGCTCTCCGCTGCCGGTGGTCGAGGTGCACATCTCGAACCCGGAAGCGCGCGAAACCTTTCGTCACGTGTCGGTGATCGCAGCCGCGTGCGTCGCCAAGGTGGCGGGCTTCGGACCCGACTCGTATCGCACCGCGCTCGAAGCGCTGGTACGTCGCTTGGCAGGTTGAACCAAAGCGTGGGCCCTGCCCCGCGTGCCGCAGCGCGGCAAAGCTTTTTCCGGGCCATTCGTCGTCAATCAAGCGGCGTGAGACCCGCGCCGCGGTCCGATGACGAAGGCATGGCGGAACCGTTGGCATGAGCGATGGCCTGAGCTAACGTGCGCCGCCTTCGCCGGCCTGAGGGCCCGCACCAAGCGCACAAGACAACATGCAAATCTCGCTAGAGCAATTGAAGAGCCTGCTCGAGACCCTCGAAAAGGGCGACGTCTCCGAGTTCGAGTACGAGGACGAGCAGCTGAAGCTGCGATTGTCACTCGGCAAGAAGGCCGCGCAAGTCGTGCACGCCCCGCCGCCCATGCTGGCCCCCGCGCCCAGCGCCGCCGCCGTTTTCGAGGGTC
>Ga0207667_10000544_pt1 | contig 49743 bp, 43 predicted proteins | sample KBSCornC52_FD_184301 | JGI IMG/M metagenome (GOLD analysis project Ga0207667, IMG submission 184301) | Corn rhizosphere microbial communities from Kellogg Biological Station, Michigan, USA - KBS Corn C5-2 (SPAdes) (version 2) | ecosystem: Host-associated > Plants > Roots > Rhizosphere > Soil ... | reverse complement strand
ACTCCGAGCGCTAAGCCTGTGCCTACCGCTCAGCCTTCGTCCGGCCCGCCTGGTGCAACTGTACCTTTCCCGGGGAAGGGTGCTCCCCAAACTCCGGCCGAGGCAGCCGCTTCATTGCCGGATGGCGATGGGAAGGCCGTTGTCCTCACTACTTGCACGAAATGCCACGGAACAGGTAACTTCACTTCAATTCGGATGAGCCGCCAAGGTTGGGAAGATGAGGTCAACTCAATGCGGGCCAAAGGAGCCATCGGAACAGATGACGATTTCAAAAAGGTGATCGACTACTTGACTCGAACTTTTCCCCGTCGATAAGAGAATGGGCATACCAGCCCGCAAATGCCATCCCGGGCACGGAGGTTACTATGAAGAATTTTTGGATGATCTTGGCGTGTGCTTTTCTAACGGGCACTGCAGCCGCTCAGTCGCTCAACTGCACGACAGATGGAGGCTACAAGCCAGCCGAAGGCATGAAGGCTGAGACAAGAGATGGCATTGTCACGCTCACCTGGCCTGGCGAAAACGGAGCGACGTTGCGTGCATCATTCGACATTGAAAATGGAACTCCGATGGTGAAGGAGTTGGCGGCTCGCCAAGGTGGATCCTGGACGTTGTTGGGGAAGAATCTGGTTCCCGATTTCCAGGTGTCGACCGGCAAGCGTCGTATTTCACAGGCACAGCGAACCCAGCTCACAGCCCTTGGCAAAGACACTCCGGAGGAGGAAACGCGACGTAAGTGGAACACGTTCTGGGACGCACCGCTGGTGATTCCTGGACGCGGCGATACCACCGACTTGCCGCGCACGGAATCAGAGATCACTCACTCTTCGTCAAGCTTCCAGTCCAGCACCTGCAAACTCGGGACCGATGGCAATCAGCTGATGGTGACTTTCGACGGCCTGAAGCTGGGTATTTTCTCCGGCGACCTGAGATTTATTGCGTACAAGGGCACCAATCTCCTGCGGCAAGAGGCAGTCGCTTCGACTCAGGAACCATCCGTGGCCTACATCTATAAAGCCGGTCTGAAGGGTTTCCCAATAAGCGACCAGACGAAGCTGACGTGGCTCGACTCGGCAGAGCATCACCAGGAAGAGTTCTTTGGAGGTGCGGTGAATGAACAACCGGTGAACCTGCGAGCCCGCAATCGTATTGAGATCCTCGACGTGGGCGGCGGCTCGCTTGCCGTTTTCCCTACACCGCACAAGTTCTTCTTCGCCCGTGAGGACGAAATCAATGATGGTTATGTCTATTACCGCAAAGACAGCAACGGATCGTTTTCATTGGGAGTGATGTGGCCAGAAGTTGGAGACGGCTATCACCCATGGGGCGTAACCGACGAAATTTGGAACAGACGCGCGCGCACTTCGCATGGCCATGCTGACAACTACGCGCTCTTCAATGCCCCGGCCGGAAGCAAGCAGCGCATGTCGGTGTACTACTACCTGAGCACGAAGAGCGACGCGCCGACGCACGACGCCATTCTGGCCTACACGCATGACGATGTTTTCAAGCCAGTGCCCGGCTTCAAAGTGATGACAGGGCACTTCCACATGGATTTCAACGAGCAGTTGCGCGATCGCAATAACCTCGATTACCAACCTCCGTGGGTGGCCGTCTTCCGGCACTTGGGCATCAACATTCTATATCTCGGAGACTTTCACGACGACTCGCACCCGAATGATCCTGGGCCGATCCGGTTCAAAGAAGAGAGGGTGTACTTCGAGGGAACAGCACGCGTTTCAGATAAGAACTTCCTCGTAATCCCCGCGGAGGAGCCAGATGCTTACGTCGGCGGCCATTGGTATATGATGACGCCGAAACCGATCTACTACTCGCATACCTCGGGTTTGGGGGACAGGAGAGCCGGTGCAGTTGCCGGCAACAACCGCCCCGCAGGCCAGCCGTTCGAAGAAGATCTGCCCGAGTACGGTCACGTGTATCACCTCGGCTCGCGAGACGATGTGCTGCGTTTTCTCAACGAAACGCACTCCATTGGCTGGACCACCCATCCTGAAACCAAAAACTCCGAAGGCTACCCAGAGGCGTATCACGACCAGCCGTTCTTCCAAAGCGATCGTTGGGTTGGTGCATCGTGGGAGTCGCTGCCAGTGGATCTTTCCGAGAAAGAAGAATGCGAACGCCGCTGCTTCGACGTTGAGGACAATATGAGCAATTGGGCGCCGCAACCTAAGGCCATGATCACCGAAGGCGATACCTATACGAAGTGGCCCGACGACGAAACCTATCCGGAACTGGCCGTCAACTACATCAAACTCGATAAGGTCCCCGCATATAACGAGGATTGGACGCCGATCCTCGATGCAATGCGGCACAACGAACTATACGGCACCAATGGTGAAGTTCTCTTCCACAATTGGGCCGTACAGGGCAGCGGCAACAATGCAGTGTACACAGCCTCGATCGAGTACACGTTCCCACTCCAGTTTGCCGACTTGGTCTGGAGTGATGGCAGCAAGGTCCATCACAAGTATGTGAGCCTGTCGGATACCATGCCGTTTGGAACGAAGGAACTGAAGATTCCCTTCGACGCGACTGGCGCGAAGTGGGCGCGGCTCTCGGTGTGGGACACGATGGAAAGCGGGGCCTGGAACAACCCCGTGGAGATCAAATGAATTTCTGAGGGGCGCCAACCTTACATAGACTCTTGTTGTAATGCGAACGGATTCTCGATAGCGGATATGGCGATGACTATTCGGCTGCTCAGGAAGTGGAATACGTGAACGGTCCCGCAACTTCGCCGATGGGCAAACTGCGCTCGGCCAACGGACATCCCGAGCCCTTTAAGGTACGTCTCTGGGTGCATAGGGAGCGAGATGTATGGCTTCTGGCTGGCTGGCCACATGTCAGCGAATCAGTACGCTGAGAAGCACAACCGCATCGTCAAAGCGATGAGGAAAGTTGACCCTACGATCAAGGTAACCTCAGCCGGCGCAACTCCCGCGGAACTCTCCATGATGACCCAGGAGAATATGCAGTTCATTCCGAACTTCTGGTGGCCCCCCTTCCCGAATGATCTACCGCACAAGTTCGAAAGCATCAACGATTACGACTACTGGATGCTCAAGAACGAGGCGGACTACATCGATCACGTATCAGAGCACACCTACTGCTATCCCGAGCTGTCATTCGATTGGAAGAAGCAACTCTTTGTTGATCTCCATGATCCCCTGCAGACGCAGGCACGTCGCATTACGAATCGCATGGGTCAGGTGTTCGAGTCTTGGGAGATCTATAAGGAAAAGCTTCCCGAACTGAAGTCGAAAAACATCAAGTTCATCTTCGATGAGTGGGGTACTCGCTTCCTCAACGCGTACGGAACAGGAATGACGCGGCGAACCGGCATGGTTATGCCGATGAGTTTCGCCTTGTTTCTCCACGAAATGTTCCGCCACTCGGACATGATCGAAGCCAGCACTCCGACATTGTGTTTCAACCTGATCGTGACCGACGGCACGGGCGATGGCGTAGGCCACACCGCGGCAGGGCCGGTTATCAACTTATGCGTGCTCACTTCGCGGGTGCACGACCTGTACTGCTCGGCGGCAACTCACCGCAGCCCATGGTGAGTGGAACTACTTGGGTGGACATCGGCACAAAGCCTACGGGCAGCTCCACTTATCCGCTACACGTTCTCGCGGCTTTCTCACCCATTACTACCGCATCGGGCAGCGCCGCGGAAGTGCGGAACAGTTGCTGACTCCAGATCCCAGGCTCGACGACGCACTTGCAAGAATGCGTGCGTCCTCGAAACAGAGTGGAATTCCCTAGCGAATGTGCGAGATCTCGGCCAACAAGATAGGTATTATCCATCACCAGCGTCTTCGCATCGGCGAACTGGCCAAATGCGCCGTTTGAGACATCTGCAGCCTGAAACGGCCCAGGACGATTTCGAAAGAGGCGAGGCCGAGTGGCGTACTTGCCCAACGGAGACGGAATAGACCGCATCGCCATGGGCCTGGCGAATATTCCGGTTTCTCTCAATCAAGCTGATACAGGATTTGCCGGCGCTTGGATCCAACGTTGCCCGGCGGGGGGTATGGTGGCGACGATGTCTTCACCATTCCCGAGCATGCGCCTATTCCGCCTGGCCAGGACTTGCCTGACGCACTTCAGCGCCGCGCCGATCCCGGTTACTCCCACGATGTCACTATAGGCAGGGCTGGGCTCCTGAACGCAGGCATCAAGCCGTTATTGCCGTCCCCGAAGCAGCGTACTCAAATGCTTCTCGAATTCGATCTTCGCCAATTCCCGACGTGACTCTGCTTTCGTTCTGCATTCGTGCTCCGGCGAAAACGTTTTACCCAGTTCACGGCTAGCGACTTAGGTGCATGTTGGCCCAAGCGTTCCGAGGAGTTTCCTCCCGAACGAACTATCTTAGAGACGGGCAGCCGGTTGTTGGGATCTAAATCGCTGTTCGGCGGTTGCCGGTTACCAAGCGGAGTAGCCAAGTCAGCAAAACTGCCCCGATCGTGGCAATGATGATGCTCATTATCATGCCGTGCTGGTTGATTCCCCCACCACCGAGATGAGTTGAAATGAAGCCGCCCACGAGCGCTCCAATCAAGCCAACTATCATGTCCATCCAAAACCCGAAGCCTGAACCCTTCATGAGCTTGCCAGTAAGCCAGCCGGCAACCACTCCGATGATTATCCAGGCGATAAATCCATGTCCTGTATCCATAAGACGTACTCTCCTTTTGCACGTTTGATGCGGCTGAGAATGGTAATGGGCCTATACCCGTTTACTTTGACCCGAGATCCAAAAATGAACTTGGGAACAAGTCCCGCTACAGGCGTGCAACGACTCTCTGGAGGTCGGCATCAGAGCGGAAAGCTCCGTAATGGAGCTATGGCTCCTCTAGGGAACACCAGAGTGGCGAATTCCGACGAGTTAGGCCGCCATCCGGCGGTCTCGAGGTTTAACCATGCAAATTCGAAATACGGGGCTCTTATGGGTCCTATCTTTCTTGATGTCGCTGATTATTGCCGCACCGGTCCGCACGCATGCTCAGGACCAGGCGAAACCGCCGTCTTCAACAGCCCCGGATAATTCGGCGCGCAACAAAGCCCAGTCAAAAACGGCGGACAATCAGAAAGAGAACACGTCAGACCGTACCATCACTCAGAAGATTCGCAGATCCATCACTGCGGACAAATCACTCTCAACCTATGCTCATAATGTGAAGATCGTCACGCAGGATGGGCAGGTCACCCTCACGGGACCGGTACGCAGTGAAGATGAAAAGCAGTCGATCGCTTCCAAAGCTGCTGAGGTTGTCGGCGCCGAAAAGGTAACCAATCAGCTGACAGTGAAGCAGCAGCAGTGATCTGTCAACGCAGCGCAGCACTAACACTAGATAACCAAGGAGTTCAATTATGGCAGGTAAGAATACAGCAGCATTCGCCATCTTCGCCTCTCGGTCCGAAGCCGAAATCGCAGTTAACGAGCTCACTGCGGCCGGCTTCTCCAGCCAAGATGTGTCCGTTCTGATGGCCGACAAGTCCGGCACGCGAGATTTCGCCACTGAAAAGAACACCAAGGCGCCTGAAGGTACGACGACTGGCGCTGGCGTTGGGGGTACCGTTGGCGGCGCCATCGGGCTTCTCGCCGGCATTGGAGCCATCGCGATTCCCGGCGTCGGCCCCCTGATCGCGGCAGGCCCAATCATGGCCACACTCGCGGGAGTAGGGGTCGGTGGCACGGTAGGTGGCGTTATCGGAGCCCTCGTCGGAATGGGAATCCCGGAATACGAAGCCAAGCGCTACGAGGGTCGGGTAAAAGACGGCGGCATTCTCGTTTCCGTTCACTGCGATAGTTCCGACGAAGTATCGCGCGCCAAAGACATCCTTAAGGCAGCCGGCGGAGACGACGTCGCCTCTTCTGGAGAGAAATCCGTAAGCAGCCATACAGTAGGTTCCGACAGACCCGCAGACTTTGAGAGAACAGGAACCTCTATTGCCAAGGAGCCTCGATCAGAGACACTTGATACGGTCTCGAGAGATGACGAGATCCTCGATGATGACATCCGTTCTAAACGGCGAGCGGTATAAGCCTCGAGCAGCAGCTTGGCACGCGACCTGCGCAACAGTTTTTGCGCAGGTCTATTCTTGTCTAGAGATGAATCCGAGCAGCCTGTCTATGTTGATCGACGTGCAGCCTATCAGATCTCCAACTTCGCGGGGCGTACACGCAACTACGGGACAGAACTCCTTGGAACTTGGCGTAAGACGCCATTCACCGTCACGGGGACTGCGGTTCTCAGCAGCACGTGAACCCGTGTTCACGATATATCGGGCGGCATGGGGCATGGGATTCACTGGAAAGCGGTGAGCATCGCCGAGGTGGCGAATTTTGTCCAGAACTGGACCGACCGGCCTGTTGTGGAAGGTAAGGATAAGCGACTAGGTCCCAGAACGAGACGTTGATCGCTCCTCAGTTCCCGCTTCAGTGCAATCGGCAGATGGGTTGCACCTCAGACATAGGATTCGGTAGTGGCGCCCAACCTTCAACAATTTTGTCGGCAACAGATGTACCATCTATTACTCGGTCAGCTATTTGGAAAGTGAGCTAGTCCAGAATTCCCTCTGTTTGGCGCTCAGGCATTTCGGCCACCTCTGGATTTGTAGAGCATTGCTGCGGTAGCAGCACAGTAAAAGTGGTTCCAGCCTGGCTGCTTTCCACCTGCAGTTCTCCGCCATGATCCTCTGCAACCCGCTTTGCAATCCAGAGCCCCAAGCCAGTCCCTTTGTCCTTCTTGGTCGTAAAGAATGGCTCGAAGATGCGATCGAGATGGGCGGGCTCGATTCCATTGCCAGTGTCAGAGAATCTGATTCGCACCTGCCTTGATTCTTCCTGCTCCGCGACTTCGGCGTTAACTCGAAGTACGCCACCTGAGGCCATCATCGCATCCATTGCATTTGAAATCAGGTTGCTGACCAATTGTCGGAGTTCGTTGCGCAAAGCCGTGACTTCAAGATCTGGTGCGACCTCGTTTTCCAAGCGAATTCCGGAGTTTTTTGCCGTCGACTGATACGACTGAAAAGCCGAATCGATCAGATCGCTCACGGTTAATTTCGTCTTCGCACGTTCAACCCTTATCAAGGAAAGCGTTCGCTTGCTGGCCTCAGCGGCACGTGAGATCTCCACTTGGGCCATTTCCGCCAGATGCCTCGTTGTCTCTGAAGCAGCATCGTCTCTGCTGATGAGGAACAGAAGATTTGCGAGAGCTTCAAGCGGATTATTCGTCTCGTGTGCGATGGTCGCTCCGAGCTTGCTTGCCGTCTCCAGCTTTTCCAAGCGTATCAGCGCCTTCTGAAGAAATCTCGATTCTGTGACGTCTCGAAATACCAGAACGGCACCTACGGTATCGCCACGCGCGTCGCGAATCGCTGCGGCGCTATCCTCGATGGCAATCGCCGTGCCGTCGGGCCGTAGCAGCACCGTATCTTCGGCGAGTTCCGCGACTTGTCCTCGCTCCAGGACCTTCTTCACGGGACTGTCCACCGTCGTCCGGCTTATTTCATTAACGATTTTGAAGACCGATTCCACGGGAAGCCCAGCCGCGCTGGTGAACTTATGTCCAGTCGCTTCTTCTGCCGCCGGGTTCATCAGCGTGATTCTGCCCTGCGCGTCGGTCGCAATCACCGCGTCGGCGATGCTCTGCAATGTGATGGAGAGCTGGGATCGTTCCTTATCCAAACGGCTCTGTAACTCCCCCACGCTACCAATCAACAGCGCAATTCCGCTGCCGGCAAATACAAACACCGCAATTCGCATTGCATCATCCCAGGACGCGACAAGCAGTGAGAAGTTTGGCGGGATCGCAAGAATATTGATTAGTACGCTCTCGGTCACGGCGACCAGCCCCGGCCTAGTTCCACCGAAAATGCTGACAAGCACCACCGCCAACGAGAAGAGCGGGAAGGACGGTCCGCGATCCGCGCGCACCGTTGGAGCTGTGAGCAGATATGCGAGCAGCGGAAACAGCAGAGCCAAGCTGTAACGTGCAAGTACGGGACGCCCTGTGGCGCCCACAAACATCTTGCCTAGAAATCGAGTCGCTGACATCACGACAACCCGGTCGATCGGGACTGTTCACCGTCCCCGGGGAAGGGAGGGCTGTGTCACGTCTCCGAAAAGACTCACATTTCAACAATGCGTATTACAAGTTCCATACATATAGGTACTCATCATCGGCCGCCGTGCCTACGGATTTGCCAACCTTGCGAGTCGCGCGGCTCAGAGCCGAGCGGACATTGACCTTAGTGTCGGAGAGCTCATCAAGCGGAATCTTCAACGCTGTGCCGTCCTCCAAACCTTCGAGGTCATTCAGTATTCGGGTCACGATGCTTCTATGTTTCCCGTGGCGACCGGTGGGCACATCAGCCCGCGCAGTCGTGTTGAATGTCCGCACCTTCTTCTCTGGCATGAGTTTTCTTTCAAACCGTATCGCTAACGAGACGCTAACGAACAGTTTCGGAAACTTATTACCTTAGTATCGTATCATTAAATTAAATTCACTTTCTTGCTATCAGCGATCTAAATAGAGGGTAAGTCCCAAACTATCTATCAGTTAAAGGCTCGCAAAAGAAAAGTCCCCGTATCGATTCGTTCGGACTACTGTTGGCTCAAGGAGCAAATGGATGAAGAGAACAACCAGACAATTCGAGGTCGTGCCTGTGGCTGTTGTGCTCCAGAAAGCTCGACTCCTTGAAGACGCCAACTCCGCTAATGACGCGTTTCAAAAGCGGTGCACGTCCGCAACGGATCCGTCCAGAAAAGCTCCTCCGCTCAGGCAAGGCAAAGACAGGCAAAAAAGTGATGCGTAGACTAATATTCGTTGTGGATGATGAGACAATCATCGCCGACACTTTGTGCGCGATACTGCGCTGCTCGGGCTATGACGCGCAAGCGTTCTACGACGCTGAAACGACTTTACCCGCATGCGAATACCAGCGTCCCGATTTTGTCATCAGCGATGTTTCGATGCCCGGAATGAACGGCGTTGCAATGGCGATGCAGATCAAAGGCCGTTTTCCCGCATGCGGAGTTCTACTTGTCTCAGGGCATGCGGGAACGTTGGACGTTCTCGAATCGGCACGTGAAAAGGGCTACGACTTCGAATTGCTTACGAAGCCTGTATCTCCTAAAGACCTTTTAGCCAAAATCGAAATCTCCATTCGCCGGCCTGTCGAGTCTGCTGCGTATCTGCGTGACTCCGATACGATGGCCATTTGAATGCGGTTGGATTCTGATCGTGGCGTCCTGCCTGACCCGATTGATCATGCAGAGCACGAGGCGCTGATTGAGGGTTCTGGCTGCCAAGCTCAGAGATCGATCTCGCCATGAAGTTTCTCAGCGATACGCCTGCTAGCGATATTTTTATCGCTACCGGATTTAAGAAACCTTCCCTGCCAAGAGATGCATACCCCTACGCAACGAGTGAAGCTACAACTTCGCTCCCAAACCCTGCTCTTGCGCGCTTTCCTTCAACCAAAGGCCAAGCTCGGGTGAATCAGATTCTGCATCTTCAAACGAAGCCATGCCAAGGCACTCCTCGTTGTCGAGCCTGCGAACTACGAAACAAAAATTCGTCGGCCCTGGAGACTCCACTCTTCTCTCACATCTCGTTACGTATTCGCTCCATGATGGCGGCTCCCAAGGCATGAATTTGGTGACGGCCGGAGTGATGCATTTGGAGACCTCCCATGCATCTATCATCTGGAAGTGGGCGAGCTGCAATCTTTGGACGCGGATGACAATCATTGTGTCAGCGTATCAATTGCAGAGGTCCGACCGATAGTTCGCGATAATTATCAAGCGTTATCCAACTCCAAATGCACCAGGATAATCCTAATTTGGCTAAGGTGCCAAGAGTATAGCCAAGTTCTGAAATATCATCATGGCAGTGACGAAGGTGATGGCCCCAGGTGCTGTGCGTTGAATGCGCCCGCATCTATCTCATATATCTTCAATCCAAATCCCGCACCACTTTCACGACACCCGTGTCATAGGCTGAGGAACTAAGAAGATTCATCGAGGAGCTGCAAAGCATCGCGGTTCACCCAATGCTTTTCAGGGAAAGTATGACCCCACTCCCGTGCAGTTACGTTGCGCGATTCGTGCCAGTGCGGTCTTCCGGTCCAGTCGAGAAATTTTCTCAAGCTGGCTCGAATATTTCGATCGGCCCCGTGTTCAAGAAGAGTGCTCGCCATTCCGGCATCGGGCCATGGGCCGCAAACGACCGCGTTGAAGAGCGGCGTGTGCCCGCCGAAGTCATCCCAATCTATGGTGGCCCGGGCGTTCGGGTCCGCGCCGTGGGTGAGAAGCCACTCGAAAATCTCCCGCTCTCGAAAGTCAACCGCAAGGTGCAGCAGGGTGGTGCCGTCGACCGGCGTCCAGTGCATGCCGGCCTGCCCATGCCCGGCGCAGCCACACTCCGCCGGATAGATCTTGCGCAGCGTAAACCGATGCTCCAGTAATTGCGGATCGCGGCGGAGATGCATTTTGAGTTGGGTAATATCTCCGCGATGGAACGCCATCATCGGAGTTTCCGGCAATTCGTAGCCGCGCGCGGCGAAGATTTCCAAAATCGCATGCTTGCCGGCGGGATTGCGGCCGTAGGTTTCGAGCACCAGAGCCAGCGGGGACAGACGGTCTCCGTGGCCATCGGTGAAGGGCGCGTTCAGCTCGGCGAGAAAACGCACGCCTTCGGCATTGAGGGTCTCACAGGCTCCCATGATGATGCCCGGCTCGGCTTTTGCTCCCTGTTTCACGAGCCAGCGCGCGCACTCGATCTTTCCCTGCAGGACGGCGCGATCGAATGCGTGCTGATGATCGCGGGCTCCGAGTTCGGCACAGACCTGAACGATTTCGAGCCGGCCCAGATTGGCGGCGTGGCTCATGGGTGGACCCCAGTCCCCGCTCCAGACGGGCAGATGCAGCATTTCGGGCGTTGCGCGCAGAATCCGAACTACCGCGGCGCGGTCGTCGGCACGGATTGCTTCTGCTAAGCGTCCGGCCGCCGCATGCGCGCCGATTCGCGCTTTGAGCATGGCCCAAGTGGAGAAACCGTATTCGCGGGCGATGACCAGTTGTGCGTCGCTCAGTTTCAGATGAGTAATAGGCGCCGCATTATCCGGGGAGTCTTGGAACTTTGGGTGACGGCGCCGGATGCGGTCCAATGCATCCCGACTGCCGCTCTGGCAAGTCTTGAGAAGCTCTCGAGCTTCTCGCCGGGGAACGTCGAGATGGGGGTGCTCAGGCAGACGCCGCTTGACGGTAGGCATAACCTTCCCTCCTTAATGCGCCCGCGGGTCCGCACGCTTCGGGCAGGAAGTAAGGTTGAATTTTAGTTCGAATCGAGCGACCGGTGGGCTGAGCCCATTTCCGCGGACGGGACGCTTCCGGCAAGCATCTTCAGAGTCCGCCATTCGACAAGGTTTACGCAACAGAAAAGTGCATCCGGCGATTTCTTGAGGGAGGTATGTTGGGCTGGCCAGTCAGCAAATTCCCTTCTTCACCTCTTAGTTGACCGACAGTTGCCGGCCCCGGAACCCCATTTCTGGATGGATGAGTGACTCTGCGATTATGCGACGACTGATTCTAAGCCCGTCTACCGGCACCTTTCCTGCTCTTTCGCCCAAACCGCCCTCCACGAGCGAGTTGGCCTGGAGTCAACAAAGGAGAGCGCCCATGCTGGGTCAAGGACGCAGCAGGAAATTCTGCACATCCTTGCCCAGTGCTTTCGGAGCGAGGAGTAGAGCTCCGTGGTTCAGCCCGGCCAGCGATTGATATTCAGCGGTCGGAAGAATCTGCACGAGCCCTTTTGCTCCGCTGTGAAAGAACGGCTCGCTGCTGCTGCCCACCGCGACCTTTACCGCGAGCGATGTATTCTTCCATCGCTCAACCGAAAGGGGCTGACCCGCCTGTGTACCGTCCAGAATGGCGAGGTCGTATGGGATGGTGTGGGCCATTGCGCACATCTTCGACCACCCGGGCATCAGGAACCGCATCATCGTTACTCCGAACGATGGTATCCCCATGCCTTTCGTGAAGAACAATCGCACTGCCTCATTCCGGTTGCCGGTCGCGATCTGGCGATCAATCGCCCCAGATAGTGACGTATCCATTGGTGGACGGCTGGAATCGACAATGAAGGGAGGCTCGAACATGTAGAGTTTGCGCACCTTGGGACCGAGGCGCGCAGCAGCATCCAGTGCCAGCACCGAGCCAGACGAGCTGCCGAACAGGAATGCAGAACCCCCGCTGGCGTTCACTAACGCCTCGATGTCGTCGACTTCATTGTCAGTCGTATAGGGGTCCGTATTCCCACTTGTGCCGCGGCCTCGGCGATCGTAATTGATGACCGTAAACCGGTCAGACAGATACCGCGCGAGCCGCCGGTTTGCCGATCGGTCAGCCAAAGCGGCAGAGACCAGAATGAGTGCTGGGCCACTGCCGCTCCGTTCATACGCAATGACCGATCCATCATTGGAGATTACGGTCTTCTGCACTGTGCCCACCATGTCTCCGTCAGTGTTGAATCCAATGCGAATTGCAGTGATGATTCCCACCAGCCCAAGCACAACCAGGCCGGCCAGAACGAGCAGAATGTTTCTCACGTATCGCAGCTTTCCACGAATCCGAGTCATGGCTTTTCGACTCCTTCAGGCGCCGCGAAAGCTTGGGCTTCCAGGAGTTCGGCCAGCCGGTCATAGGATTCGGCAGCTCCGTGCTCCACGCCCGACCGGATGACCGCATCACGAATCTCTTGCGAGGTGTAAGTGATGGTCGCTCTAAGCACTGTCTTTGCATCGCGCTCTGTGAGCTCGGTGATGACTTCCGACTCTCCCGGAAGGTGTCGGATGACCTTGAGATTTGTAGAGTCGGTCCAAAGATATGACTCTTTACTGCATTCAGTTTCCATATGCCGTTCCAATCATTTGTTGGCGACGCATGAGTTCGTAACCGCGAAAGTGCAGATTTAGGCTGCAGCATACACCGGCAACGAAGCATCTGCGATTTGAAATCGAGGTTCATAAGTATCGGCAGTACTGTAGCAAACTGACGCGAACTCCAAGATAGCTGACATACCTCGAAACGATCGAATTTAGCCCAAAATCGGTCGATGCCGGCAATTCACCAGCCTGCTGGACAGTGGCCGTCAAAACTCAGCATTTCTCCCTAGGGACTTCCGGAAGAAATTCGATTGAAGGGCCGACTCTAAGCGAAAGGTGATTTATTGCTGGCAGGGCACTTCGTGCAATTCCTCCATTTCGATCTCATATCCTTCAGGGGGCTGAAATGTTGAGAGCGGAGGTTCAGCGAGGTCGAGGCTTATAACTTCGCGCGTCTCAAGCCCCGTCCTCGGATCGGTAGTGATCTGGCGCAGGGGGGTAGACAGACCTGTAGCAATCCATACTTCAGATGTACGAACGAGCGGCTTGTCGTTACCAATCGAGCCTGCCGGGGTCGTTGTCACTGTCCGTCTGCCGTGCGCTTCGATTCCCATGATGACCTGTGTTCCCAAATCCTGTTCAGAATAGTCAAGGGGCACGGAGTTGCGAATGGTGATCTGGAAGCGGGATGAAGTCGCCGCACCAGCATTGGCAGATTTGGATGATGAGGCTACGGCCGGAGCCTTGGGCGTTGTCGGACCAAAGGCCCAGTGGCCGCCAGAGTTGCTAACCCAGCAGCCATGGCGATCGGAAGGCAATTTCAACACGGTTGCCTTTGTGTAGTGCGAACTCCATCGGGAATCGGTTTCGGCCACTGGGTCACTCGCGTATGCGTTGGTGATCGAATTTTCCTCCGGTGTCGAAGATGGAACGTCGAAGGATGTAGTTGTGACGTTTAACGTTCGTCCCTGAGAATCTCGCGCCCCGATCTCCTTCCAGTCGTTCGTGATCGTCGTTCCATCAGCAAGCGTCTGGACACGGTGGATCTTTGATCTCGGCTCTGAACGACAGCTGCTTTGTTGGAGTGACCGGACATGGCGACATTTGCTGAACTGCGTGAGTTTGCGCCGGTAGCGCTGTGTTGCAAGCGATGTAAGCAAATGAAAGAAGAGATCGAAGGCCAAATTTGTGCATGGCACTGCTCCTTGCTGTCTTTCGCGCGGTGGCAACATCGGCATTTCGCGTTGGCGAGATTCTACCTCCAAAATGGCGGAATGGTTCATCAATCTCGCGCAGAAACAGAGGCTTGACCTGAATTGGACCACTTCGAGAAGTCCTGCTTATGCTTTGCCGTTTGTTGCCTCGAATGAGGACTCGTCCGGATGCTGGGTTGCTGAAAGAGTTCGGCTGCACGGACAATAGCCAAGCTTGAGTTCTGGCTGCCAGAAATATGGCGAGAGTTGCGTTTGCGGTCAACCGTCCAGAACGGACAATAGCCGTTGCTGACCGCACTAGGCAGAGCATTATTATTCGGGCAGAAGGAGAGCCGAGACGTTCTTGTTGTGGCTTGTGCTTAGTGCCTGTGTCGTCGCGCTCTCGATGTTCGCATGGGACTGGCTATCAGAAATCTCCCAAAAACTCAGAACAAGTAATCGGCGATCTGACAAATCGCAATGATTACGATGTTGAATCTGTAGCAGCGTCTCATCGTGAAAGTTAGGCCACTCGATGCGTGTCGCTCTAATCGATCGAATTCCTTTACTCAGGATTCTGATAAGGCTGGTGATTTCATGCTTCGTTGCTGCTGGACTAGTCCTTCTGGCAGGTCAACTGCCGTGCCCTGCGATAGCATGATCTTTGCTGGCATCGTTGCCTTCTTCATGGGTTTCTCAACTGCATTCGGGGCAAAATCATACACCACCTGCAATTTCAATGCAGTGACACGCTTACGGGATCCTAGCTACTTCGAAAGTTCAGTAGATCGGGCCGCGCAAGGTCTGGTTGGTCACTTAGTGGGAAGTGAAAACGCGTCAGGTCCCGAATGCGGTTTTCCGCCCAGAATCCGGTTTCAGACTGGTGAGTGAATGGGCGAATTGGCACTCGTTCTATTCAGTCGCGGAATTGAGATGACAAAATCACCTGCCTTCAGCCAAGTTGCTTGCTTGTCACCTAACAGGAGGGTAACGTACTACTAACCCGTTACTTCTGGTCTTCTCCTGCATTCATTCTTAGAATCGCGTCATGTTGCTCAACAACCTTTTGATCGAACACGCACATCGTCAATCGGCGAAAGCTGCCGTCATCACGAATGAACGAATAATTACGTACGGCGAGTTGGATCTCGTCGTGAACTGTGTGGCCCGCCATCTCGTTAGCCGGGGCCTTCAGCGCGGCGAACGCGTGGCAGTGCACTGGCACAATTCCATCGAGCACGTTGTACTGATGATGAGCATCTTGCGCGCCGGAATGGTTGTAGTACCCATCAATCCTCGCCTGAAAGCCGCCGAAATCGATTTTGTTCTGGAACACTCGGGAGCGCGCCTCTGCTTCTCCGAGCCTGCACTGGCAGGGCTCGTGAATCGCGTGGAAGTGATGAGCGAACTTCCATCGCTCAAAGAGAGCTGCGAGCCGCTGGCCGATGTTGATCCCGATGCACCGGCAATCATCCTCTATACCTCGGGCACAACGGCGCGGCCGAAGGGGGTGGTCCATTCACAGCGGAGCTTGTACGAAGGCTCGCGAGCATTAGGAATCGTCGTCGAAGGCCTGGGCGAAAGACCGCTTGCCGTCTCCCAATTGGCGCACATTGCTGCCCTCACATGTGTCTTTATTCCAGGCCTGATCAAGGGCGCAACCATCGTTCTGCTGCGTAGCTTCGAAGCGGGAACGGCGCTAGACATGGTTGAGAGATTCGGTTGCACCTATCTGTTCTCCCTTCCGGCTGCTCTCCAACTCATGGCGGAGGCGCAGGCCGAGCGTCCACGCGAGGTTTCGAGTTTAAGGGCAATCGGCGCAGGTGGGGATACTTTATCGACTTCCCTGCAGCGGCGTATTTGTGAGCAGTTCCATGTGGAGGCGCAGGAAGGGCACGGCATGACGGAGTTGTGCCCGAGCGCCTTCAATCCCACAGGCGCTGTGCGGTCGGGTTCGGTTGGCCGCCCGTGCGGCACCAGCGTGCGTATCGTGGATGCGGAGGGTAACGATTTGGGCCCCGGAGAGACGGGCGAGCTGCTCTTACAGGGCAGCGCTGGCTGCATCGGCTACTGGAATGATCCCGAAGCGACGGCACAGTTGTACGAAGGAGGCTGGCTAAGCACGGGAGACCTCTTTTCACGCGACGAAGAGGGATATCTCTGGTTTAAAGGACGTTTGAAGCAGATCATTATCCGCGGTGGTTCAAACATCTCTCCGCAGGAGGTGGAAGAGGCTCTTTACCAACATCCGGCAGTTCTCGAAGCTGGAGTTGTCGGGCTGCCCGACCCGACTTTCGGTGAGGTCCCGGTGGCGTTTGTCTCACTACGGGAAGGTCGAGCGGCCGCGGCGGATGAGCTGATTGCTCATGTGCGGATACTGCTGGCCGATTACAAGACGCCCGAGCGAACTTATTTTATGGACGAATTACCGAAGGGTTTAACGGGGAAGGTCGATCGACGCCGTCTTCGCGAAATCCTGCTCGCCCAGGCCGATCTTGTCGAGGACGAGGTGATTGCTCGGGTGCGAGCTGTGTACGGTGAAACGGGCGATCATGCGCAGTGTTCGCAGTAATGGCTCGCGTTCGTCAATAGCCCGGTCGATCAAACCAAAGTATGTTTCTGCGCCGCCCGGCTTGTCGTACGCTTGTGACCGGGCGAAGTAGGGAACATAGCGAATCTGGGAGAGGAACTCGAGTTTGCCTCTCAATTCTGCAGCGCGGCTCTCATTTCCGCATATCGCGTATGCCGCAGAAGCGAAGCCGAGGGTCATGGGATCTTCCGGCAGATAACTGAGGCCGCGCTCGGCGGCTTCCACCGCGCCAGCCTTGTCGCCCCGAATGGCGCGGGTTTTGCTGAGAAACCAGTAGAGCTTAACCACGGCAGGGTCGTCTTCAAGCACGCGAGCGGCTTCACGCTCGAACTGCTCGAACAGTCCCTGATAGACGAGGTTGCATGCGAAGTCAGCGTGAACGAGCGGAGAAAGCGGATCGAGGATGAGCGCGCGCTTGAGCCAGCTCGCACCTTCTTCAAGCCGGCCGACCGGATGCAGATAGGATGTCGCGTATTTTGCAACTGCCATCGCGTAATTTGGGTTCAGATCGAGGCAGCGCCGAAACTCAAGGCCGCATTGGTGGGTGTTCCACTCCCAGGCGTTTTCAATCATCGCGAGCGAGCAATACGCTTCACCAAGTAACGGATCGATTTCGATGGCTTTGCGGGCATGCGCCTGTGCGCGCGGCATGACATCGCGCGGATGACCATAACCGTAAAAGCCTTGCAGGAACAGACAGTCTGCCAGGCCTGAATAACCGCCGGCACAGCACGGATCGCGTTCGATCGCCTGCTGGAAAAAGCCCGCGGCCTTCCGCAGGGCTTCAGGATTCCAGCGGTGCCACCAATATCTTCCTTTCAGATAGAGGGAATGAGCCTCGGGGTCGACCATGCGGGAAGAGGCCGCGCGATATCTTGGTAACTCCATCTTCAAGGCCGTGACGATCGCAGCTGCGATCTCTTCCTGAAGTTGAAAAATGGCGGTTAGCCGACGCTCGTATTTGCCAGCCCAGATATGGCAGCCATCGGCGACGTTTACAAGCTGGGTGTGAATACGCAGCAGCTCATTCTGTCGGCGTACGCTGCCCTCGAGCACGGTTCCGACTTGCAGCATCGAGCCGATTCCACGAATGTCATCAACACGGCCTTTGAACTTGAACGAACTTGTCCGAGCGACGACCTTAAGGCCCGGAACACGCGTAAGAGCGGTGATGAGCTCGTCCGTCAGGCCGTCAGCAAAATATCCATCGTCAGGATCGGTGCCGAAATACGTAAATGGCAACACAACGATGCTTCCGGCGAAGGTCGGTTGAGCGGGTTGATTTGTGGGTGCGAATTCGGGGGTGTAGGTTCCTTTCGGAAAGACGATCCTTAGGGCCTCGTTAGCCCCGTCAGTTTCGTAATACTGTTCAAGTTTTTTCCGGAGGCGCGCAAACTCGACACGCACAATGGAATTGGCGTCTGAGTCGTAGCCGGGTTTGCGGCCGAAGATCGTTACGCCCAGCACGGATTCCTTCAACGAATCGCCACGCCCGGCGAGAGACTCGGCAACGGTGTGCCGTAGTAGCTCGCGAAGGCGTGCCGAATTGGCAAATGCTCGACTGGAGTTGATCCGAGCGAGATGAGCTTCAATCTCAGAAGGGCCGGGAATTGTCACGGTTCCATAGTAAGCCCTGCAAGGTTGGGAATATGCGTCGATTTGCGCCGGCAAGTCTTGCGCCAAAACTGCGAGGTGGCGTGTCAACTTTCAACAGCAGGGCGAATCACTCATTCACAAAGCGGAGGTTGTATAGTCGCGTCCACGGCATTTTGCCATCTAATCTCCTGTCTAAGCACCCATAAGTTGGTCCTTGGCAGCGTGCCGACGGTCGCATCATGGCTGGCATGGAGGCCACCAGCCATGAGAAAAAAGACGAGAGTCAAACGGAATTCGAACCAGCCAAAAAAAGTACTTCGCTTGCCGGATCTTGAACACGCGAAATCGGCAGTGCTCGACAGTCTCACCAGCAACGAGGGGCGGCGATGCTACTGTCATGCCATCGATGAGTTCGTCGATTGGTATTGTTCGGAGCCTCGATTGCATTTAATCGAACGGTGGGGAGTCTCGAGTTTTGCTTTGACAATGAAACGCCGCGCCACCGGGTGTACCTGGATCGATTCCAACCTGCAAATCGCAAGATTACCTGCCGTGAGTTTCTAGAGTTTATGTCCAACGACGGTTACACCCGACCCGGGCTTTGGCTGTCTGACGGCTGGGATGCGCTGAACATCTGAAATCGCAAGCAGCTTGAGCGTCGACGGGAATCAGGCCGGCCAGCGTTTCTGCCACGGCTAGCCAATCGGTTCTTGCAATGCTCGGGGACGAGGGCGAGTATCAATCAATGAGTTAGGCCCTGTATGCTGTCGTTCAGTGCCGAGCCTCCAAAGTCACCATATGCCCCCTCGCATAACCTTGAGTCTCAAATAGGACCATAGTTGGCCCACCAAAGCCAACCCCGTTCTGCTTGCGAAGCTTCCGGAACCGAAGGCGTCTAAACTCGTGGCATCATGAAAACGTCGAGAGAAACCGTCGGCCTGCTATGGCCTGTCTGGGTTACGCGCGCCGAAGAGCTTCTCCATCGGAGATCAGGCTGGATGCAAGAGAAAGCATCGCACTCTCTCGGAGTGTCGGGAGAGGACTTTTCTCTTGGCATCCCCTCTCATAGGACTCATTGAGCAGCGGTAGTGTATCGCATGTAACCACTCTAACGGCTCAGTCTGCTATGTTGATCCCCTTCGCAGACGACCCGAAACCCATAATCAGCGTATTTGAATTCGGGCGGGATGCTGGAACGTGCTGAGCACCGTGAAATCTTGATCTGATGCCGCCAGGAACCTCCGCGCGACGCTTTTCTTGTGCCTATTTCGGGGCCGTTTGGATTCCGCTCAGGTGAAATCGCATAGTAGTCGGCCGCGAACCAATCGCTGCACCACTCATGTACGTTTTCACACATTTCGAATAGACCGAGTGCATTCGGCGGTGATTGCCCGACCGGCTCAGGGCCCATCTTCCAACGATTGTGGTAGGCGGGACGTGATTGCGGCGGATCGTTCCCCCAGGGGAACGACATTCCCTCAGCACTCCCCCGCGCGGCGCGCTCCCACTCGGCCTCCGTGGGGAGCCGGTAATGCGAGAGGGTATTTGCGGAAAGCCAAGCGCAATATGCCATCGCGTCGAACCACGAAACCGCTACGACAGGTTGCTCAGGACGAGAGAAGTTAGGATCGTCCCAGTATGAGGGTGGCGTCCTTCCGGTGACGCCCAGAAACCGCGCGTATTCCTCAACGCTGACCTGGGTTGCCGCCATGGCAAACGAATCCACCCAGACCCGGTGAACAGGTCCTTCCGCAGACTGACCGGCGTCGGACCCCATGGAGAACCAGCCAGCGGCGACGTGAACTCGCCGTGGTTCAGTGATTGGAACGCAATCGGCAACTGGAGACATGACAAACCAACCCAAACATCTGTCTATAGGATGCCAGATTGGCCGGAAACCACATCAACGAGCGCTAGATCCTGAAGACACCAATCGAGAACCTACCGCCCGGTATGCGCCCTCGACACCTCACTTGCGTGATTGCCAGAATGCCGAAGGCACGCAACCGGAGCCGTCAAAATGTTGAGTCATTGCGCTGGGACAGCTCGGGCAGGCGCGAGAGTTTTTCAGGATTTGTGATGACGTAAATCGCCTGGATCCGGTCGCCCTTGATATCAATTGTGAGTACGGAATGGGGCACACCATCGAGGTAGTTAATCAGACCTGGCTGTCCATTGATACCGGTCAGCGTCCACACCAGGTTCTTCGGAACGAGGCGATCGAGGCTACCTAGTATGCCGCGCGCCACCTTGTCGATACCGCGCACCAGGTTCGGAACTGCAACGCCCTTGCCTCCACCGTCGGAGTGAAGCACCACGTCCTCGGTCAGAAGAATCATCAGACCGTCCATCGCCCCCGTGTTGATTGCGGCAAGGAAACTCTCCATCAAGGCATCGCGCTTTTGGGGTGGCGTTCGAAAGCGCGGACGCATGGCGCCGACATGCTGTCGCGCTCGGCGCAAAATCTGTCGGCAGTTCGCCTCAGTCTGTCCCAGCACAGATGCGATTTCGGAGTACTCGTACTCAAACACCTCGCGAAGCAGAAAGACCGCGCGCTCGACCGGGGTGAGGCGTTCAAGCAGCACCAGGAAGGCCATGGAGAGCGACTCATCGATCCTGATTATTCCCAGCGGATCGCCTTCCGAGCCCGTCACAATCGGCTCAGGAAGCCATTGCCCAACGTATTGCTCGCGTTGGACGCGAGCGGACTGCAGATGATTGACGCACAACCTGCTCACAATGGTCACCAGAAATGCGCGCGGCGAGCGTATCTCCTCCTGCTGCGATTGCTGCCAGCGGATGAATGCCTCCTGCAGAATGTCCTCCGCATCCGCAACGCTGCCCAGCATGCGGTAGGCGATCGAAAACAGCAGTCCCCGGTACTGGTCGAACGTGGCGAGCATGATCGAGGTTTCTGCATTCATGTGCAACTTTACTCCTGGGGCTGGCGAGGACCTGGTTGAGCGGCGGGCTATTCTCCTCGAATGAGAAAGGCTGGCCTTTGGGTTAGATGAGTCCTGTCGGTCCTATTGATTCATTCGGAGGTCACGCTATTTGCTGATCCCAACGATCTTTCGCATCACATCGCCCTTCTCAATCGCCTTCACGAAATAATGAGCGACGTCGCTCCGTGAAATTTTGAAGCCGAGCCTCGGAAGATGACCGATGCGTTCGCGGTAGCTTCCGGTCATAGGTCCATCGGTCAGCTGAGGCGGACGCACAATCGTCCACTCTACAGCGCTCTCCTGTACGGTCTTTTCCAGCGCTGCCGAGTCCGTAACAACGGAAGGGAAAAGCAGCTTGCCCAATAGATAAGTCGGCGGCACGATCGAATCCTTGAAAAGGAACGCCGTGGAAATGATCACAAGCCGCCGCACCCTTGCATCCTGCATCGCACCGGTAAGTGCTGCGGCAAACTGCTCCAGCAGGTGGACGTCCGATTTTGCAACGGGAACGCGGGGCCCGAATCCCGAAAGCACTGCGTCGTTTTTCTCAAGAACCTTTGCCAATGCGCCACGATCGAGGAGATCGCCCTCCGCAACGCGAATCCTGCCCTGGAACTCGTGCAGGCGCGCCGCGTTTCGGACAAACGCGATAACGGAGTGGCCACGCTTCAGCGACTCACGAACTAGTTCCATTCCGGTTCCTCCGGTTGCTCCAAGTACGACAAGTTTCATACCTCTTCTCCATCTTGCGTGAGCGGTCTCACGTCCTGTTAAAAAGGAAATTCACTTAGAGCGTCACGGAGTCAGGCAGTCTGCGCGCGCCGGCCCGCGTGAAGTACGAGATCGCCAGTGCAGCCAGCGTAATCAACGGCTCTAGAGCCAGAAGGCCACTTCCTGACGAGAAGTGCGAGTAGACGGCGCTCACCACCGTAATGGTGAGTCCCGCATACGCCCATTCCTTAAGCCTGGGCATTCCGGGCGCCAGCAAGGCAGCCACGCCAATCAACTTTCCCCATCCCAGAATGTTGGAGAAATACTTCGGGTAGCCGAGTTGTGCAAGTGCCTTCATGAACACTTCGGAGTGAACAAAGGCCATTCCGCCCGATATTCCCATGATGAGTGCAACAAAGATAGTTGTGATCCAGTAGATGATTGCATTGCGTTTCATCGCGGGTTTTGTCCCTCCTCAATGCAGAGACTCGGATCCTCTAAATTGCCGGACGCGAGCCTTCAGCACCAAAGACCGGCGATGCCCAGATCTGTGACAGCTAAGTTGTATTCGGGTTCGAGCGTCGATTCGGCAGGCATCGAGATCTGGCCTTTTCCTGGAAGAGTCTTGGGAACGAGAAGTGCGCGGGATTCGACGCAAATCACGGAAAAGATCCGCCTCATCCCTCAGATTCGAAACGAGATGAAATTTACAGGGCAGGTGTCCGAAGAGATGAGCTGAAGTGCCGATTCCATCCAACTTGAATTGCCCTCTACGAAGCGCTATACTCATCACCAGATATACGACCATTTTGGTCCTATATCTTAGCCGCACGATGCAGGGCTTGATCCAGCAGCGGCACGATGATCGAACCGAAAACGGATGCTGCGATCACGCCCCTCAAGGAGAGGTGCGATGGGATCAAGCATCAATGAAATTCGGAACCTGACCCATCAGGATTACAAGTGGGGATTCACAACAGACGTTGAAGATGAACAAGTTCCCCGCGGACTCAACGAGGACATCGTCCGCCTAATCTCCGCCAAAAAAGGTGAGCCCGAATTCATGCTTCAGTGGAGGCTCAAAGCCCTGCGCTATTGGGCATCGCTGGAGAAGGCTCAGGCAGAACCTAAATGGGCAAACATCCATTACGGCCGAATCGATTACCAGAACATTGTTTATTATTCAGCCCCCAGGCAGAGGCCCGGGCTCAAAAGCCTGAACGAACTCGATCCGGAGATTCGGCGTACATATGAAAAGCTCGGCATTCCGCTCGGTGAGCAGGAGCGTCTTGCTGGTGTGGCGGTAGATGCGGTGTTCGACAGCGTTTCCGTCGCAACTACCTTCAAGGAAAAGCTCGCCGAACTGGGGGTAATCTTCTGCTCGTTTTCCGAGGCCGTAGAGAAGCACCCGGATCTGGTACAGCAGTATCTCGGCTCGGTCGTGCCGCACACCGACAATTTCTTTGCGGCGTTAAACGCAGCGGTTTTCACCGATGGTTCCTTTGTCTACGTGCCCAAGGGTGTGCGCTGTCCACTCGAGCTCTCCACGTATTTCCGCATCAATGCGGCTGAGACAGGCCAGTTCGAGCGCACGCTGATCATCGCTGACGAAGGCTCTTACGTCAGCTATCTCGAAGGCTGCACCGCACCCATTCGCGACGAAAACCAGTTACATGCTGCTGTAGTCGAGCTCGTTGCTTTAGACAATGCCCAGATCAAATATTCGACTGTGCAGAACTGGTATCCCGGCGACAAAGAGGGCCGCGGCGGAATCTACAACTTCGTTACCAAGCGCGGCAAATGTGCAGGCGTGAATTCCAAAATCTCGTGGACCCAGGTGGAAACCGGTTCTGCAATCACATGGAAGTACCCCGGTTGCATCCTCCAGGGCGACGGCTCTGTAGGCGAGTTCTATTCTGTGGCCCTTACCAACAACTATCAGCAAGCCGATACCGGCACGAAGATGATTCACATCGGCAAAAACACCCGGAGCACGATCGTCTCGAAGGGCATATCTGCTGGGCATGGCCAAAACAGCTATCGCGGCATGGTCAAAATTCTGAAGGGGGCGAAGCGAGCACGCAATTACACGCAATGCGATTCCCTGTTAATTGGCGACAAATGCGGCGCGCATACGTTCCCGTACATCGAAGTGAAGAACTCGTCTGCTCACATGGAGCATGAGGCCTCCACTTCGAAGATTGGCGAAGACCAGCTCTTCTATCTGCAGCAGCGCGGTCTCAAGCTGGAAGACGCTGTGTCGATGATCGTCAACGGATTCTGCAAGCAGGTCTTTCGCGAGTTGCCGATGGAGTTCGCCGTGGAGGCACAAAAACTGTTGGGCGTCAGCCTCGAGGGAAGCGTGGGCTAAATCTTCAGAGAACGAATTTTGCGCAGCACATGAGGTGATTAGTGAGTTTGCTGAAAATTAGAAACCTGCATGCTGAGGTAGATGGCCACGAGATCCTTAAAGGCATTGACCTGACAGTTAATGCCGGTGAAGTGCAGGCCATCATGGGCCCAAACGGCTCGGGGAAGAGCACGCTTGCACAGGTGCTGTCACGGCGTGAGTTGTACAAGGTGACTGCCGGAGAAATTACTTTCAACGGCAAAGACCTGCTCGCAATGAAGCCCGAGGAAGCCGCATGCGAGGGCGTATTCATGGCTTTCCAATATCCGGTAGAGATTCCAGGTATCGGCAACGCGCATTTCCTACGGAGCGCCCTGAATGCTGTACGCAGATATCGTGGCCTGGATGAGTTCGACGCGATGGACTTCCTGCCCTACTTCCGCGAAAAGATGAAACTGCTGGAGATGGATGACAAGCTCCTTAGTCGATCGGTAAATGAGGGCTTTTCAGGTGGGGAGAAGAAGCGCAACGAGATTCTGCAGATGGCGGTGCTGGAGCCGAAGCTCGCGATCCTTGATGAGACCGACTCCGGACTTGATATCGATGCGCTCAGGATTGTGGCTCAGGGAGTGAATGCGATGCGAAGCCCCGAGCGCGCCATGCTCGTGGTCACCCATTATCAGCGACTGCTGAATTACATAGTTCCCGATACCGTGCACGTGCTCGTGGATGGCCGCATCGTGCGCTCCGGGGGCCCTGAGCTTGCGCTCGAGTTAGAAGAAAAGGGCTACGGTTCAATCGAGACAGAAACGCGGCAAGCCGCACCGGCCTCAGTCTGAGAAGGAGCGAGATGGCCTTAGAGATCGCTCAACGCGCAAGTTATCTGGAAAGTTTCACAGAGTTTCTGAAGCAGACCTCAGGAGATACTCCTCGTTGGCTTCGCGATCTCCGCGAAAGGGCGTTCGCGCGTTTTTGCGCCGTCGGGTTTCCCACTTCTCATGATGAGGATTGGCGCTTTACCAACGTCTCTGCTCTCGCGCGCACGCCCTTCCGGTTGGTCCGCCAATGCACTGCCGAGCTGACGGCCTCTGACTTGGTTGCGTGGCGCATGAAAGACGCCATCGTGCGCATGGTGTTTCTTGACGGGCATTTCGCACCAGGATTGTCTACGTGGGGTGCGCTGCCCAAGGGTGTCTCGGTCGATGGACTGAGCCGAGCGATCGGGAACCGCAAACAGGTCGTTACGGGCCATCTGGGCCACTATCTCGATATCGATCGCGATCCCTTCTCCGCGCTCAATACTGCATTCGTTGAAGACGGAGCGTACGTGCATGTAAGCAAGGGTGTCGTTATTGAGCAACCGATCCATCTGCTGTTTGTGTCCACGTCCAACGGCGATCCTGCGATGACGCATCCACGCAATCTGATTGTGATTGAAGATGAGGGGCAAGCATCACTCGTTGAGGATTACGTCTCATACGGTGCGGAGGTGCCGGCACTCTCAAACGCTGTCACAGAACTAGTTGCGGGAGGCAACTCTACGGTCATCCACACCATGATCGAACGCGAACACCTGCACACCTACAACTTTTCCACGCTGCGCATTGAGCAGGCTCGTGGCGCAAGTGTCACCTCACATTCACTGCTGCTCGGTGGCGCCCTGGTGCGCAATAACGTGCATCCAGTGCTTGCCGGCGAGGGGGGCGAATGCAGCATCAATGGTCTGTTCATCGGTGACGGCCAGCAGCACCTGGATAACTATATGCTCGTGGAGCATGCCAGCCCGCACTGCTCGAGCAGGCAGTTCTACAACGGAATCCTCGATGGACATTCGCACGGAGTCTTCCACGGCCGCATCATCGTCCATAAAGACGCGCAGAAGACTGACGCCAAGCAGACGAATCGCAATCTCGTGCTTTCTGACGACGCGCAGATCGATACCAAACCGCAGCTGGAAATCCATGCAGACGACGTAAAGTGCACGCATGGCGCAACAATAGGGCAAATTGAAGAGAATGCATTGTTCTATCTCCGTACCCGTGGTATCAGCGAGACCGAAGCACGTCGTCTCCTTTTGCAAGCATTTGCTGGCGAGTGTCTCGACCGAATGAACCCTGGCTCAGTACGCAGCTACGCAGAGACCTTGCTTGGGCAACGCATCCTGACGCTCGCGAATCCTGCCACGTCCGAAAACTTCGAGGAAAGCCGGTGTAAGAAGGAAGACGGGGGGAGAAATTGGAAGGAGCTTGCATGAGCGCACACACTGCATTTGCGCGGCAACCGGCTGGAACGGCCGTAGAAAATTGCTCGCCCGCATTCGATGTTGAAAACGTTCGAGCCGATTTTCCCATTCTTCACACCATGATTCACGGTCATCCGCTCGTGTATCTGGATAACGCGGCAACATCGCAAAAGCCTAATGCTGTCATTCAAGCAATGGTGGACTATTACCAGCACGACAACGCCAACATTCATCGTGGGGTTCACTCGCTTTCACAAGCAGCAACAGAGGCATACGAAGCCGCACGAACGACGGTGCAACGCTTTCTCCATGCCGTCAGCACCAACGAGATCGTGTTCGTGCGCGGCGCCACTGAAGCCATCAATCTGGTTGCTCAAACCTATGGCCGCCAGCATCTAGCGCAAGGCGATGAAGTGCTGATTACGGCCATGGAGCATCATTCCAATATCGTCCCGTGGCAGATTCTCTGTGAGGAGAAAGGCGCAACCCTGCGCGTCGCGCCGATCGACGACCGGGGCGAACTGCTGCTCGATGAATTTGCAAAGTTCCTCAATCCACGTACAAAATTTGTATCCGTCGCTCACGTGTCGAACGCTCTCGGTTCGATCAATCCTGTGAAGCAGATCGTTCGCATGGCACATTCATCGAACATTCCCGTGCTCGTGGATGGAGCCCAGGCCCTGCCGCATCTCCCTATCGACGTTCGAGACATCGGTTGCGATTTCTACGTATTTTCCGGTCACAAAGTCTACGGCCCAACCGGCATCGGCGTACTGTACGGCAAGGCAGCGTTGCTGAAAGAGATGCCGCCATATCAGGGCGGCGGCGAGATGATCAGTTCCGTGACCTTTGAGAAGACGACCTATAACAAGGTACCCCACAAGTTCGAGGCCGGCACGCCAGACATCGCTGGCGTCATCGGTCTCGGTGCTGCGATCACGTATATTGACAGCCTCGGCATCGGTGCGATCGGCGCGCATGAACATGAGCTGTTAACGCATGCGACTCAAATACTCGCGCAGATTCCTGGCCTTAAGGTGATCGGTACAGCACGGGAAAAGGCCAGTCTCGTCTCGTTTGTCATGGACGGAATTCATCCGCATGACATCGGCACCATCCTCGATCAGGAAGGGATTGCTGTTCGAACCGGCCACCACTGCGCGCAGCCAGTGATGGATCGTTTCGGTATTCCCGCAACTGTTCGCGCTTCTTTCGGCCTCTACAACACCAAGGAGGAGATCGACGCGTTGGCCCGGTGCATCGAAAAGGTAAAGGGGATTCTAAGCTGATGTCCGAATTGCGAGACCTCTATCAGGAAGTGATTCTCGAGCACGCTAAATCCCCGCGCAACTACCGCGTGTTGGCCGCTCCTGACTACAAGGCCGAAGGTTTCAATCCCCTCTGTGGTGATCGATGCACTGTCTATCTCTCGATGAATGGAGACATTATTCAGGACATCGGCTTTCAAGGCTCAGGTTGCGCGATCTCGCGTGCCTCGGCATCGATGATGACGCAAAGCCTGAAGGGCAAAACCGCAGAGGAAGCGAAAGGGCTGTTCCAGACGTTTCATGGAATCGTGACCGGCGAGAACGCCGCCAATGGGCATCACCCGGAGATCGGAAAGCTGGAAGTCTTTGCCGGCGTAGCGGGATTTCCCGCACGCGTGAAATGCGCGACGTTGGCCTGGCATACGATGCAGGCCGCTCTTCACGGAGAACGCGAGCCTGTTACCACTGAGTAGCAAGGTGCTGTTTGGAGTTGTCATGACAATTGAAACCACCAAGCTCTACCGAAATTGCGAAGTCATCGCCATTCCCAGCGGATTGCGCCAGGTGCTCCCGCAAGGGACGGCCGTGCGCATCATGCAATCGCGTGGCGGCAGTTACACCGTCGCCACAGAAATCCATGCCATGTTCCGGATCGACGCGAAAGATGCCGACGCGCTGGGTTTAGAAGTGCCAGTCGGGGCAACCAATCCTGCGTCACAGGGCCCCATTAGTGAACAACTCGTGTGGGATACTTTGAAAACCGTCTTCGATCCGGAAATCCCTGTCAATGTTGTCGATCTCGGACTGATCTATTCATGCACTATCGTACCCAGTAACCGCGGCGGAAAGAAGGTCTCCGTCCGAATGGCAATGACTGCACCTGGCTGCGGTATGAGCAACGTGCTCAAGGCCGATGTGGAAGGTAAATTGTTGCGTCTGTCTGAGGTGAGCGAGACGCAGGTGGAAGTCGTCTTTGATCCTCCATGGAATCCGAATCGAATGTCGGAGGCTGCTCGATTGCAGCTCGGATTCGACGTCGCCGGTGATACCACGCCAAAACTCAGACAGATCTCTTAGCTCCATCCACGAACTTGCTCAAGCTGCGGTATCAGTTGCCGCGGCCTGGGCTTAATTGTCTTCATGTTTCGATGTACGAACGGCATTTGGCCGGGGTCACCTAGATCGCGCCGATCTCGACGCCTTAGCGACGCTTTTGATGGAAGAAGTTTTCATCTCGATGCCACCGATATGTTCGAATACGAGGGCCGGGGCATCCAGTGGCCCACTTCTGCCGGCATCTTCGGAGCAAGCCGTAGGTTCGACCTTGGTGCGCATGCGAGCCAACGATCTGCCAGCATTCGGAGCGTACTACGCACGCGATGGCCGGAGCCGCGGGTCGGCACTTTCGAGTAAGATACAAGTTCCACCGATTAGCGTAAGCGTGTATGAATTCGAAATTGAGAATGGATGAGATATCAGATTGATCGCAGAGACCGCACCCACCTCATTGCGGCCTCTGCGATCTTGAAACCGTGTACTCCTGTCTTGTATTGGGCCCATGCCAAAGAAATGCCAACTTGATCTACTCCCGTCCCAAGCTGGAAAGTCATTCAAGTGGGTAACTTTCCTAAGTTCCATGCACGAGCGGATACAAAACGAATCTGGACACAACAGTCGAATCAGGCCGAGCGAGGGAAATGGCCTTCTACGCTTGAGGAATTATTATGCGATTCTTAATCACGAAACTGAAATCTCGCACCTCCCTGGCATCTGTCCTTTTGTTCCTTTTATTGCTTCTGGCGGGCTCCTTGCCGGTTATTTCGCAATCGCAAAACAACGACGCCAATGCGTTCCGGCCGCCTGCAATGCCACTCATCACGCACGACCCCTACTTTAGTATCTGGTCTGCTTCTGATGCTCTCACTGACACAGAGACTGTTCACTGGACGTTGACTGCCCAGCCGATTGACGGCCAAGCGCGAATCGACGGCAAGGCTTTCCGTTTCATGGGACATGCGCCGGGACGCCGACCGGACGCGATTCCAGCAATGAAGCAAACCGGCAGTTCGGTCACGCCAACGCACACTCGGTACGAATTCCAGCAAGGGGGCGTGACGATAGAGTTCACGTTCTTTACGCCGGCGTTGCCTGACGATATTGATGTCATGTCGCGGCCCATAACGTATCTGACATGGAATGTTAGTTCGACCGACGGAGCTGCACATAATGTCTCACTATTGCTCGATGTGGATCCGGAGATTGCCATAAATGAGAGAGGGCAGCAGGTCGTCCTGTTTCGGAATCAGACTTCCCGGCTTAACGTTCTTTCCGTGGGCTCGCGCGACCAGAACGTTCTGAACCGTTCAGGTGATCGGATTCGCATCGACTGGGGCTATTTCCGGCTTGCGGTACCGAAAGATGAAGAAGCATCGATGGTAATCGCCCCTCATCCTTCCGCAGACTTCGCAGCCAATGGAAAGCTTGCTGAAAGTGATTCGATGGGCATGCCTGAGCCAACCAGCCGCGCAAGTTCACATCTTGCCGTTGTATTCGATCTAGGGTCAGTTTCCTCAGAAGCTGTCCAGCGTCATCTTCTAGTTGGATATACCGAAGGCTATGCAATTCAATTCATGCAGCGTAATCTGCGTCCCTACTGGCAGCGTAATGAAATGTCAGTAAATGACCTGCTCGATACTGCTGAACAGCAATATGCGGAACTCGACAACAGGGGTAGGGTATTCGACAAGGAACTCACTGAAGATTTGACTAGAGTGGGAGGAGAACACTACGCGGCGATTGCAATTCTTTCCTATCGGCAGTCGCTCGCGGCGCACAAGATCGCCGCCGATCTTAATGGGGACGCGATGATGTTTCCCAAGGAGAATACCTCGAACGGTTGCATATCCACGGTCGATGTGTTCTACCCGTCGGCGCCCCTCTTCCTTTTCATCCAGCCGAAACTGATGGAGGCACAGCTGCTTCCAGTGCTCGAATATTCGGCTCTCGCGCGCTGGAGATTTCCGTTTGCTCCGCATGACCTGGGCCAATACCCGCTGGCGAATGGGCAGGTGTATGGCGGAGGAGAAAAGACGGAAGAAAACCAAATGCCGGTTGAAGAGAGCGGAAACATGCTCATCCTCATGGACGCTCTGGCGCGCGCTGAAGGGGACGCGCATCTAGCTGGGCGCTTCTGGCCGCAGCTTTCAAAATGGGCCGATTACCTGAAGGAAAAGGGGCTGGATCCGGAAAATCAGCTTACGACAGATGATTTCGCCGGTCACGTGGCGCATAACGCCAACCTTTCAATCAAAGCAATCGAAGGTTTGGCTGCGTACGGCGATCTTGCCCGAATGCTCAAACAAGATGCGGTAGCAAAGGAATACAGCGCAACAGCGAAATCAATGGCAGAGAAGTGGATGTCGATGGCTGCCGAAGGCGATCACTATAAGCTCGCGTTCAATAGTCCAAACACCTGGAGCCAGAAATACAATCTGGTCTGGGACCAGGTTCTCGGCTACCATCTATTCCCGAAGAGTGTGCGCGATAGTGAGTTGGCTTACTACATGACGAGGATGAATCAGTATGGGCTTCCTCTCGATGTTCGCGCGGATTACACCAAGCTCGACTGGTCGGTGTGGACCGCTACGCTTGCGTCCGATCCGAAGCAGTTCAATACCATCATCGATTCGATTTACAAATGGGCTAATGAAACGCCGGATCGTGTGCCGCTTTCCGATTGGTACGACACTAAGACGGGCAAGCATATCAACTTTGTTGCACGAAGCGTCGTTGGAGGAGTCTTTATCAAAGCGTTGTCGGACGCTGATCTTGCTGCTAAGTGGAATAAGAAAAGTGGCGAGCCGATTGGCAGCCTGAACCCGCATCCGTAGAAGACCGCACCTTGGCAGAGAAGAAGATGGACGAGTTTTTCAAGATCGCTTTGAACACCATGTTCAGCCGATACTTATACTGTCTTGATTCTTGTTGGGAACTAACCCGCACCTTGGACTGAAGCATCCGCCAATTCCAGCGAATCTGTTGCGAAGGATCGAGCCTGCTAGGATTCTGGTATTAGGAGTTAAAGGGCACCTGTACATCGCGGTGTGAGTTCATTCTTCTCCGGTGAAGCGGCTTAAGTCTCATGGTATTACTCGACCAGCAAACAACAATGGCCAGCAGATAAGCGGGCCCACTTCAAACGAGCAGCGGCAATCATTGGAGCACTAAATGCTGAATCGTCGCACATTTACAAGCTCGATCTTGAAGTCATCTGCTATCGCCATTCTGCCCTGGCCGAAGCCCGATTTCGCTCAACAGAGTAAGGCGCACCGTCTTCAACTGGCCGAGGAACCTCCAGTCGAGATTCCCGCTGACTTTGTTGGGCTTGGTTATGAAATGTCCTCAGTGGCGACCAAGGGGCTGCTCAGCACCAGCAACCATCGTTATTCGGAATTGGTGCGTGGACTTGGAGCGAAGGGCGTCTTACGTGTGGGTGGCATTGTGGCCGACTATACACGCTACATGCCCCACGGCACTTCAGTGAATGAGCCGAAGAACACGGTGATCACTCGCGCAAATCTTGAAGAATTCGCAGCGTTCCTGAAAACCATCGGCTGGAAAGCAATCTGGAGCGTGAACTTTGCGCAGGGAACAATGCAGCAGGCCATAGACGAAGCGCGCGCGGTATCAGAAGCACTTGGCTACAACCTGCTGGCACTCGAATTGGGGAATGAGGTAGAGAACTACGGCAAGGGCCAGCCCTTCCGTGCGAATCCATATATCTACGAGAACTATCGCAAAGAATTTGACGAATGGCACGCGGCAATCGTGCAAGCCGTCCCAGGCGCACGATTCGCGGGCCCCGATACTGCCCAGTCGCTCGAGTGGGTGGAGCGGATGGCGAAGGATGCTGCCGGAAAAATTCAATTGCTGACCACGCATTACTACCGCAACGGGCAGCGCCGCGGAAGTGCGGAACAGTTGCTGACTCCAGATCCCAGGCTCGACGACGCACTTGCAAGAATGCGTGCGGCCTCGAAACAGAGCGGAATTCCCTGGCGAATGTGCGAGATCAATTCATTTTCCGGCGGCGGACTTCCGGGAGTTAGCGATAGCTTCATTGGATCTCTCTGGACTCTGAACACCATGCTGCTCTTGGCCCAGAATGGATGTTCCGGGGTCAATATGGAGACCGGTGTCAATCAGCTTGGATTCGTAAGTTCGTATTCGCCAATTCAAGACGACGGCAAGGGTGTGAACTCGGCCGGTGCGCCGTACTATGGCATGCTCGCATTTGTCCGCGCATTCGCCGGATGTCACCAGATGCTCCCGCTATCGTCCAGCAACTTTGCTGAGGGTATATCGGCGTATGTCTTTGGAGTGCAAGGTAAGCCGCGCAATGTCGTCATTGTGAATATGTCTTCGGCGGATGCGAACATCTCTTTGGCAGATCTCGGAATTCGCCAAGCCTCAGTTCTGCGTCTCACTGCGCAGGGAGTTGACAGTAAAACGGCAATCAGTTTCGGCGGTGTTGAAGTGGATGCCGCGGGGCACTGGAAACCCAAGGCTGAAGAAAGCGTGAAAAAGGGAAGTGTATTGGTTAGCCACATGAGCGCCGCAGTGGTGCGCGTCTAGAATCTGAGGTATTGATGAGTTTGCCCGATTTCCACGTAATAGCAAAGCCCATCGGCCTCATTTGCCAATTGCCTGAACCCAGCATGACAGACCTGTGGTATCTCCTGAAGCAAAAGAGATCCGCGGTCACATGTGCTTTGTGCCTAGATTGTGCCTGAAGATGTCGGTTGTGGCGATTTGAGCGATTTTGTCGATTGTGGAATCAGCAACGTACGTCTCTGCAACAGCGGCTGAGGTTCGCCCCCTCCCGGCACCATACCTAATTCAAAGCAAAACAAAGCACTTACGAGCACGCCTATTTCACTGTGCCCAAAATTGTGCCCACAGTGTGCCCAAGTTTCCCTCACCGGCACCAAAATCTTCGCACTTGCAGAATCATTCGCACTCGTTTGCACTCCATTGTTGGGCAGAAATCAAGCTCACTTCCTAACGCAGAAGATTTCAAACGATTCGTGCTTGAGGTACAAGGGTGCACTGGTGCCGGAATCAGTCTCCTGTCGCGCATAAAATCACTCCATGCATGAAGTGATGGTTTACTCGCGCACCGGATGTCATCTCTGCGACGTCGTCAAGAAGACGCTCAAGGATGCCCAAGGTAAGGCTGACTTCGTATGGCATGAGGTCGACATCGATAGTGACTCTCAACTGCGGCGGGCGGCGTCCAAGAACCCTCTGATGAAGGCGCGATATGCCCGACCTAGCATGGGATCTAGAGAAGGCGATTGCCAACATCCAGCCAAACTACCAGTGCGCACTCATGGTAGTCGACGGGCATGTCGAGGTGACGGTGCGGGCCGCAGTCCCTTCCAGGCGCTAAATCTCTCTGCGGGCCAATGCTCGGCTGGCGATTGCAAGAAGCACCCCGCTCCAGAATAGGCCGACAAGGGAAAGTACGGATGCGGCAACTGAAGGTGAGCCGAAGGTTCTGACTAGAGCGGCTCCGGCCGCCCCGAAGATCGTGGCTCCGCCCAGCATGAGAAGGCCGGCGACCCGGGCCAGGTCGACTGGATTCCCAAACAAGCCAATCAGGACGATCATGCGAGCGCTATGTGGATCGACGAGGCTCACAATACCCATCGTGATCAGGTCGTAGAACAAGACGAAGAGAAACCACAGTGCGAGAGAGACTCCCAAAGCCTTTACGCGGTTGCTGCTGGTGACCGACGCAAGAGCGCCGAGGCAGAGAAACGACAGAAGCAGAATGAGCGTGACTACGACAAATTCAAGGTACCGGGCAATGCCTTCGCTGCCTGCCCGTGCAGCTACAACGAATCCCGATACTCCGAAGCCGAAGACGATCGCCATGGCGAGCGACGCAAAGAGGCCGAGGATCTTCCCGATAAGGACCTCCGTGCGCATGACGGGTTGCGAAAACAGAAACTCCGCCGCGCCTTTCTCTGGGCTGAAGCTCGATGTTGCCGCTGCTAAGGCAAGTATCGGCACCAGGTAGAGGACTAGATTGAGAAGGCTGGCGGCCGTTCGCGTGAAGCCCTCAAAACCGACGACGATTGACGTGACCATTCCAAAATAGGAGATTGCCAGGGTGAGTACCGCAAAAATGATCGCGAAGAGCTGAATCCATCGCGATCGCAGGCTGATGCGTACCTCATGCCGCGCAATAAGAGCGATATTCCTAATGCCCATCGCTTCCCTCACTCACGCGGTCAACATGGCTTGCGGTAGACATCGCGTTTTCCTTGCCTGTACTTTCGGTCCAGAGATCACTGAAGCTCAAAAGGCGCGAGGGGCCGGCCCCCATCGAGCGGGCCGCCTCGTTTGCATTGTGAAAAGCGGCAAGCCCGCTTGCCATGGGGCTCGAACTGCTGTTTCGAAGCTTTGCGAAGGAAGCTTGCCGCGCATCCATCCAATCCCGGCCGGTGGCATAATCTGTCACGTAAAACCGGGCCGAGGACGAGTTCTTGCCATGTGCCCGGGCGAATCGCATCATGCAGGCAACATCGTCGAATTTGTAAATCGTCCCATTGCTATCGAGCATTTCAGCCGCATATCGGCGTTCGGAAATGAGCATGCGGCAAGATGCGCAGGCATCATCAGTGCCGATTGGTACCGGGCCGGTTGCTCTGGAGTCGCAACCAATCACGAGACTAATTACCAGCATGGTTGCGAGAATTCTCACGAATACACCTCAAATACAGAGATTCAAGCGTCGGCTCCTCGGTCGAGAAATGCTCGATGTTCGCTCCTTCTATTTCGAGCGCACGCAACACGGGCAGATAGTTGGCCGACGGTGTGGTGATGACAAGCTCAGAGCCGGCCATCTCAGCCGATCGAGCACCAGCAGACCTCGCAGTTTCGCACCACTTGTTCTCCGGCTGCCGGAGCGTGATTCGCATTCGTGCCTGCTGAGCCAATCGCTCTCGAAAGCTGGAGATCGGCTCACAGGCAACCAGCCGCCCTCCAGAGAGAATTGCGACACGATCGGCAAGTGATTCAATCTCCGAGAGCACATGGGTCGAAACGATGACAGTCTGTCCTCGGGCGCGCATCGACGCCAGCAATTCGCGAAGCTTCGCCACGGCATCGGAATCCAATCCCGCCGTGGGTTCGTCGAGAATCACCACGGGTGTCTCGGGCATGAGCGCAATGGCAATACCGAGGCGCTGGAGCATGCCAACCGAGTATTCACGTACCGCACGCTTCCCAAATCCATTGAGCCCGGATATTTCGAGCGCATGTTGTATCGCCCCTGGAGCGAGATTGCGCAAGCGGCTGTAGAAGCCAATGAGTTCTTCTCCGGTCAGGTTCTCAGAGAAACCCACTTCCTGAGGCAAATAACTCAGCCATTCGCGCCTGCCGCCATTTGCTCGCTTGCCATTCACAACAATCTCGCCTGCCGTGGGGGAAATGAGCCCGGCGATGCATTTCATCGTTGTCGATTTGCCGCTGCCATTGGGGCCAACGAGTGCCAGAATCTCTCCCGATTCTGCCCTGAAGGAAACATCATTGACAGCGAGAACCGTGCCGAATCTCTTTGTCAGTTTTCGCACCTCGATCATCAGCGTAGCCCCCATCGGAATGCCATCAGAGTGAAGAGGAGAAGAAACGCCGGAGCGAGAAAAGATAGTGCTCTGTGGGGGGCATGATCCTCAGGATCGGCAGATAGCCAAGGCATTGCCACCGGCTTCATCAGCGGCCGGTCATCGGTCTCCTGCCGGGTTTGAAGGACTGGAAACCCACGTTCCGCGACCTCCAGCGATTGAGCCGCAGGGCTGAACAGGTATAGCCGCAACAGAGGCAACTGCGCCTCAAGATGTTCAAAGACATTCTGGATACGATAAGGAACATCGCCAACGCCGTCGCCATCGAGGTCAAACCCATCGTAATCGCTCCAGTAATTTCCACCGGTCGACCCATTCCAGGAATTGTTCGTGTGACCTCCGACAACCTCCATCGGGCTCAGGTTTTCGATCACGTTGTTGTTCACAAAGTGATCGTCTGCGGCACTGGTGAAGATACGGATGGCTAGGTCGTTGCCTGCGATCAGGTTGTCCTTCACAGTGCTCCCATTCAGGGCCTCCATAAAAATCCCGATCGCATTATCGGCGATGACGTTTTCTTCCGCCACGCAGTCTTCGTCGGCCTGAAAAAGGATCCCGTACGAGGCGAAGCCACGGTTGTGGAGGAACATGTTGTGGCGAAGGCGAACTCGCCGGGAGTACATGACGGCAGCGCCGGCGACATCATCGTAGAAGTCGTTTCCCTCAAAATCGTTGTCGTCTGAATACATAAAGTGCAGTCCGTAGCGCAGATCATGGATACGACTACTCCGGATCACGTTGTGGTAAGAGTTCTGCACGTAGATCCCGTCACGGGCTTCGGCGACTGAGTTACGCTCCAACGTGTTGTAGTTTGAGTTCCAGATGTGTATTCCATTGCCACGATCCCCAAAGTCGTGGGCATATCTGCCGCGAACCGTGTTGTCGGCGATATAGTTTCCGTCTGACTTGAAGAGATAGATTCCGAATAGCACGTCCGCAAGGCGGTTGCTCTCGACGTGATTATTGTGGGATTTGAGGAGGATGCCGGAGTCCTCATCCTCCAGTGACGAACCAGTATGTTCTATTGCAAATCCCCGCACAGTGCATCGATCGGCCGACACGGTAACCACGCTGCCGTCACCGCGGCCGTGAATTGTAGGGTTGCCGATGCCGATCAACTGCACAGAACGATCAAGCACTACATCTTCGTTGTAAGATCCTCCGTCCACTTCGATGACATCGCCGTTCGCTGCCATCCGGAGCGCCTGCGAAATCGAGGTCAATGGTCCCGCGGGAGAAACGACCAAAGTACGTGCCCACATGGGATAAGGGACTACAAGACAGAGAGCGGCTGCCGTGCGGCTGATCCAATGCGGCTTTCGGGTAGAAGCCAGCCTGCCCTCAATCATTCGCCACATGTCCCCACCTCATCCCGATTTGGGCGCCTCAAGAACGCGCTTCCCTTTTAGCCCGCATCGATAGAACGACTGCTGCTGACAGAAGTACGACAAATCCAGCCATCAGATACGTGCCGACGGCTGGATAGTTGTACACCGTAAAATTGGCAATCTGCGCCGAGCCGAAGACGGGTGGAGTGAATGGCTTCACCTTGACGGCCGCCGAAGGATCGAGATTGTGGCCGTAGGTGTAGAGCCGCTGGTAAAAGTGCCACAGCGCAAACAGTCCAAACCAGCCGAATGCCACAAGCGTGTCGGCCAGTGCGGACATCTTTCCCATGATCGCCGCGCGCAGGCTCAGGAGAATAAAGAAGCCAAGCATCAGGGGGATCCACTGAAATTCGCTGAAATCGGCTTCTTCTAACGGGTGCATGCCGATGTAGTGATTGAGTGAATTGATCTCCTTGAGGTCGTCGCGATTGGCGCTTTGGTCGCCCCGCAAGCTTCCAGCGTAGATGTTCAGGTTTAACCCGTCGGTGAAATTGTTCGAAAACAGCGTCATTCTGTAGAGCGGGAAGAAGTACACGGGCACAAGCAGCAGAGCCGCAACAAGAACTGTAATGCGGCTGCTTATGCTCAGAGGCCGATCGAAGAATCGCGGCGTGACCGTGGCACGGGCTTCTGTGACGGGAATCGAAAATGAGGCTATTTGTGCCATTGTCTCTCCTTCATCGAGAACCGGCGCTCGCCAGTTGCTCATGGGATCCGTGTGTCGATGCGGTCTTTGTACCCGCGCCGCCCTTTGGCTTCACGAGTAGATAACCCTGCATCTCCTGGTGGAGTGCCGAGCAGAACTTCGTGCAGTAGTAGGCAAATACGCCCGGCTTGTCCGCTACGAACTCGATCGTCTTGGTTTCACCTGGATCGGCGGCGATCTGAATGTTGTACTCCTCGAGGGCCCAACCATGAATCTCGTTTGTTGTCTGCTCGATGTTGGTCAGATAGATGGTGACGAGATCCCCCTGGTTGACCTCGATCTTGTTGGGCTCGAAGTTGCTGCGCACCGCGGTCATGTGCACGACGACGTGATTTCCCTCGCGCTTGATTCCTGTGTGCTGAACATCCCACACAGCATTCGGATCGTGATTCTCAGCCTGGGCGTAAACCTCGATGGGATGGAGACGATCGGCGGGGATCATCTCCGCATAGTGCGGCTCGGGCTCGGTGAAGGCATCATAAAGAAGCTTCATCTTGTCGCCGCTGATGTCGATCAGTTGAGTGTCCTCCGGTTGTGCCGGCCCCACACTGAGGTGCCGTCCGTGCGAGAGCTTATTGAGTGCGAGAACGTATTTTCCGTCGGGGTGAACTGTGTCGCCTCCGGGAATCGCAAGGTGCCCGATGTTGTAGGACACAGGAATCTTGTCGACGACCTCCCAGGTACCGAGCTTCCACTTAGCGATCGCGCTTTCGACGTAAAGGCTGGTGTAGGCGTACCCCTTGTCGTCAAACTGCGTATGGAGGGGCCCGAGACCAACGTTAACCTCGGCCTCTTTCACCGCGTCATAGTTCACAACCGGTATGCCATCCTCGTTCCCGGTAAAGTTCTTCGCCGCAATTGCCTGTTGTAGCTTGGCAAAACTGAATACGGTGGTGATCCCGACCAGCTTGCCGCTACCCACGAAATACTTGCCATCCGGCGTCACGTCGACACCGTGCGGGCTCTTCGAGCATGGAACCAGGAACGCAACACCCGGGGCATCGCGCGGATCAATAACTTTTGCGCCGTCGATCATCTTGTACTTTCCGCTCTTGATCGCTTGTTCGGCGGCTTTCCAGTTAACGGCGACGATGTAGTCGCGGTCCCGCTGCGTTGAGGTAACTTCCAACTTCCCCGTGGCTCTTTCCGCGTTATACGAGGTCCAGAAGGCCCAGCCTTCGCTCGCCGCTTTGCCCAATGAACCGATATCGAAGTCAAGAGGTGGCATTAGAACCTGCCAGCCGAGGCTGATATGACCGGTTTTCGCATCCACGGCAAGGCCAGTCACCACTCCGTGATAGTTGGTTGCATACTGCTCAATTGGCAAGTAGGTCCCCTTGGGCAGCGGCACCGAGAAACGAGAGGCAGCCAGCAAATATTCGGAGTTCGGGGTGACAAATGCGCCTCCGTGATTGCCGGAAACATTAGGAATCGGCCCGAAGATCTCCTTGGTTTTAAAGTCATGCAGATCGATGCGCGCAACCCGGTTGTTGGCATTGTCATTGACGAACAGCCAGCGGCCGTCGTAGTCACCTTTGGTCTGGCTCAACGCCGGATGATGGACGTCGCCCCAGGTATATTTCCCCAGCATCGCTTTGGATTCCTGATCGTAGCCGTAACCGGTGGCAGGATACGGCGCAAAGACAGGAATCGTCAGAATGGGGCGCATCGAGGGAAGTCCCGCGACAAATACGCTTCCGGACTGGCCGCCAGAGTAGAAGATGTAGTACTGGTCCAGGTCACCTGGCGCGACATAGGTGGCAGCGGCAGCCTGGGCAATATCGCCGCGCTGATGTACTTTCGGCTTAGGAGCGCATCCTGCCAAAAACAACAACAGCGCCATGCTCAATAAAAATGATGCCTGAACCGCGGACTTCACAATACTCGATGCTCCCTTGGAAATCATTTCTTTGTCCCCCTGCCCGCCTTCGCCTGCTGTTGAACAAGCATCTGATTGGCGATCTTCAATTTCGCTATAGCTTCCCGCCGCTCTTCCGGCGTCAAATGAATCTGCGTAGATAGCACGACCGACATCGTCCCCGTCGGACTCATCAGGAAATCGTCCAGCGGCCTTCCGAACCGCGCCGGCACATCCGTGACGGCATTCGAGAGATCAGGGCCGATCTTGGTCGCGGATTCGATGCCCAAGGTGCTGACGTCGTGGCATACAAAGCATGTGTGCTTTACGAAGAACGCCCCCTCGCCGGTCTGCATCTGCTTTTCCTTGGCAATCTCTTCTGGAGTCGGGAAATCGCCCAACTTAACGCCGTGCATGAACTCGAGCGGAACCGGATTTTTCTTCCAGCTCATGACCAACAAGCTGAGTGCCTGCGCCTCATGCGTCGTAAATCCAAAGGTTGGCATGACGGTCCCTGGAGCCATCGATCGTGGTTCCTTGAAATGGGCCACGTGCCACGCGAACTCACTTTCGACGCCGAGTAACCGCGAGTAATCATGCTGCTCGGTGGACTTGTCTCCCTCGTACGTAAGGTCAGGGCCAATGACACCGCCACGGCCATTGATGGTGTGGCAGGCGCGGCAGCCTTTTTGCTGGACAAGATTCTTGGCTTCGTTAATGGCATCGGCTCCGGGAGTCTCGCGATCGTAACGGTGGCAGTGATTGCAGTTCGTCTGCATCATCATTCGCCAGTCGCTTACCGAATAGGTCGCGCTTACGTCCTTGCCGAGCAGCGGATGCTCCCAATTCCCGAGGTCGGTTGCATGGGCGGAATCCAGATCGGTCGCATAGCCCTGGCCGCCATGACAACTCGTGCAGCCATACGTTTCGATCGGATGGTTCGCGAGGATAGCGCGATCGTGCGTACGGAAGGGTTCGGGTGCATTCTCAAAGCCCTTCCACTCCACTGCCTGATGACATGTGGTGCAACGGTCGACACGGTTCAAATCCTTGGCCCAGATTTGTTGCGGCCCAGAGGGAACCTGTTCCGCCCGCGAACCGCCATACTTTTGAAGAACCATGGCATGGAATTGCTTCTGATACCTCTTCCACTCCGGCTGAAACGCCCCGGCGTAGATCAAGACCGTGACGAGGAGGATTCCGGCCCCGCAGATGTAAATTCCGATGCTGTCCCAATTTCTTTTCATGGATGCAGGCCTTCTGTTCAGAACCTCGTTGGAGTTGGGGGCCATTGTTCCCAGGGCCAATAGAGGTGCCAGGACGGGCCGCGCATAAATGTCCCCACAAAAGTGAGAACCAGGATTACGAACACAACAGCAAGAAAAGCAATGTTCTGTCGTCGCCGTTCTCTCGCGAACCACACACCCGTTGCGCTTGCCGAACTTCGGTCCAAGTAGGGCCAAGCGGCCAGTATTAAACCGAGCACGCCGGGCAGGATGATTCCACCCACAAGCGCACCGCTGATAGTGAAGGTGCCAATATGTATGGTTGTGTCGGTTACCAACTCCTGCAGCCAAAGGAAGTACCACGGCGCCTTTGCGGGGTTTGGAGTTACCAGCGGATTTGCGGCCTCTTCGAGCGGTGCCTGAACGAGAAATGCGAGGGCGATGCTGATCAGGATTGTCGACAGGGTCACGAACAGCAGTCGGCGCGTAAGATTCGGCGAAGACTCAACCAGGTTCTCATCCTGATCGACATAGGAGGTCTCGACCGCGACGGTGCGGCCAGAGGTGATGCCCAGCAATGAATATGTCTTGCTTTTGATCGAAGTTGATTTCTTCTCCTTCTCCTTTCGTGCTTCGCGATCAACAGCGGCAAGTCCTCCATCTTTTCTCACGCGCCACATGTGCCAGGAGAAAAGCAGCAAGACCGATGTGGGCAACACGAAGCAGTGCAACACATAAAACCGCAGCAACGTGTTCTGATCGATGTCATTCCCTCCGAGCAGGAAGAAGCGAATCTTGTCGCCAATCAAAGGCGCGGCACTGGCGATGTTGGTCCCGACCGTAATGGCCCAGTATGCCAACTGATCCCACGGCAATAGGTATCCAGTGAAGGAAAGCAGCAAAGTGAGAAATAGAAGTACGACACCCAGAACCCAATTGACGGGCCGGTTCTGATTGACACCAAGGCCGTTCTTGTACGCGCCGGTGAGGAAGGCGCGCATCATGTGCAGAAAGACCACGGCTACCATCAGGTGTGCCGAGATGCGATGCGCTGAGCGAATGAATCCGCCAAACGATGCCACGAACATGATGTCCTTGACGGAGGGATACGCCCGTTCTACGGATGGCACGTAGAGGAACATCAGGATGAGTCCGGTTGCGCACAAGACAAAGAACAGGACCGCAGATATGGTTCCGAGCCAAAGCGAGTAGCGATAGCTCAGACTTGCTCGCGAGACCTTTGCAGGGAACCAGTGCAGCAGGAGATTGCGCACCACCGAATCGCTGGACTCCCGTACGCTCTTTGGATTCCACGTCCATGTCAGCGCCTGCCAGCGATCTTTGATTGTCATGCCCCTTCTCCTCTGCATTAGGCCTTCAGCCGGAAGTCGTGTTGCACCCGCTCAGAACTGTTTACGACCAACTGTCCATCATCGGGAGAGACCTCGATTGGGAACCAGTCCAAAGGCCGCGGTGCGGGACCCGCATAGTTCGTGCCATCGCCGTAATACTTCGACCCGTGGCACGGACAATGAAATTCCTGAGAGATCTGGGTCGGCGTTCCGCCGATTTGCACCGTCTCTGGTTGATTAAGGTTCTCCATCTTCACAGTGCATCCCAGATGCGTGCAGGCCGCCGAGATCGCATAGAGACCACGCTGGTCACGGCCGATAAACAAACGATGATCTTCGAGAAAAGTGACTCCCTCGGCAAACGCTTCGGGCAGTCCGACCTTGAAGGTCCGCGGCGCTTCATAAAGAACGTTCGGTACGAGCGCGCGCACGGCCGCAACAACCTGGCCGGTAATTCCAGCAACGAGTGCCGCCAATCCGACGCGGCGCAGAAATGACCGTCGGCTGGTTCCGTCCATCTCCTGCGGGTAGTTGCTCTCAGCCTTGGTTGGCGAGGGCGGATTCGTGTTCTTCATAGAAGAAAACCTCCATGGTCATGGCATCAGTTGGGCAGCGGATCGCACAGAGCCCGCAGCGAATGCAGTCGGTTTCGTCCTTGATCATGGCCGAAGCCGTATTCCTTCCATCTCCGGAAATTCCGTAGTGCGCTGTAACCGCAGCGAGATCGCTGTTCTCGAGTCCCAATTCTTCGAGCGGGACCAGCTTCAGGCACTGGTTAGGGCAGACTTCGACACAGCGGTTGCAAAGCACGCATTTGTCCGCGTCGTAGATGGTCTGGATGTGGCAGGACAGGCACCGCTCCGCCTGGCTCTGCGCCTCAGACTCGGAGTAGTTGAGCTCCACCTGCGTGTCGCCCGTGCGCCGATCAAGCGGGATCGTTTGCGGAGCCACACGCGGAATCTTTTCGTAGTCATCCGGCATGCAGTAGCTGCGCGTCGGCAATTTGCGGAACGATACCTGCGTCGTCCGTACGCCATCCTTCGCACGCAGGTAGTTGTCAATGGAACGCGCGGCCAGCTTGCCATTGGCGATCGATTCGATGATGTTGCGCGGTCCGAACGCGACGTCGCCGCCGGCAAAGATACCCGGAGATGAAGTCGCCAGTGACTGCGGATCGATTTTGATCGTTCCCAGGGGGGTCAGGGCCACATTGTTTTCCGGTTTTAGAAAGCTGAGTTCGGCTCGCTGCCCGACGGCCAGAATCGCCACGTCGGCTTCGATCGTCTCGCGAATTTGTTCGTCGTACACGGGGTTGAAACGGCCATTCTCGTCATAAGTGCGCGTGACCCCGACAAGTTCAATCGCCCTGAGGCGTCCGTCTTCACCCACGAATCTCTGCATTCCGCGTTGAGTCTGGAAAATGATGCCCTCGCGCTGTGCCTCTTCGAACTCTTCGTGGCCCTGTTGCGACCGCAACACCGGCATCTCATCGAAGGACTCGAGACTGACGATGCGTACCTCTTCGACACCGGCTCGTAAAGCGGCGCGCGCCGCATCCATTGCGGTGTGAAGTTCGCCGGATTCGGAAGTGGCTCCGGACCGCAGAGCCGCGCGCGCAGCGTCAAATGCAACGAAACCGCCGCCGATGACGACGACGCGGCGTCCTAGAGTGACCTTGTAGCCACGGTTTACGTTCAAAAGGAAGTCGACTGCCTTCACCACCCCGTCGAGGTCCGATCCCTCCACGCGAACATCGCGCCCGCTCTGCGTGCCAACCGACAGGAAAACAGACTCGAAGCCCAATTCGCGCAGTTCCCTGATGCCGAAATCGGCGTTGAGCGCAGTGTTTAGCCTGATCTCCACGCCCAGGTCAAAGATGGTCTGGATCTCGCGTCCCAGCAGATCGCGGTTCAGCCGGAATTCGGGGATTCCCGCGATCATCATGCCGCCAAGCGTCGCGGAGGCTTCAAACACCGTCGGCTGGTATCCCATCACGGCAAGATCGTGGGCACAGGAGAGTCCAGCCGGGCCCGCTCCGATAACTGCTATCTTCTTGCCTTCGCCAACTTGTTTGCGGCTTTCGGCAAGCATGGGAAGGTGCCATGCGACCTTATTGCCTGGGTCGGTTGCACCTCCGGCGAGCAACTGCCTGGCGATAGGAGACGATGACTCCGGTCCATAGAGTTCGCAGACGTAACCTTTGAGCGCGCGAATAGAAACCGGCTTGTCGATCACTCCACGGCGGCAGTGATCTTCGCACGGTGCGGCGCAGACTCGACCGCATACTGATGCGAATGGGTTCGGAGAACATGCCGTCAGATACGCCTGTTCATTGTTGCCTTGCGCGATCAGCTGAACATAGCGGCCCGCATCGGTGTGAACAGGACAAGCGGCTTGACAGGGAATCAGCTCTTTGAAGAATTCAACATCGGGGACACTAACGCGATATCGGGGCCCGTTGGCCATGATATTTCCTGTTCTCTCTTGTGGCTGGCAGATCGTAGATTGTGATCTTTCTCACATGATCGAGCGAGCAAACACTTAACGCGGTGATTGAGATCACATCTCTTCGCTAAACCATTCGGACAATTATGTTTGTCACATAGAGCAGGGACAAATGTACTTCCTCCTGTAAGTGATCTCAAACAAATCACTCGATTGCTGTGGCTCCGGGTATCGGATTCAGAACTCATAATCTTTATTTCGGTAGCAGTTTCGACTCTCTCGCGCTCCTTCAATGTGCTTCAAAAATCTAAGAGTCGCGTAGACGACAAATGTAGGAGAGGAAGGTACGGCCGGCTCATTGATGAGGCGCCTTGGTGAACGGAATCTGAAAGCACGATGAGAGTGAGGCGCGGCAAAATCGTGATGTCCGCGTTTGCGGAGGATCAGATCTGCACACTGGCTTTTTCGCGCGATTGACAGATCACGAAGCGAAACGCCAACAGTTGATCGGCAGACGCGCCTCACGTCAATGCTCATATTTTCGGTGCTACTGGCGCAAGTCCGTGCCCAAGGGCTCAGCCTATGCCTCGAACCATTCACTACTCCGCTCCGCCCGAATTACTTGAAGTCGTCAGCCGCATTGATCAGCGAAGAGATTCCGGACGCGTATAAGCTCGTTCGAATTTTGAAGGGCAGAGAAACGCCGAGATCTTGACACACGGCATGAACTTCCGTGCGTCATCCTCCGCGAGCACTTTGCACATTGCGTGGAAGACCCATTCGCCGGATATTGGAAGGTCCCGATTCGTCAGGCAATCACTCTGAAAATGCAGCTCGAGCGTGATCTTGGTATTACCGACTATAGTGTTGAACTGCTGGAAGCTGCCGAACTGAAATTCAAGATGAAATTTGAAAGCGATGGGAGTGACATGAGGGAGAGCTTTAACCTTCAACCTAATGAGTATTTGTTCAACGCCGAAGGTTGGGGTCTCTGTTTTCGGGGCTGTCGGTGGTCGTTCGCAAATTCACGGCTGGTGAATTGTATGAGGCCATCATAAGAACAAATTGGGGGACCAACCTTCGCCAGCAGCAGATCCCAAAAACCGGTTTCCCGAAGATGAGGAGACGCCGGGCATTGCGATATATCGCAGGATACTGTCTGGCATCACGCTTGTATTGTTGACGCCTGAATTAGCCTGGAAAACGGGTAGAATCAACGTACGCCGGGGAACGTCACCATGGCGTACTGTGCGCGAGAGAATTTTTAGAACAGCGCAAATTCGAGAATTCGGTGGACGAAATTCGTAAGGTAAACCAAATCGACAAGTTCAGAAACGGGACAAAAACATGAACGCCAAATCAGTCTTTTGCATGCCACCCAGAAGCCGCCGGTCGTTTCTGCGCAATGCTGCGGTCACCGCCTTCGCCACAATGAGCCCGAGCGCATTTACATATGCGATGGGTGCACCGCCCCCTGACGTCGCGACATCTGGCGGCCCCTTGACGATCAAGGCAGTAGAGATCTTTGAGCTGCATGGAAGCTATCAGGAAGAAGGTGGGGTGAACCATCAGGCACAGGTGAATCCGCTGGATATCTACGATCGATTCCGAAAGCCTCCTTACGTGGACAAGCCTTCGGGGATGCGCACCGTGAAATCGAGCGCCATCTATGTGCGAATTAAGACTTCAGCCGGAGTCGATGGGCTATACGGCCCGATCGAGAAAGATGCGGCGCTGATTCTGGCGGCTGAGTTGAAGCCGTTCTTGATTGGAAAGGATGCGTTGGCTGGCGAAGCTCTGTGGGACCAGATGTATCGCTCAAACCGGCAGTCGCGCGATGGCATATTCATGATGGCGATAAGCGCAGCCGACAACGCCTTGTGGGATGTCCGTGGACGATACTACGGCGTTCCTGTATACCGACTGCTGGGTGGGCCAACGCGAGAATCGGTGGAGATGTATGCGAGCTGTCTGGGCTTTTCTCTTGAACCGGAAGCGGTTCGCAAGCGCGCACTGATCAACAAGAATGATGGTTATCGCTATCAGAAGTGGTTCATCGGATACGGGCCTGGTTCCGGACCGCAGGGCATGGATAAGAATGTGGAACTGGTACGCATTCTGCGGGAGACCGTAGGAGCTGATACCGAGCTAATGTTCGATGCTTTCAGCGGATGGGATCAGAATTACGCGCTGGAGTGGGCTCACCGAGTAGAGCAATACCGACCGCACTGGATGGAGGAAGTAACGCATCCGGAGAAGATTGACAGTTTCGCGGAAATTCATCGCAGCACATCGATTCCCATAGCCTCCGGCGAGCATTTCTACGGACGATGGGAAGTGGAACGCTATCTGCAAGCCAATGCGCTTTCAGTGGTACAGGCTGATCCGGAGTGGTGCGGTGGCACATCGGAACTGCTGAAAATTGGAGTGGTTGCCTCTCTGCACGATGTCCCGGTAATTCCCCATGGCCACAGCTTACGGGCGGCAATCAATATTATTGCGAGCCAATCACCAATGACATTTCCGCTCGGGGAGTATCTCATCCTGAAGATGCAACACTACTATCACTTTGAGACTAACCCGATGGTTCCGGTGAAAGCTCACATCGCGTTGCCGACTGAACCTGGATTCGGAATTGTGCTCGATCAGGGAAAGATCGAGTCACAGAAACCTCTATCATTGGATTGATTTTTTGATGCTCACGAAGTATGTCCAACTGCGAAGCTACATCCGGAGTGAAGGTGAGACATCCTAACTCGCGAACGACTGAATCGGCTGCTGTGAAATAACGCGAACCGGCAGGCACATGATTGTGGTCGAATGCCGGTTATGCGGAAATATGGTGGTCCAAATAGCGGATCTTTCCAAGTACGCGACTTTACGCCAAGAACCTGCAGCGGACGGTGCCTGACCCGCAGGCATGTATGCTGTTTCTCATGATTCGCACCTTGGCTGTCGAGGGTTTCGCTGCATAAGGAATCGGAATTGAGCTGCCCCTTCGCTTAGTCCACCTAAGTGAGAGCGTCCGGGTTTGCGTTTAGCTGCAGAATTTGCTCGAAGCCGCCGTCGTGGCTGTGCGAATGTGGAAAGCGCTTTTTGCTTTCCACATTTGCGGTTCTCTTTTATGAACGACGGCAAATCCGCGTTTGCGGTCGCGGCGACTGCGGAGACAAGGCGTTACGGATGCATTCTTCTCAAAAAAGACGTGATCCGCCCTAAATAGCACGCTTGCGACTCCGAGATCAGGCCGGTTGATCTCAAAAGTAGCTAACCTCTGAGCGCCGCGCAGCTAATGCTGCTCGCACCGCCGGCAGCAATTCCTCAGCCGCCGACGCCTTTTCGACAATCGCGTATGCGCCTGCAAGCCGGGCACGTTGGACGTTGTCTTCACCAGTGTCAGTGCTGATGAGTACTGCCGGAAGATCCGGGAACCGCAAGTGGATTCTCTTCACAGCCTCAAACCCGTCGAGAACAGGCATATAAACGTCTACCACAACTAAATCCGGGTAATGGTAGTTTGTTGCCTCCACTAGCGCTTGCCCGTCAAAAACATTTTGAACCACGTCTAGTTCGCGCCGAAGTATCCGGGAAATCAGCGGGTGAATGGCGGCGTTGTCATCAGCCACGATCACGGTCGGACGTTTTGTAATATTTTCCATAGATCCTCCCACTTCTAATTGTGGACGGATCGGGTTCTTCCGGCACCTCGTAAAAAAACGAGGATGGAGGTTTTTTAATCCGAGGATGAAACGAATCCGTGCCGCGCTGCATAGCGTGCAAGTTCAGCAGTCGTGCGCAAACCGGTTTTGGCCACAATGTTGTTCTTGTGGAATTCCACAGTTCGTGGAGATACATTGAGGACCGCGCCAATCTCTTTCAGAGTCTTTCCTTCTGCTAGAAGCTGAAGAACTTCGCGTTCACGAATTGTCAGGAGTGCCTGGCCCGATTCTTCGACTGGATTCATGAGGTTCTGCATCACTTCGCCAGCGATTCTGGGAGTGATGTAAGTCCGTCCAGCCAAAACCTCTCTGATTGCGGTTAGGAGTTCTTCACCTGCCGCGACTTTAAGGACATAGCCTGCAGCTCCAATTCGAAATGCTTCGGTGGCGAGTCCGACTTCAAGGTTGGCGGTCAGGAAGATGAAACGCGTGCGCAGGTGTGCCGACCTACATTGACGGAGCGCCTCGAGACCATTAAGCGAAGGCATCGATATGTCTGCGACTGCGACTTCCGGTTTGAATTCCTCAATTAGGCGAACC
>Ga0207667_10000543_pt1 | contig 49789 bp, 46 predicted proteins | sample KBSCornC52_FD_184301 | JGI IMG/M metagenome (GOLD analysis project Ga0207667, IMG submission 184301) | Corn rhizosphere microbial communities from Kellogg Biological Station, Michigan, USA - KBS Corn C5-2 (SPAdes) (version 2) | ecosystem: Host-associated > Plants > Roots > Rhizosphere > Soil ... | reverse complement strand
CGGTCCTGCGTCACAGCCGTGATTCCGATGTAGCGCTGGCTGTCCTGCCGCGGTATCTCGTTCGGCCCAAGCTCCTCCACTGCGTTCGCAACCTGCCCCATCCGAACGTATTGCGGCCCGGTCGTGCCGCCTGCCGGGGAGGCTCCGGAACCGTTCCCCTGTCCCGATGTCCCGGACGGCGTTGCTGCCACCGGCAGGCTCATTATCTGGTCTATGGACTTGCGCATCGATTCGGGAACCTGCACATAAATCGGATACTGGTAGCCGCCCTCCTGGTAGTAGCTGGAGAGCGCGCCGTTGGTTGCCATGTTCAGCGTCGTGGCCGCGTCGGAATAGCTCACGCCGTGCTCCAGCGCGCGCTGCCGGTCCACGTGGAACTGGAGCTCCGGCGTCGCTTCCTGCACGTTCGTGTCGGCGCTCTCCATCCCCGGAATTGTCCGCACCTGCCCGAGCACGTCGCGCGCAATGGCGGAGAGCTGCGTCAGGTCGGGGCCGTAGATATCGATCTCGACGTTCTGGTTTCCGCCGGACAGAATCTGCGTAACGATGTCGTAGGGCTGCACCACGACCCGCGCGCCGCCGATCTGCGAGAGCTGGCGTTGTAGGGCGCGGATCACGTCCTGTGTCGAGTGGCGGCGGTTTGCTTTGAGGCGAACCGTCATGCCGCCCTGATAGGCGATTGCGGAGGTGGTCGAGCCGCGCTGCGTCAGGTTCGAGCCGGCCGCGGAGAGGACCGTCTCCACGTCCGGATTCCGCTGGACGATATTCTCCGCGCGCAGCATCGCGGCGTTCGTCACCTCCAGCGCCGTTCCGACCGGCAGCTTCAGGTTCACCGTGAAGTTCCCGCTGTCGGTCTGCGGAAGCATCTCGGTGCCGATCTGTGGGACGATCAGAAGGGTAGCCGCCATTGCCGCGACCGCGCCGCCCACTACGAGCCAGCGGTGATTCAGCGCCCACTCCAGCCTGCGGTGATAGCCACGATCGAGAGCGTAGAAGCGGTCGCCGAACCAGTCGAACACCCGTCCCATCAGCCCCTTCTTCCGGCGCGGCTGCTCCCGGTCCGCCTCCTCAGGGTGCGATTCCAGTCGCAGGTGCCGGTCGTAGTCGTCCGCCTCCTCCTCGACCTCTTCCTCCTTGATGAGCCTCGACGCCAGCATCGGCACGACCGTCAGAGCGTCGAGCAGCGAGATGGCCATCGAGAAGATGACGACCAGCGCGAACTGCGTGAACATCTGCCCCGCCAGCCCCTGAATCAGGAAGAGCGGCAGGAAGACGACCATGATCGTGATGGTCGAGGAGATGACGGCGCCCGTGATCTCGTTCGTGCCGGAGACTGCCGCCTCGGCAGGCCGCCGCCGGTCCCGCTCGATGTGCCGGAACGTGTTCTCCAGCACCACGACCGCGTCGTCCACGATGAGGCCGGTCGCGAGCGAGAGGCCGCTAAGCGAGAGCGTGTTGAGCGAGAACCCGCAGAGGTAGAGCAGCGTAAACGTCGAGATAATCGAGATCGGAATCGAGAGTGCGACCACCAGCGTGGACCGGAAGTTGCGCAGGAAGAGCATCAGGATGAGGATGGCCAGCGCCCCTCCGATGATCGCGCTGTTCCGCACGTCGTCGATGGAGTTGGTCACGAATTGCGACTGGTCGTACGCGAGACCCCACTTCAGGTTGGGAAAGAGGCGCTGCACCTGCGCGAGCTTCTCCTTCACGTTTCGCGCCGTCTCCACCGTGTTCGCGTTCGACTGCTGCACGATGGTCATCGCGACGGCGTCGGCGCCGTTCATGCGCGTAAAGATTCGGGGCTCCTGGCTCGCGTCCCGCACCGTCGCAATCTGCCCCAGGGAGATGATCTGCCCGTTCGCGCTCCCCACCGGAATCGCCGCGATCTCCGCCGGACTGTTGAAATAGCCTATGGATCGAATCGTGTACTCCGTATTCCCCTCGCGCGCGATTCCGGCCGGAATATCCAGGTTCTCCGCGACGATCTTCCGGCTGATGTCCGACATGAGCAGGTGGTATGCCTGAAGCTTTGAGGGGTCGATATCCACGATGATCGCGCGGTCGATGCCGCCCGTCGCCGTCGCCGAAGCCACTCCGCCCGCGGACTGGAATATGGGCGTGATCTGGTTGATAAGAGTGGCCTTCAGCTTCGCCGGGTCCATGTTCCCCGACACGCCGTAGATGAGAATCGGGAGCTGGGAGGGGTCGAACCGCACCACCAGCGGGGTCTGGAGCGTGGGGTCGTCCGGAAACTGCTGCCGCGCCCTCTCAACCTGCTGGAGCACATCGATGGCCGCCGGCCCGATATCTGTCCCGTAATTGAACTGAACCCGGACCACGGACGATCCCTGCGAAGATGTTGAGGATACCTGATAGATATTTGAGGCGGATGCAACTGCCTGCTCGATGGGCCGCGTGATCTGCGACTCCATCTCCGGCGGCGCGACGTTCGGCCAGCGGGTGATGACTGCGAGTGTCGGGAGCGACACCTTCGGCAGAAGGTCGATGGGGAGCCGCGTGAGGCAGATGAGGCCGAGCAGGACCAGCGACGCGATCCGCATGGTGACGGCGACCGGCCGCAGAACCGAGAATCGCGCGATGCTCATCGCCTCGACGCTCCCCCAGTCCCACCGCCGGCAGCTCCGGCTCCGCCAGTCGCGCCCGATCCTGCCGCGCTGCCGCCTGGTCCGCTCCCAGTGCCGACCGCGCTACCCGATCCTGCATTCGGCGTCGCGCTCGCCCCGACTCCGGTGGAAATTCCCGTGCCGCCCGCGCCGCCGGTCCCGCCACTGCCGTTGAATCCCGTCTGACCTGGCGTCCCGGCCGCGCCTGTCACGCCTGACCCGCCGCCGCCGATAGTCCCGGTTCCGGACGAACCCGTTCCCCCGTTTGCTCCACCGCCTGCCCCAGTGCCGGATCCGCTGGAATTGCCGCCGCCCGACGACTGCGCGCCCCCGCCTCCGGCGCTGTACGTCGGCGCATTTGGTCCGCCCGCGGGAGGAGTCATCCCGCCCACGCCGCCGCCCCCTCCTGCCACGGTGGGGCTTCCGCCACGACCGCCGGGCTGCCGCCGCTGGCCTCCCTGATCGATTCGCACCTGCTGGCCGTCGCGGACGGGCTGGGCGCTGAGGACCACCACGCGCTCGCCGGGCTGCACGCCGGAGACGATCTGGACACCGGTCAGGTCACTGTCACCGGTCGTCACGGGCCGCTTGTGGGCCACCAGCTTTGCGTCGATCACGGTGACGACCTGGCCGCCGGACTTCGGGTCCTTCGACAGCGCCTCGTGAGGAACGACGACGGCGTTCCGCGTCACCTTCGTCACCAGAGTCATCCGGCAGAACATGCCGGGCCGAATGAGGCTTTGCGGATTCGGGAGGGAGGCGCGCACGAGGAACTGGCGGCTCTGCGGGTCGGCGGACGTGTTGACCTGCGTGACTTTGCCTTTGAACTCGCGGCCGGGAATCGCGTCGAAGGTGACCGTCGCCTCCATCCCCTCGTGGACCTGGCGGTTGATGCCCTCCGGCACCGAGGTGGTTACGAACACGTTGCGGATCGTCTGGACCGTGACGATTGGCTGGCCGGCCGTGACGACCGAGCCAGGATCGAAGAATCGGGCGGTGACGAACCCGTTGACGGGGGATCGGAGGATGGTGTCGGAGAGCTGGGACTGCGCGTTGCGAAGCTGGGCTTCGGCGGCGCGAAGGGCGCTCTCCTGCATGTCGCGCTGGGTACGGTAGTCGTCCACGTCCTGCGCCGCGACAAATCCCTGCTTATAGAGGGAGTAGTAGCGGTTGTATTTGACCTGCGCGTTTATTGCATTCGACCGGGCGCTCTCGACCGCCGCCTGCTGCTGATTCACGAGCGCCTGGACCTGAGAGGGGTCGATTCGCGCAAGGACCTCGCCGCGCGTGACGCGGTCGCCCTCGCGCACCTGGAGGTAGTCGAGACGGCCGGTCACTTTCGGCGCGATGCGGACGTCGGCCGGCGCCTCGACCTCGGCGACACCCTGAAAGAGGTGAACGATGTCGCGCACCTGCGCCGTTGCGACCTGGACGTTGGCGGGCGCCTTCTTGCGTGCGCTGGCAGCCTGAAGCTGCGCCGACTTGTCGCGCTGGTTGACGCCGAGACGCCAGACGACCAGCACGGCAAGAAGGATTGCGGGGATGATAATCGCTAACCGCCGCCTCATATCGCTGCTCTGCCTGCTCCATAAGGTCCAGCGCGGGCAGCCGGAACCTGCCTGCCGGGCGGGATTCGCTCGCCAGTAGAATCAGGTTGAACAAGGAGCGTGCAGACTAGACGTTCCAACCGGGCGACGGGTTCCGCAACGCGGACCGGAGTCGACTTCGATTTGCGCAGTTGGGCGGGGCCAGGCAATTGCGCCGGCTGTCGCGGTTCCTGGCCGGCGCGAGGTTTTGTCAATTTCTTAAGATTCTTGTCGACGTCATGCAGGAGAACCGGCGGCTGCGTTCGTATTGAACAGGTGCGAGTTACACCATAGCCGTCAGCAGTTAGCAGGGAGGCGCACGGTATGCGTGTGCGCATTGGTCCGCAGAACGTTCCGTGGTCCGGAACGGTTGGCACGTGGTATCACGACCACGAAGGTGAAGAGTTCGAGGTTGTCGCGATACACGATGGCTTGAACCGCCTCTACGAGGTTGACGTCCGCCACCTTGCCGCGCGAGGATTGATCGGCATGTCGCGCGCGTTCGTGCCTGCCGCGTTCGCGGAGGAGGTCGACGAGCCTGTGACCGCAGTCGTCGGCCGCTGGGACGCGGCTTCATAACGGCTGCCCGCGCTCCACCGTCGTCACCGAATCGATCGGCAGTCCCGAACCCCGCCCCGCCGAAAACCCGCACTTCGCACAATGTCACGCCCCGACAGCCCTTCCGATAATGGGACACGCATGAGTGACGCAAGGGTCTTCCTCATGCAGTCGCCGAGATGCACCGGAACCTCGCAAGCACTGTCAGGCCACGGGGTCACTGATCCGACTGTGTTGCGGTCCCGTTAGCAAGAGAAGGACCACAGACAGATGAACCTACGACTCCTCAACACGAACACGGGGCGGACGCGGCGACGCGGCGCCTTTACGCTCATTGAGCTCCTGATCGTCATCCTCGTGCTGGCGATCCTGATGGCGGTTGCCCTTCCGCTCTATCTGGCCGCCGTGACGGACTCCCAGCTCAAGACCTGCCGCGCCAACATGCAGACCATTGCGAACGCGGAGGCCGCATGGAAGACCGCCGACAGCTCGCACGCTTACACCACGACACTGAGCAACCTGAACGCAAACCTCGGCGCGACTCCTGTCTGCCCGACCGGCGGGACCTATTCCGTCGCAATCTCGACCGGTTCCTCGACGTCGAACGGAAAAGCGGTGCCGAGCGGCGGAATTGTCATCTCGTGCTCGGCGGCCGGTCACGGGACGTTCGCGCCGGGAATTGACGCGCAATAGGCGTACAAGATCGGACTGGCCTGCCCGAAACGCCGCGCCCCGTCACAGAAGTGACGGGGCGCGCGCTATGTGGATCGCTGTCCGGTTCGGCAGGAGTGGGTTGATTGGACGCAGATCACGGCACGAATGCGGGTCTCCGTTGCCATCGCTCTTAAGTTTCACTTAACAAACGAGCAAACCACTAGGCATTCTTCTCGCCGGCACGTATAATGCCATTGATGACCAATGGCTGCGGGTCGCAATGACCCGGCTCGGCGAGATGTCCCGTCTGCATGCGGGCTCTCGCCGTTTTTTTGACTCTGCCATCAGGCCTCCGGCTCCGGCGGCTTCCATCCCGCGTTGATCTTCGACGTAAGCACATGGTCCTGCCACCGACCCCCGATGTTAAGGTACTCGCGCGCATACCCCTCCTTTTCGAAGCCGAGCCTGGTCAGCAGACGCTCACTGCGCTCGTTCGTCGGAATGTAGTTGGCCATGATTCGATGCATGTTCAGGGCATCGAATACGAACTTTATCGAGGCGTCGAGCGCCTCGTACATCAGTCCGCTGCCCTGCTGCAGGCGATCGAGGCTGTAGCCGAGGTGGCAGGAGTGAAACGCGCCTCTCACGAAATTGCGATAGTTGCAGAGGCCGAGCACCGGCCCGTCCGGATCCCGCCGGTCCAGCAGGATGAGCCGGAGCGACGCGCCCGCGTCGTATTCGTCGGATGCCCGCCGCATGTCGTCGCGCCAATGGTCAACAGTGTAGTAGCTCTCCGGCCGGCGGGGCTCCCAGGGATCGAGGTGCTGCCGGTTCTCGATGACGTAGCTTGCCAGGCGGCAGGCGAATCGCTCGGAGGGAAGGGCAATCAGCAGGCGGTCGGTTAGAAGAAGGGTGCTGTCGTCGATCACGCGAGTCCTCCGCGGTGCGAATTGATGGTGCTGGCAGGCGATACCACGGATGTAAAATCCGTGTCTCGTGGGCCTGCGGGAGCGAGGCAATGAATTGACCTCGCTCACGGGCCTGCCGTACCACGGATGTAAAATCCGTGTCTCGCCGGCCTGCGGGAGCGAGGCAATGAATTGACCTCGCTCGCGGGCCTGCGGTACCACGGATGTAAAATCCGTGTCTCGTGGGCCTGCGGGAGCGAGGCAATGAATTGACCTCGCTCGCGGGCCTGCGGTACCACGGATGTAAAATCCGTGTCTCGTGGGCCTGCGGCCGGACGTCCTGCCGGACGGGGAAACGGCCAGATGGTCCGTCGGACGAGATGCAATTGATGTAGCAGGTCTGGTAACGTCGTCAGGATCGGGTCCGGTGCTGCTCGATTCCTCGATTCGGCTGTTGCGTACACGCCTTGTCGCCGTCTATTGCATCGGCGCTCGTTTCAAGTGAGCCTGATCCGTTGCTACGTTTCCACTTCACGTCTCGTTCGCTTCATGTTCTTTTCCTCAGGAGGGTGATGTAATGCGTAAGTCCTTTCCCGCGCTGATTGCACTGACTGCTCTGGTGTCGCTGTCGATCCATGTCTCGGCGCAGAATACATCGGCCGACGTAATCGAGCGGATCCGTGACGAGGGGCTCAACCGCTCGCAGGTGATGCAGACCCTCAGCTATCTTAGCGATGTCATCGGTCCGCGGCTTACCGGGTCGCCCAACCTTAAGCGGGCGAACGAATGGACGCGGGACACGATGACGAAGTGGGGCCTTCAAAACGCCCACCTGGAAGCCTGGGGGCCGTTCGGGCGGGGCTGGTCCGTCGAGCGCTTCTCCGCGCAGGTCGTCGAGCCGCAGTGCATCCCGCTCATCGGATTTCCGAAAGCGTGGTCGCAGGGGCTCGGAAAAGGCGTGAAGACGGCCGATGTCGTCTACGTGGACATCCAGAAAGAGAGCGACTTCGACAAGTACAGAGGCAAACTGAAGGGCGCGATCGTGCTGAGCGTGCCGCCGCGTCCCATCGCCGCCCACTTCGAGGCGCCGGGCGCGCGCTACACCGACGAGCAGCTTGCGGCGATGGCGGAGGGCCGCCCCGTCCGGCAGCCCGGCGCGCCGCGCCCGCAGAGGGCGGCTGGCGCGCCGGCGGGCAACAACGATTTCCGCGCGCAGTTCCAGCTTGCGGGGCAGAAAGCGAAATTCTTCGCGGACGAAGGCGCGCTGCTGATTCTGGACGCCGGGCGTGGCGACGGGGGCACGATTTTCGTGCAGTCCGCCAGCGTTCCGCAGACGGCGCAGGCGGGCGCGGCGCAGCGCGCCGGACGGGACGGGCAGCCGGCCAGGAGCACCGGAAGCGGAGTGGCAGGTACGGCGCCTGGCGCGGCGCAGGCGAATGGTCCGCGGACGCCGGGCGGCCAGCAGCCCGGCGGGCGCCGGCAGGCCGGGCAGAATGGTTTTGGCGGGCCGGCGGGCCAGGGTGGATTCGCGCGGCGAGGCCCGTGGGCGAAGGACGCCCCGAAGGGGATCCCGCAGGTGACCCTCGCGGCCGAGCACTACAACCGTCTTGTGCGCATGATTCAGCAGGGCGAGAAGCTGAAGATGGCGGTGGAGCTCGACGTCCGGTTCTACGACAAGGACGAGATGGCCTACAACACCATCGCCGAGATTCCGGGGAGCGATCCGGCCCTCAAGGACGAGGTCGTGATGCTGGGCGGCCACATGGATTCGTGGCACAGCGGGACCGGCGCGACGGACAATGGCGCGGGCGTGGCGGTCTGCATGGAGGCGGTCAGAATCCTGAAGGCGCTCGACATGAAGCCGCGGCGGACGATTCGAATCGGGCTCTGGTCGGGCGAGGAGGAGGGTCTGTTCGGGTCGCGCGCCTATGTCGCCGCCCATTTCGGAACGGCGACGCGGGGCGCGGACGGCGAGCGTACTCTCACGAAGAAGCCGGAATACGATCGATTGGCGGGATACTTCAATCTGGACAACGGGACGGGAAAGATTCGCGGAATCTATCTTCAGGGCAACGCGGCGTGCCGTCCCATCTTCACCGAATGGCTCCAGCCGTTCCACGATCTCGGCGCGCAGACCGTGACCATAAGCAACACGGGCGGAACGGACCACCAGTCGTTCGACGGCATCGGCCTGCCGGGCTTCCAGTTCATCCAGGACGAGATCGAGTACGAATCGCGCACCCACCACTCGAATCAGGATGTGTTCGACCGCATCCAGCCGGACGATTTGAAGCAGGCGTCGGTCATCATGGCGACCTTCGTGTACAATGCGGCGATGCGGGACGAGAAGCTGCCGCGTAAGGAGGAGAGCCGGGCGAACTGAGGCCTGAAATGACGGCTCGGCGAGGACAGACGTCCTCGCCGGAGAGTGGTCCTTCGGACCGGCAGGCGCTCTGTCGATCCGCGGGACGATTCCCAGCCGGGGACGTGTGTCCCCGGCTCGTGTCTCCGGCTGATGCAGGAACATGACGCGCAGCCCCTGGAGCCTCCATTCGATGGCTCCAGGGTTTTTCTTTGGCGGATTTGGCCGCTTGTGAAATAGCTCACAGCCGGTCGCGGCCAGGCCGTGCTATAACGGTCGAACACTCCACCGTTTGGACAGGCAAATCGCCGCGACCCGCCGTCCTGCCTGCCAGGCTGCCATGCTACCTCGGCGCCAGGCCGCGAAAGGGGACATTGATGCGAACGTTCCACCGCATGCTCATGACCGCATGCGCCCTCACCGCCGTTGCCCTGCCGACTATTGCGCAGGGACCGCCTCCCGTAGAAGACCCGCTGGGACCAGACCTCTTCATCGCAATCCGCGAAAACCGGACGGACGATGTTCGCGCGCTGCTGAAGAAGGGCGCGAAGACCGAAGCGAAGAACTGGCTCGGCATGACTCCGCTCATGTGGGCGGCCATGATCGGCAACGAATCGGCCTGCGCGGCGCTCATCGAGAGCAAGGCGAACGTCAAAGCCGACTGCATCTACGGTTCGGCGCTGGAGACCGGCATCCTCGGGGGAAACCCGAAAGTGATCCGGCTGCTGCTGGACAACGGCGCAACCTTCTCGAAGGAGCGCGTCGATAAGATCACGGCACTGATGGCGGCCGCCGACCAGGGGCACACCGAGATTCTGCGGATGCTGCTGGCGGCGAAGGCCGACGTAAACGCCGCGGACGAGGCGGGCATGACCGCGCTGATGCACGCGAGCCGCCGCGGACAGGCCGAGAATGCCAAACTCCTTCTCGATGCAGGCGCGAACGTGAATACATCCGATATATTCGGCATGACGGCGCTCCACTATGCGGCGCTCAACGGTCATGTCGATGCGGCGCGGCTCCTCCTGGCCAAAGGCGCAAAGGTCGACGCGACGGACAAGACCGGCAGCACGCCCCTGCTCCTGAACGCGCGCTACAGCGGCGTTCCGCAGCTCGCCACGCTCCTCATCAAGAGCGGCGCGAACCCCTCCGCGAAGGACGCGACCGGCAGGACCGCGTGCGACCTGGCGATGTCGCGGGGCTATGCGGCATGCGCGAGAGCCATCAGGCCGGATGTGAAAATGGCCGCTGCGGAACCTGCCGGGGACATTCCCGCCCGCGCTCACAGGGCCGTCCTTACCAGCCTCGACCTGATTCAGCGGGCCACGAAGGCGTTCTCCGCGCGGGGCGGCTGCTTCTCGTGCCATCACCAGGGGCTCGGCCTCGTCACAACGGGAACGGCCAGGGCGCTCGGCTACCGAATCGACTCCGCCCTGGCCGCCGCCGAGCAGAAGCTCGTCACCTCGGAGCCGGAGACGAAGCTGGACCAGCTTCGCGGCCTCGCGTCCCACCCGGAGGCGTACAAGTTCTTCCCCGCGGTGGACATGCAGGAGCTGGTTCCCGGCGTGAGCATGACGTACTGCGGACTGGCCGCGCACGAAGCTCCGAAGAGCGAGGCGCTGGGAATCGTCGCCACCATCATGGCGCGCCAGCAGACGCCGGACGGAGCGTTCCACTTCGTCTTTCACCGCGAGCCGCTCCAGTCCTCACAGTTCATGACGACAGCATACGCGGTGCGGACCATGAAGGCGTACCTGCCCGATTCGATGGCGAAGGAGCGGGACGAGCGGGTTGCGAAGGCGCTCGACTGGCTTCAGAAGACTCCCGCGGTGACGAACGAGGACCGCGCGTTCAGGCTGCTCGGGCTGAAGTGGGCCGGCGGCTCGCCGTCGGATATCGAGAGCGCGACGGCGGACCTTCTTCGGACGCAGAAGGCGGATGGCGGCTGGGCGCAGTTCAGCAGCGCGTTTGCGGGCGGCCCCGGCTTCGACCGTGCGGACGCTTACGCCACGGGCGAGTCGCTCTACGCGCTGTATGTGGGCGGCGGAATCAAGCCCGACGCGCAGCCGTACCGCCGCGGCGTTCGGTACCTGCTCCGCACGCAGGACGAGGACGGGTCGTGGTTCGTGAACAAGCGGGCGGTGCCGGCGAACAACTGGTTCGACACGGGCTTCCCGCACGGTGAGTCGCAGTACATTTCGTACAGCGCGACCTGCTGGTCCGCGATGGCGCTGATGTTCGCCGCCGACAAGCCCTCGGTAGCCAGCGCCTCGCGATAGAAGGGCGACAGCCCTCAACGAGCCGCTGTCAACGACGACGGCGGCTCGTTGTGATTCGTGATCAACCAATTGCAGGGCGTGTTTCGGGCGGATAAATCCGCTGCAACGGAGGCGCGAAGTGTCCTGTCGGACACGGGGGAATCAGGCCCTGTGACGTGCGGTCGTCGGGGTGTCAGTATGGGCGGTTCGGCTTGACACACCAGCGGACCAGAGGTACAATACGACCGAGGAACCGCCGCTCGGCAGGGCCGCCCATCGGCCGCTGGGGTCGGTTCGTTTTTTGTCTTTGGGCACGCTGCCGTACCTCTCTGCGACATCGGGAGACCACGAGACCACATGCTGCTGGGAACACAGGAGATAAACGCGGCCGGGCGTCTGGAGATCGGCGGCTGCGACGTGACGCGGCTCGCCGCCGAGTTCGGGACGCCGCTGTACGTGATGGACGAGGCGCTGATTCGCGAGAACTGCCGGGCGTACCGGGCGGCGTTTGAATCGCGCTATCCGAAGAACGTGATCTGCTACGCCAGCAAGGCGTTTCTCACCACGGCCGTCTGCCGAATCGTCGAGGAGGAGGGGCTGAATATCGACGTCGCCTCCCTCGGCGAGCTGCACGTGGCGCTCCGGGCCGGCTTCCCGAAGAAGCGCATCAACCTGCACGGCAACAACAAGTCTCGGCAAGAGCTGGAGATGGCGGTGAAGAGCCGAATCGGGCACGTCGTCATCGACAACATGCTCGAGATCGAGATGCTCGCCGCGGTTTGCCGCGAGGCGGGGAAGTCGATCGAGGTGCTGGTGCGATGCACGCCGGGCGTGGACCCGCATACCCACAAGTTCATCAGCACCGGCCAGGCGGACACGAAGTTCGGGCTTAACATCAGGGACGGGTCGGCGCTCGCCGGAATCAGGCGAATTCTCGAGATTCCCGCGCTCCGGTTCGACGGGATTCACTGCCACGTGGGTTCGCAGCTTCTGGACACGGAGGCGCACGAGGGGGCGGTGGACGCGGTCGTCGGGCTGATGCAGGACATCCGGCGCGAGACGGGGGTCCTCTGTAACGTCTTGAACATCGGGGGCGGGCTGGGGGTGCGGTACCGGAGCGAGCACGCTCCGCCGAGCTACGACGAATTCGCCGAGGTGATCACGAGCCGGCTGAAGGCGGGTCTGGACGCGGCGGGACTGCCCTGGCCGATCCTGCAGCAGGAGCCGGGCCGGTCGATTGTCGGGGAGGCGGGCGTCACCCTCTATACCGCCGGGGTCGTGAAGACCGTCCCGGTTACCGAAGCGCCGGGTAAGCGGACCTACGTCGTGGTGGACGGGGGTTTGTCGGACAACCCGCGGCCGCAGCTCTACGACGCCGTGTACGAGATCGTGGTTGCGAACAAGGCGAGCGAGCCTCACGACCAGACGGTAACGGTTGCAGGGAAGCACTGTGAGACGGACGTGCTGATCTGGGACGTGAAGGCGCCGCGGATCGAGCCGGGTGACACCATTGCGGTGCAGACGACCGGGGCGTATAACTACGTGATGGCCTCGAATTACAACAAGTTCCTTCGGCCCGCCGTGGTGCTCGTGAATGACGGAAACGCCGATCTGATCGTGGAGAGGGAGTCGCTGGCGGATCTGGTGAAGCGCGACCTCGTCCCGCAGCGTCTACAGAAGAAGCCGCACCGCGGCCGCAGGAACACGGATTCGATGACAGACGCGGCAGTGGTAATAGATCGATAGCAGTCCACAGGGCAGCCGAGGGCATTACAGCGTGGGAATAGACCTCAGCAACTTCAACTGGCAGACGTTCATTCTGGAAATCGCGATACTCGTCATCGCAATCACGATCCACGAGTTCTCGCACGCCATCACGGCCGACCGGCTCGGCGACCCCACGCCGCGCAGCCAGGGGCGAATCTCGCTGCTGCCGCCGGACCACCTGGACCCGATTGGCACTATTTTCATGGTTCTCTCGGCGCTCGTGGGCTGGGGAATCGGATGGGGCCGGCCCGTGATGACGAACCCGCGCAACTTCCAGAATCCGCGTCGCGACGGCGGGATCGTCGCGATTGCCGGCCCGGTCTCCAACATCATCCAGGCATTCGTCTTCGCATTGATTCTTCGATTCACGTACGATGCGGTGCGGGAGACACCGCTCGGGCTATTCATTGAATTCGGGATGTCGATTAACGTGATGCTGGCGATGTTCAACATGCTTCCCATAGGGCCGCTGGACGGGCACTGGGTAATTCAATCGATCCTGCCGCTGGAGCAGTCGGAGTCGTACCGCCGGTTCAACGACCAGTACGGCACGATGATCTTCCTGGGTTTGGTGCTGATGGCCCCGGCGCTGCTGTTCAAGATCATAGGGCCTGCGATCGTCTCAATGAACGTGTTCCTCTTTCAGCATGTGGTCGGGCGTGGCGTATAGTGCGTGAATAGTGGAGAGGGATTGTGAGCAGGAAGCGATTGCTGAGCGGGATGCAGCCGACGGGCGGGGCCGGGCTGCATCTGGGGAACCTCGAAGGGGCGCTGCGGAACTGGGTTCGCCTGCAGGACGAGTACGACATGTACTGCTGCATCGTGGACTGGCACGCGCTCACGACGATGTGGGACCGGACCGAAGAGATCGCTTCGACGACGCGCGTGGTGGCGGCGGAGTATATCGCGGCGGGGCTCGACCCGGCGAAGTGCGCCATCTTTGTGCAGAGTCACGTGAAGGAGCATGCCGAGCTGCATCTGCTCCTCTCGATGGTGACGCCGCTCGGCTGGCTGGAGCGGGTCCCGACATACAAGGAGAAGCGGGAGAACCTGGAGCTGAAAGACGAGTCACTCTCCTACGGGCTGCTCGGCTACCCGGTATTGCAGGCGGCGGACATCCTGGTGTACCGCGCGAATGTCGTGCCGGTGGGGAAGGACCAGGCGGCGCATCTTGAGATTTCGCGGGAGATTGGGCGGCGGTTCAATCACCTCTACGGTGAGATATTCCCGGAGCCGCAGTCGCTGATCAACCCCGACACAGGCGTGATTCCGGGCGTGGACGGCCGCAAGATGTCCAAGAGCTACAGCAACGCGATCTATCTGGGCGACGACGCGGACACGGTGGCGAAGAAGGTGCAGTCCGCGTTTACGACAGAGACCAAGATACGGAAGTCGGATCCGGGCGTGCCGGAGACCTGCGCGGTCTGCCTGCTCCGCCGCCTGTACGACCCGGAGGGCTATTCCGCCTCGTGGGAGGAGGACCGGGCGGGCGAGCGTGGCTGCGTCCAGAATAAGCGAGAATTGGTGGAGATTCTGAACGCGAAGCTGGAGCCGATCCGCGCGAAGCGCGCTGACCTCCTGAGCGATCCGGCGGAGCTGGACCGGATTCTGGCCTCCGGCGCGGAGCGCGCCCGCGCAGCCGCAAGCGAGACGATGACACTGGTGAGACGGGCGATGAATCTGGCGTGAGCCCTTGCTCGGCGCATAAATGCCATGTCAAAGTGGGATAAGCTGCGCTCGAAGATTGTCGGCGGCCGCTCGGACCACAATATCGAATTCCATGACTTGACGGGATTTCTTACACGCCTTGGATTTGACGAACGGATTGGCGGAGGTCACCACACGTTTTCTATGGAACGTGTTGAAGAGATAATAAGTTTGCAGCCAAAACTGGACGGTAAGGCGAAGGCCTATCAGGTGAAGCAAGTCCGGGAGATTATCGGCAAGTATGATCTCTGATGCAGGACGATCGAGGTGAGTGATGGAGATCGACCGTTACAGTGTTCGGATATGGTGGAGTGACGAGGACGGCGCATTTCTTGCAAAGATTCCTGAATTGCCAGGTTGCCTGGCGGATGGGGAAACGCAGGAAGAGGCGCTGCGGAACGTCCGGGCCGTGGCAAGAATATGGATTGACACCGCCCGCGAGATGGGCCGTGGAGTTCCTGCGCCGCAATCTGAAACGGTTGCCGCTGCGTGATCAGTAACGTCGAGTGATACTCCGGTCTACGCAGCAATTATGACGGGGCCGGCCCCTCCCATCGCAAGGAGGGGTTTTTTGGTGTAGGGCTGGGGCGGGGGACCGCAGATAGAGATCATGGGTTTCCAGGAAGCGCTCGAATACATGCAGGGGCTGCGGCGGTTCGGCATCAAGCTCGGGAACGAGCGGTTCGCCGAGCTGATGGCGCGTCTTGGGAATCCCCACGATCGTTTCGGCGTGGCGCACGTGACCGGCACGAAGGGGAAGGGCTCGACGACGGCATTTATCGCCAACATCCTGCAGCGGCACGGGTTTCGGGTGGGCGGATACTATTCGCCTTATGTATTCGACGTGCGAGAGCGGGTTCAGGTCGACGGCCGGATGATCCCTCGCGAGGACTTTGCGCGGCTGGTGACGACGATACGGCCGCATGTGGATGCGATTGCGGAGACGGAGCTGGGACAGGCGACAGAGTTTGAGCTGAAGACGGCGGTGGGATTCTCTTATTTTGCGAAGCGCGAGGTCGACCTTGCGGCCGTGGAGGTCGGAATCGGAGGGCGGCTCGACGCGACGAACATCGTATCGCCGCTCGTCACCGTTATCACAAACATCGGGCTGGATCACACCCATATCCTGGGCGACACGCTGGGGAAGATCGCGTTCGAGAAGGCGGGAATCATAAAGCCGGGCGTGCCGTGCGTTACCGCGGTGGATTCGAGCGAGGCGCTGGACGTGATTCGGGCTCGCGCGGCGGAGGACAGCGCGCCGCTGATTCGCGTCGGGAATGACGGTAAGGCGGCAATACGGTGGCGGACGACCGACGAGAGCGAACCGGGCCGGCCGGAGTTCGCGGTGACCACTCCACGCGGGGAGTATTCCGGCCTGCGCTGCGGCCTGCTCGGCTCGTTCCAACAGGTGAACGCGGCGTGCGCCATCGGCGCGGTGGAGGAGGTCGCGGCGGCGCGCGGATTTGCGGTACAGCCGGAGGCGATTCGGGGCGGGCTGGCCGCGACGACCCTTCCGGGGCGGATGCAGATAATCCGCCGCCGGCCGACGCTTCTTCTGGATGGCGCGCACAACCCGATCGCGGCGGCCGCGCTCCGCGCCGAGCTGGAGAAGATGAGGACGGGCCGGATTTTGCTCGTGATTGGGATGGTGGCGGGTCACGAGCCGGAAGGTGTCGTGGATGTGCTGGGGCCCCTGGCCTCCATCGTCTATGCGACGCAGCCTACGTGGTCGAAAGTCCATTCGGCGGAGCATATTGCGGCCTGCGCCAGAACCGTCTGCGGGGACGTGCGGGTCGCCGCGACCCCGCAGGAAGCGGTCCGACAGGCGCTATCGGAGGCCCAATTGGACGATCTGGTCGTTGTGACGGGGTCGTTTTACGTAGTCGGCGACGTGGATCCGACCGAGTTCGCATGATTCGCGGGCAGGCCAGCATGCTGGCAAGGCCGGCCCGGCTGTCGGATAGTATGGAACAATCTCGACAACAGCCAGGTTTATCGGCAGACAGGCCGGTAAACATTTGCGCTGCTGTCGTCGTCTCTTAATATATCCACCGGCGGAGCCGTATCGCCGGAAGGAGGAGGCAGATGAGTTCCATACTGACTGTTCGGTTCGCGGAGGGCGATATCATCGAACAGCTCCACATGCTGAAGGTATCGGCGCTGACGAACAGCGACCTTCCGGCGCTCTGGCGATTGACGGAGCAATTGATGGAGCTGGCGCTGGCGACGAGCCGCACGGCGCATCGCGACCGCTGGCCGGCGGGATATATCTCTGACAGCCGGCTGTTCGGGGTGCCCGTGGACCTTGTGCAGCAGATGCCGCACCTGCTCTGCGAGGACTACGTGGTCTATCCCTACACGGTGTCACCACCCAGTATCGTGCTCGCGCATTAGCTCGGATATTGCCGCCCATGGGGGAGAGAATGGGCCCGATCGACCCGGCCGAAGCCGTCTACGCGTTCATTCGCACCGTCCCACCCGGCACAGTGGTGACGTACGGTCAGGTTGCGGCGCTCGTCGAGGGCGTCTCCGTGACGGCGCGGCAGGTGGGCGGAATGTTGACCGTGAGTCCGCCGGACGTGCCGTGGCAGCGCGTCGTCGGGGCTGGCGGCCACCTGCCGATTGGGAAGCGCAGCCCCGGGCTGAAGTCGCGACAGCAGGAGCTCCTGGAGGGAGAGGGCGTCGGGTTCCTGCCGAATGGGTGCGTCGACATGGCGCGATTCCAGTGGTCCGACGACGACGTCGAGGGCGGCTCACGCGGAGGGCTGTTCGACGACCAGGGGTAAATCCGATGGCCGGCCGCTGGTCCCTGCATCTGTTCGACTGGGCTCGTTACGAGGAGCTCTCGCCGCGCCTGCGCGAGGCTGCCGCAACCGACGACTTCGGCCACCTCAATGACGACGAGGCTGACGACCTTCTGGAGGAGCTGGACGAATCGGCGGCTCCCGAGGAGGTCTGCAACGCGCTGCTTCTCCACCTCTGTGTCTCCGCGGAATCCGCCACGTTCGAGAAGGGCCTCCCCGAGCTGATTCTCTGGCTGCGGCGACGCGAGGAGACCGAGGACGCCGCCGAGACGCTGGGGGCGCTGCTCTCGGGCAGGAATCACGTTGAGGAGTGGTTCGGCTGCGATGCGGGGCTGATGGGATTGTTGACACCGGGAGAGGCGGAGAAACTGAATCGGCAGTTCGACGCATTTCGGCGGAGCTATAGCCCCCGGCCGCGGCGGAGCGGAATCGGCGCGCTGACCCGGCTGTTCACTACGACCGACCCCGCGCACGAGAGCATACAGGATCTGCTCTCCCTCGTGGAGCAGGCAGCGGAACAGAAGATGGGTCTTGCGGCAGTGCTGGAGGAGTGAGCGAACTAACCAGCGATATCCGACAGGTCGGACAGGTCCGTGGCCAGCTCGCGGAGATGTCGGGCGCACTCGTGGCGGGCCATCCAGTCCGGCTCTTCGAGCTCCTCCGCGCGCGAGAAGAAGTGTTCCGCGCGGCGATACTGGGTGAATGCCCTTACCTCATCCTCGAGCGGTCCGAAGTAGATGTCTCCCATGCGCATGGCCGTCCTCGCCCGTTCGCTCTCCGTGCCGTCCGACTTTTCGTAGAGCGCCAGGGCTTCGGCGAACCGCTCGATGGCCTCCCGATAGCGCTGCCGGCGGTGGAGGATGGCGGCAATGTGGAAGACGCAGTCGCCCTGCTCTTTCTCCGTGCCCGGCTGAACCGCGAGATTCCACAGCTCGCGCTCGTAGCGGGCGGTGAGGAGGTAGAGCCGATCCTCGGGCCGCTGCCGCAGGGCGCGCACGCCGTCGCGAATTCTGCGGGCGCACTCCCCGGCCGCCGAGTCCATTCCGGGAATCGAGCCGTACGCATCCGTTGCTTCCTGGTAGGCCTGCATCGCCTCCGGCCAATCGCCCGAATCTGCGAGCATATCGGCGAGGCGGCGGCTGGCGTCCGCGTGGTCGCGCCGGGCGTCGGGCTCCTCTTCGGGCTCGGCTAGCGCAAGATGGGCGACCGCCTGCCGCAGAGCCGTTAGCTCGCCAGCCCGGTCCCCGCGCTCATTCGCCGCGCGGGCGCGATCACGCCAGGTGTGCGCCTCGATCAGATGTGCCATTTGCCTGCTTCCGTGCTCTCTGTAGTGCGCCTCGCATCCGGCTGCCGGACAGCTTACCATACGGATTCCAGACGACCAGTGGTTTCAGCCTTCGAAAACAGGACAGCCTCGACCGGTGGTCGAGGCTGTCCTGGTCTTATTGATTCGACGGTATCGCGGAGCGCAGGTTACAGGTTACACGTTACCTGTTGGGCTGCGGCGACCATGCATGTGTTCAACCACGGACGTAAAATCCGTGTCTCGCGGGCTTTCGGGAACCACGGATGTAAAATCCGTGTCTCGCGGGCCTGCGGCCAGACGTCCTGCCGGACGGGGAGAAAACTCGCCGAAGTTACCTGTTGGGCTGCGGCGTGGTGCGCAGGTAGGGCTTGAGCTCCTTGAACCCCTTCGGGAAGAGGGTCTTCGCGTCCTCGTTCGAGACGGAGGGTACGATGATGCAATCCTGTCCCTCCTGCCAGTCGGCCGGCGTCGCGACCTTGTAGTTGGCCGTGAGCTGGAGCGAATCGATGACCCGCAGGATCTCCTGGAAGTTGCGGCCGGTGGACGCGGGATACGTGATCATCAGCTTGATCTTCTTGTCAGGGCCGATGACGTAGACCGAGCGGACGGTGAGCGTGTCGTCGGCATTCGGGTGAATCATGCCGTAGAGGGACGACACCTTGCGGTCGCTGTCGGCGAGGAGCGGGAAGTTGAGCTTGACCGCCTGCGTCTCCTCGATGTCTTTGGTCCAGCCCTGATGGCTGTCGACCGGGTCGACGCTCAGACCGATGACCTTTACGTTGCGCTTGTCGAACTCCGGCTTGAGGCGCGCGACGGCGCCGAGCTCCGTGGTGCAGACCGGCGTGAAGTCCTTGGGATGCGAGAAGAGGACCACCCAGCTATTGCCGGCCCACTCGTGGAAATGGATGGGACCTTCAGTCGAGTTCTGCGTGAAATCGGGGGCGACATCCCCCAGTTGTACTGACATTCGCCTTCTCCTTCGTGTGATAGACGATCGAATTGCGATGGATGCGCGTTTTGAAGCGCTGGTATATCTCTGTAGCTTCCGGCGGATCGCGACGCGCCCGCGCCCGCCGCCGAAACTTTACTAATCGTATCAGAATTATGGACTATGCGGGGCGGCAGTGTCAACCACCGCTGCTCCATTCCATAATGCGCGGGCCGGTTCCTGCGCGGCGCGGCGAAACTCGAAAGGGGTATCATATAGTCGCCCTCAAACGGGTCGTCCCCTTTTCGTGGGCGGTGAAAGGAGAGCCCCGTGCAGAGTTCGCGGCGCGTGGCGCGTGAGCTAGCCCTCAAGGTGCTGTTCCAGGTAGACGTGGGCAAGCAGCCGCTCTCGGAGGTCCTGGAGGGGGTGAGCCGACAGATATGCATGTCGCTGGACAGCTCGGCGAATCAGGCGGCGCGCGAGGCGCAGACCGACCTCCGGAACGTTGCCAGCCAGCGGATTGAAGCGGTTGGCGACAGGATGTCCGCACAGGCGAGCCGCCAGATTCGAACCGTTTCCACCGCGATGGCCACCGAGATTCGCAGGCTTGCCGAGCGCGCATCCGAGATAGCCCGTAACTTGTGCGACCGGCCGGCCGAGGGCAGCGGCGAGGCTGCCGTCTCGCAATTCCACGAAGCCAGCGAAGAGACCGGCGCGGCCGTCTGGAAGCTTGCGTCTCGGGAATCGATCTATCCCGGCATCCTGCGAGAGCTGGCGGAGGCGGCGATGCGGCGCGCGGAGCAGATGGAGGCCGTGATGGCGAATCAGGCGCCCGCCATCGAGGCGACCGCCGCCTTCATGCTCCCGCTGGTCCACGGCGTGACGGAGAAGCGGGAGGAGATCGACCGGCGGCTCGCGGAGCGATCGACCGGCTGGGCGCTGGATCGGCAGGCGGCGGTCGACCGGAACATCATGCGGCTTGCGGCTTACGAGATTCTATACAATCCCGATATTCCGCCCGGCGCCTCCATCAACGAGGCAGTGGAGCTGGCAAAGAAGTACAGCACGGCCGAATCCGGCCGATTTGTAAACGGAGTGCTGGGCTCGCTCTCCGAACGGTGAAGGCGGGATTCTTACCGCGAAACACGCGAAAACGGCAAACGACTTTCACCGCGAACAGCGCGAATACTCGCGAATGGTGGATGTTTATCTCCTGCCGTTCTCAGTGTCTCTTTGGTTCAGATCGCTTTTGACGTTCTTTGCGACTTTGCGTCTTTGCGTGAGACTGTCGTTCGGTCTTGAAGAGGAGTGGGCTGGTGAGCGCGGAATTACTCGACGGGCAGCAGACGGCGCGCGCGATTCGCGGCGAGACCAGGGAGCGGGTCGAGAGGATCCGGGCGGAGCGAGGGATCACGCCGAAGCTGGCGGCCGTGCTGGTGGGCGCGGACCCCGCGTCGGAAGCCTACGTTGGGATGAAGGGCAAGGCCTGCGGATGGGTCGGCATGGAGTCGGAGACGTGCCGGCTGCCCGCTGAATCGACGCAGGCGGAGGTAGAGGCGCTCATCGACCGGCTGAATGCGGATCGGACCGTGCATGGGATTCTCGTTCAGCACCCTGTTCCGAAGCATCTGGATGAGATCGCAATTCTGGCGCGCGTTGCGCCGGAGAAGGACGTGGACGGGATCAGCCGGTCGAGTCTGGGAGCGCTCATCACGGGCGAGCGGGCGTTCGTTTCGTGCACGCCGCTGGGGATCATCGAGCTGCTGGACCGGTACGATATTCCGATTCACGGCAGGCGGGCGGTCGTCGTCGGTCGGTCGATCATCCTCGGAAAGCCGGTCGCGCTGCTGCTGTTGAATCGGCATGCCACGGTGACGATCTGCCACAGTCGGACCGTCGATCTGCCGTCGGTGACACGCGAGGCGGACATCCTGGTGGCGGCCGTGGGGAGCGCGGAGCTGATCAGGGGGGACATGATCAAGCCGGGCGCGGTGGTCATCGATGCCGGCTACAACCGGGTGGAGGGGCGGCAGGGTGACGTGGGGGACGTGGAGTTCGAATCCGCGCGCGAGGTCGCTTCCTTCATCACGCCCGTGCCGGGCGGCGTCGGTCCCATGACCATCGCAATGCTGCTTCGCAACACCCTGGATGCGGCCGAGCTATACGGAAAGTAACTGAAGTAGATCCCGGACCGCGCCGGGGCAGGAGAGGGATGGATGGTGACGCCTCCCGTCGGGACGGTAACCTTCCTGATGACCGACATCGAGGGGTCTACCCGGCTCTGGGAGGAGCATGGAGAGAAGTTCGTTCCCCTGCTCGATGCGCACAATCGCATCTGCCGCGAGGCGCTCGGGTCGCGAGCCGGATTCGAGGTGAAGAGCGAGGGCGACAGCTTCTTCTACGTCTTCGAGACCGCGCTGGACGGGCTGCTCGCCGCGAACGAGATTCAGGAGCGACTCCACCGCGACACCCCCCTCATCCGGGTCCGAATCGGCATCCACACCGGCGAGCCGACGATTCGCGAGAACGACTACTTCGGACCGCAGGTCAACCGCACCGCCCGGATTCGTGACGCCGCGCACGGCGGCATGACCCTCCTCTCGGCCACGAGCGCCGCGCTCGTCGGCCACGGTATTCCACCCGGCGTCGAGCTGATGGACCGCGGCGAGCACCGCCTCCGGGACATCGGCGGAACGGAGCGGCTCTTTCAGGTCCTGCTCACGGATCTGCCGCAGGATTGCCCTCCCCTCCGCACGCTGGACGCGCAGCCGAACAACCTGCCGGCTCGAAGGTCGAGCTTTGTCGGCCGGCGGCGCGAGCTGGATGATCTCCACCGAATCGTGAAGGAGGGGCGAGCCCGGCTCATCACGCTGACCGGGCCCGGCGGCGTCGGGAAGACCGAGCTGGCGCTGGAGTTCGCATCGAATCACTTCGTCGACTTCGCGGACGGCGTCTGGTATGTGGAGCTGGCCGACGTGACGGAGCCGGAGCAGGTAATCGCGGAGATCGCGTGCGCGGTGGTCGACTGCCCCACGCGGAACCCGCTCGCGGAGCTGGTCTCTTACCTTCAGGGGCGGCACGCGCTCCTCGTGCTGGACAACTTCGAGCAGCTCCTGCCCGCCGCGACCGAGATCGCATCGATCCTCGCGGCCGTTCCGGGACTGGTGTGCCTGGTGACCTCCCGATCCGTGCTCCACATCACGGGCGAGCTGGAGTTCTCCGTCCCCTCTCTCTCGGAATCCGACAGCCTCCAGCTCTTCCTCGAGCGGGGTCAGGCGGCGCGGCCGGGGTTCTCGCTCGACGCGCATAACCTCCCCTACGCTCTCTCCATCTGCCAGCAGCTCGACGGTCTCCCGCTGGCCATCGAGCTGGCGGCGGCGCGGCTCCGAGGCCTCTCTCCATCGCAGATTGCGCAGCGGCTGGAGCGGCGGTTCGACATCCTCGCGGGCGGCGGGCGGGACCTGCCGGACCGGCAGCGGACGATGCGGTCGGCGCTCGACTGGTCGTATGAGCCGCTGACTCCGGACCAGCGGAAGCTCTTCGCGGAGCTGTCGGTCTTCGCCGGCGGGTTCTTTCCGGAGGCGGCCGAGGAGGTTTGCAGCGGGCCGGACGTGATGGAGCAGATATTCAGCCTGCGCGACAACTCGCTCGTGCTCAACGAGGAGTGCCTTGGGGAATCGCGCTACCGGATGCTCACCCTGATTCGGGAGTATGCGGCGACGAAGGTCGAGAATAGGGCGGCACTGCGGGAGCGGCACGCCGCCTTCTATCTGAAGCTGGCGCGGGAGTGGGGCGCGAAGGTGTCGGGCCGCGATCAGGCGGAGGCGCTGGCGCGGCTGGAGCTGGAGCAGGCGAACTTCGAGCTCGGCCTTCAGTGGGCGGACGAGACCGCGAACTGGAAGATGGTGGCCGATTACGTCGTCGCGCTGAGCGACTACGGCTACACGCGCGGCCGAATCACACCCTTTGTTTTCGACCTCGTGCGACGGGCAGTTGTGGCGTTGGAGAGCACTGGGGATACGGCTTCGCTGGCGGCGCTACTCTACGCCCTCGGTGCGATGGCTTGGATTCGCCACGAGTACGACGAGGCGGAGACCTGCACGGCTACCGCGCTGAAGTTCTTCCGGGCGCACGAGCTCCATTCCCGCGCCTGCCACGCGCTCAGCCTGCTCGGTTTAATAGCGCTGGACCGCGGGCAGCCGGAAGCGTCGCGGGCGCGATTCCGAGAAGGGTTGAACATCTGTGACGAGACGGAGCTTGCGCTCGAAAAGGTGATCATCCTCCAGAATCTCTCCATGCTGGAGCTTCAGGCCGGGAACGACGCCGAGGCGGAGAAGCTCGCAATGCAGGGTCTGGAGATCAACCGCGTATTGGGCGACGACGTGGGACGATCTTATCAGCTCCATACGCTGGCGCTCACGGCGTGGCGGCGGGGAGAGCGGGAGCAGGCGGCGCGCCTGTTTGCGGAGAGCCTCCAAATCCGCGAATCGCTGGAGGACCAGCCGGGCCTGGCGACGACTTTCCGGGAGCTCGGGCGAATACTTGCGTCGGCCGGGGAGGTGCGGAGTGGTGCACGTCTCCTGCTCGCGGCGCGGAAACTCGAGAACGGCAGCCTCTTGCCGGTCACCTCCCTCCATCCGCACAGCCTTGAGGACGTAGTGGAGCACGTGGGGCCGGACGAGCTTGCCTCACTGCAAACGAGCGTTGCCGAGGCGACACTCACCGATCTGGCGGCCGACGCGCGGAAGGCGATCGAGCTGATTCGGGGATAGAAGCGGGGATCGTATCCGGGGATCGTATCCGGGGTTGAAACCCCTCTCTGGGAAACGAAAGCCGCCTTCGCGGCTTGGACGCATGCATGGGGCAATTCTTGACACTGGACTTCTGGAGGCGGTTCTGGGGCGACGCGGTTCAGCAGGCGGCGGGCCGCGGGCTGCGCATTCTCCTTATTCTGCTCATCTACTGGATTGCGCGGCAGGCGTTCAACCGGATCATCGACGCGGCGCTGGCGCGGCTGGTTGCAAGGCAGGCGAAACCGGAGGGCAGCGCCGAGCACGCGAATCGCCTTCGCACACTCCAGGGGCTGGTCAGGAATCTGGTCGGCTATGTGCTCTTCTTCGTGCTGGTAATCATGCTCCTCCAGGCCCTGACCGTGGACGTGACCGGCATCATCACCACGGCGGGCGTGGGCGGACTGGCCATCGGGTTTGGCGCGCAAAAGCTCGTGAAGGACGTGATTACGGGCTTCTTCATCATTGTGGAGGACCAGTTCGCGGTGGGCGATTACGTAACGATTGGCATCGCGACCGGCGTAGTGACCGAGGTCGGGATGCGGGTTACCCGCCTGAGCGACGACCAGGGCCGCGCGTGGGTCATACCCAACGGCGACATCTCCATCGTGATGAACCAGTCGCGCGCGCCCATCGAGGCGTTCATCGAGATCGGAGTGGCGCCCGGAACAGACGTGAAGAAGGCCGCGGAGATAATCGACGCCGCGGGGAAAGCGATTGAAAAGGCGGATGGTTCGCGGCTCCTCGCGCCCCCGCGATTCCTGGGCGTCTCCGGCGCGGACAATGTGCGGACGCTGCTGCGAGTGGCGGTGGTATCGGACCCTCGCGCGCTCGCCGCGGAGCAGCTCCGCGTGCGCGAGGCGATCCTCGAGCGATTCACGGCGGAGACGATTGCGATCGCGTAGACCGGCGAATATAGACGTGCGAATGTGGGCAAATCCATCTGGAGACGGGAGAACAGGATGCAAAACGGAAGTGTCGCGGGGGTCGAGAAGCGGGTCTCGCGGCTGGTACAGGGGACAGTTCCAGTCAGTACGAAGGCGCTGGACGAGAGCTTCGCGCTGCTCGACGCGGTGATTGAACAGGGAGGAAATACATTCGATACGGCGCACGTCTACGGCGGCGGCGATAACGAGCGCGCGTTCGGGAAATGGGTGAAGGACCGGAACGTGCGGGAGAGCGTGGTGATTCTGGCCAAGGGCGCGCACCACAATCAGGACCGGAAGCGCGTGACGCCGTATGATGTTGCCGCCGACCTCCACGATTCGCTGGCCCGGATGCAGGTCGAGTACGTGGACATCTATATGCTCCATCGCGACGACCCGGAGGTTCCGGTCGGGCCCATCGTCGAGGCGCTGAACCACTGGAAGAACGAGGGGCTGATTCGGGCATTCGGCGGGTCGAACTGGTCGCACGCGCGGCTCCTGGCGGCCAACGACTATGCGGCGGAGCGGGGCCTCACTCCCTTCGCGTGCTCCAGCCCCAACTTCAGTCTGGCGGCACAGGTGAAGGAGCCCTGGGGCGGGTGCGTCACCATCAGCGGGCCCGCCAACGCCGAGGCGCGCGCCTGGTATGAGAAGACGCAGATGGCGGTCTTCGCGTGGTCGAGCCTGGCGGGCGGGTTCTTCTCCGGGCGCATCAATCGAGAGAATACGGGGAGCTTCGACGACTACTATATGAAGCTGGCGGTCGAATGCTACGCAACGGAGGAGAACTTCGAGCGGCTCGACCGGGCGCAGAAGCTCGGCGCGGAGAAGGGACTTACGCTTCCGCAGGTGGCGATGTCCTACGTGATGAGCCAGCCGCTCAACCTCTTCGCGCTGGTGGGCTGCAACAACGGCGAGGAGTTTGCGGCAAATGCCCGCGCGGCGGAGGTGAAGCTGACGGCCCAGGAGTGCGCCTGGCTCGATCTGCGGGCTGACAGCCCGCGATAGCCGCTCGCAACCGAACACGACACCCCTCTGAATCGCGCGATTCGGAGGGGTGTCGTGTGTTTCCGGCAGAAAAACTGGTATTCGGAACCTCGAACCAATGGCGTAATCGCCGCCCGTCCGTCGTACAATCATTAAGGGAATCTTAAGATGGATCGCCCGGACAACGACCGACAAGTGATTGGAGGCAAAGAGGATGGCGGACCGCATGGTGAGGCCTGCGCGGTTGTTCGTCTGGTGGGAGAGCTACGCGCTGCTGGCGCTCTCGCTGGCGGATCTCGCCGCCACGGTGCTGCTCATCCGATCCGGACGCGCGGTCGAGGCGAACCCGCTGCTGGGTGTCTACCTCGATTATGGGCTGGAGTGGTTTCTCGTCGTGAAGGCGGTGCTGCTCTGCTTCATTCCGATCGGGATGGTCGAATGGATTCGCGAGCGGTTCCCATCGAAGCAGGCGAGGCTGCGCACGATCCTGCGCGTGGGACTTGCGTCGTATGGGGCGCTCTACGTGGCAGGGGTTTGTCTCGCGAACGGGTGACGGGCGGGCCGCCGGGGTTCAGTCGGCAGCTCAGTCGGGGACTTCTTCGGCGTAGACGGCGGGGACGAATGCCTGGACGAGGTCGAGCTGTCCGGCGGCTTTCAGGTGGAGGATGTCCACCTCGTAGATTCGCTGAAGCCCCTCATGCACCTCGAGGACGCGGAATATCTCGCCGCGGCGGTCGTGGAACCACGTCCGCGTTGTGGATTCCCACGCATCTCCCTTGTTGCTGATCCTGATCTTCATTGCGCTCACACGATCACCTCGCGTTCCGGACTGCCCACAAAGCAATTATCGGACAGATTCAGATCCGTACCCTATATATACCGGGCAAACGCCCAATGTGCAAGCCCGTCTTTAGAAATACTTTAGGATTTTACCGGGTTTCCTCTAAGCGGGCGCACTTGCGGGTTGGGCAGGCTGACTTCGCCGAGCGAAGTGGGCAGCGATGGGAAAGGGTAATCTGCGCGAAAGGCGGCCGGGACATGCCGAAGAATCGCTTCCCGTAATTCTGGCGGAATCGGGAGGCATTCTTTCCGAAGCACACACCAGACCAGCTCCCAGTGGACCGTGCGTGCCGCCTGCGCGGACGAACAGAGGTGCGACGAGCCGGCAACCCCCTCCTTGAACACCTGAGTCTCCCAGAGCACCAGTTCCTTATCGGGGTGCCGCGCCCGGTTGATTCCCAGGAATGAGGTAACGACGAGGAGCCCCTCGCGGATGGGCGTTCGTTCCACCTCGCGATTTTGCGGGTCCTCAAACCACTTCGAGAACCGGTTGCATGCCTCCCGGTCCTGCGAAAAGACGGGGACCGGCGTGTCCTCCTCCAGCAAGTATCCAACAATCCTGCTCTGCATTTCGTTGCAGACTGTTCCGCTGGCAGACCGCTGCCCAGGGAACAGCCACCCTTCCTTTCGTTCGTTATCTCTATCGAGCCACTCCCGCCGCGACCGGTTCCTGCTCGTCCTCCTGGGGCTCGTGGAGCATGGCCGGCAGCGCCATGGTGAAGGTCGCGCCCTCGCCGGGCCGGCTCTCGACCGTGAGGCGGCCGTCGTGGGCTTCGAGGATTGCGGCGCCGATGGCGAGACCGAGGCCCAGCCCGCCGGAGTGGCGCGCCCGGGCGCGATCCGTTCGGAAGAACCGCTCGAAGATGTGGGCCTGCTCCTCCTGTGTCAGCCCCTGCCCCGTGTCCTCGACGGACAGCAGGGCGCGGGTCCCCTCCGCCCACGTACGAATCGAGACGGTCGAGCCGCCGGGCGCGTAGCGTATCGCGTTGTCGAGCAGGTTGTCCACAACCTGCCGGAGGCGGTCCCGGTCCGCGTTGACCATCTTCGCGCCGGACGCGTCGACCCAGAGAGCCACGTCCGCCTGCGAAGCCGCGCCGGCGTGCGCCATCGCCGCCTGCCGCGCGATGTAGCTGAGGTCGCAGGGCGAAAACTCCATCGCAAACTGGCCGGCGTCGGCGCGGGAGAGGGTGAGGAGGTCTTCCACGAGGCGGCACATACGCATCGTCTCGGAGTGGGCCGCGTTGAGCGCCTCCCGATACTGCGATGCGAGGCGGGGCCGGCGGAGCGCGACCTCGATGGTCCCGCGGATGTTGCCGAGCGGCGACCGGAGCTCATGGCTGGCATCGCCCAGGAAGCGGCGCTGGGCGGCCATGACCCGCGCCTGCGCGCCGAACGACGCGTCCAGCCGCTCGAGCATCTCGTTCAGCATGCGCGTGAGGTCCCGAAGCTCGGCGTCGGCGGTATTCTCGGGGATTCGGATGGAGAGATTGCCATCGCGGACATCGCGGGCGGCGGCCGCCATCGATTCGAGGGGCCGGGTCAGCCGGCGGGCGAGACGGTCGGCGCCGAATCCCGCGGCCGTCCCGCCAATCAGAATCGCAAGGCCAACAGTGCCGAGGAGCATAAAGAGGGCGTGGTCGACGGGTTCGCGGGAGAGCGCGACGACGGCGGTCATCGGGTTGCCGAGAGGATCGTGGAGCGGGTAGAAGACAGCACGGAACGGCTGCCCGTCGCGATTCAGGTCTGCGAAGAATATTCCCGTATTCACCTCTCCCGCTCCGGGCGGGGGCGCCAGGGGAAGGGGAGGCTTTCCGCGGAGGTTCGGCGTCTGGCCGAGGATGGTCCCCTGCGCGTCCTGCACCTGCGCTAGCTTCTCGTAGCCGTCCACGGCGCTCAGGTTGAGCGGGGCCGGGTAGTCCTCGTGGAGATGAATCTCGCCGTTCGGGTCGTCTACGACGGTGGCGATCTCGGTGCGCGTGATGGAGAGGAGGGCGTTGTTGAGGCTCCAGAGGAGCGACTGGCGGACGCCGAAATAGATGGACGCGCCTGCGAGCGTTAGAACGGCGACGCAGAGGCCGGCGGTGTGGACCGCGATGCGCGACCGGAGTGTCCGCTCCCGAAGGCGGCCGCCCACGTCAATCGACCTCGGGGATTTTCGATTTTCGATTTTCGATTTTCGACTGGCCTGCGGTGACCTCCTGCTGACCACTGGCCTCGGGCTGGAGGATGTAGCCGGCGCCGCGAATCGTTTCGATCAGGTCGCGGCCAAGCTTCGCGCGCAGGTAGCGGATGTAGACGTCGATGACATTGGAATCGGGCTCGGAGCCGCTCTCCCAGACGTGCTCCCAGAGGGCCGTGCGGGTGACGAGGCGGCCGGGATGGCGGGCGAGGTATTCGAAGAGCTGGTATTCGCGCGTGGTGAGGGGAACGAGCTGGCCGTCCTTGCGGACCGCGCGGCGGTTCGTATCGATGACGATGCCGCCCACGCGCATCTCCGGATCGACCGGCCGGCCCTGGCTGCGGCGAATGAGGGCGCGGACGCGCGCGAGAAGCTCGTCGAAGGAGAAGGGCTTGACGAGGTAGTCGTCTCCGCCGATTTCGAGGCCGCGCACGCGGTCATCCACCCCATCACGAGCCGTGAGGAAGAGGATCGGGGCGGCGATTCCCTCTGCGCGCCACCTGTGACAGAGCTCGAACCCGTCGGTGCCGGGGAGCATCACGTCCAGCAGGATGGCGTCATATTCGTAGACGCCGACGCTCTGGTCGGCGGCTCCGGCATCCTCCGCGACATCCACCGCGAACCCCTCCTCGGTCAGACCCCTTCGGAGGAATCCGGCCATCGGAGCCTCGTCCTCGACTACCAGCAGCTTCATTTCGGCGCCCGTCCCGACGGTATTTCGTCCTCATGAAACTCTCATGATTCGCTCATCAGCCTCTCATCTACGAATCACCAGAATCTCACGCAAAGCTCATTGAAAGCTCATCTCCGTCTCACCGTCCTCTCATGGGCCACCGGCCAGACTGTAAGTGACGATCTGAGAGGGTGGAGGCGAGCCGCTTCCATCTTACCGCGACGTGTGGGCCAGTGCATCCGCCAATCGGCGTAGACTGACCGACCGTAGCGGGTGTAAGCGGGGCGTGAACCGATGGGCGGGCGCGACAGGTTCCACGAAGCGGAATCCGCGCAGCCCTACACGCGGAGGACAATGATGGATGTCCACGATGAGCTTAACCGAATTCCCATGAATCGGAGGCAGCTTCTGGCGGCCGTCGGCGGAGCGCTCGCAGCTTTCGGGTTCGCGGGAATGACTGGACCCGCCCGGGCGTTTCAGACCGCGGGGGATGGCAGGGCGGAGGTCGGGCTGATCTTCTGTGACCCGCGGGGGATGGCTGGCAGCCGCCGGAGCGTGGTCGAGGTGGTAGTTACGAGAGCATGCCCTCGCATCCGGTTCACGGTCTTCACGGTGCGGGACGCGCAGCAGGCGCGGGAAGCCATTGGCCGGATGCCGGACGTGGACGGATACCTTGTGTGGGTGTTCGGAAAGCCGGGCGAAGCCGCGCAGGTCTTTGCCCACTGCTCCAGACCGGTAGTTCTCGCGATCGACGCGATTGGTGAATTGGGTCGCGGGATATAGCAGAGGAGGCAGCCAAAATGGCCGAGACACGAAGAGATGCCATCCAGCCGGTCGTAACGGTCAGCGCGCGCAAGTGGCGGGACGTGCTGCAGGCGGCGTGGATGTTCCCGGTTATCCGGGCGATGAAACAGACGACGATTCTCGCGGTAACGGATGACGATATAAGCAGCGCGGCCGGACAGGTGCGCGAGGTGCTCGGCAGCAAGGTGGTCCGGATCAGCGGCGCTAACCTGAAGCGCTATTACGACCAGACCTCGGTCGAGGAGGCGACGGTCTGGGCGGAGCGGTGGGAGCATGGGGCGAAGCACGGGAAGGCGTCCGGCCCTTCGTCGCAGGCGATGATCGCGGCGGCGCGGACTTATCTGGCGCTGAGCCGCGTGCGAAGCCACTGCCATGCGGACGTGGTCGCCGTGGACTGCAATACGCTCCGCAGGCTGGGAGGCAGCGTCCCGCTCCCGTGCCTCTCCCACTTCCAGATGAACAACGAGGGATTCACGGCGGTCTGCTCGGCGGACCTGAATCTGGCGTGCGCCCAGGCACTGCTGACCCACATTTCGAAGCGGCCAGGGATTCTCGCAAAGACGGCTGGCGGGGATGCCGGCGCGCAGGTCACGCTGTCACACTCGGCGTGCACCAACCGACTGTTCGGCCCGCAGTCGGACCCGAGCCCCTACGTGGTGCGGCCGGCGTCAGGAGGCGACCCGGCGGTCTACGTAACCACGCAGGTGCCGCGCCGGGAGCAGGTGACACTGGTTGACCTGAGCCTTGCCGAGCGGAAGATGCGCGTCGCATCGGCCGAGACGGCGACAACGCTTCCGCAGCCGGATAAGTGCCGCACCTCTCTTGTCGCGAAGACGCGGGAAGAGCTGGAGACGGCCGGCGGCGGGTCGCAGAGAACGTGCGTGATGAGTCTCGGTGCATATTCGAAACGCGCCGAGAGTCTCGCCCGGCTTCTGGGCCTGCAGACGAACGATACGATCGATGTCGCGTAGCCCCGCGTTGTCGCGGTGACGCGCGAACGGGCGCTGGGTCTGAGCGTCCGACTACCATCCCGGATGGGGAGCCAATTACCGCCCAATCCCTCCGGCGGCCACCACCCCATCCGGGATGTCTTTTCGCCTGTCCGGCGACGGCGGGCGTGCGCTACCACGGATGTGAAATCCGTGTCTCACGGGCTTTCAGTACCACGGATGTGAAATCCGTGTCTCGCGGGGTTTCAGTACCACGGATGTGAAATCCGTGTCTTGCGGGCTTTCAGCCAGTCGTCCTGCCGGACGAACGGCGCGGACGATTGAGCGTTTTTTCACAATCCATCGTTTTGCGGATGTTCCGGGAGCCGCGTGTCGGCGATACTCTTAGTGAACTGCCCGGGAGCTGCTGCCGAAGAGGTGGAGCTCCGTTTCAGGAGAGATCCATGAGCTCTGTTGTCGAGGTGGAGAGAGCGGCCGAAAAGCCGAAAGAGGCGGCGGCCAAACCCCACCCCAGTGGCGATAACCGCTTCAAGCTGCTCGAGGCGACGATGAAGCGGCACCAGTACCAGCCGGACGCGCTTATCGAGGTGCTCCACTCCGCGCAGGAGATGTTCGGGCATCTGGACACGGGGCTGCTGCTCCACATCGCGAACAGCCTCAAGCTCCCGCTCAGCCGCGTTTACGGCGTCGCGACGTTTTATCACTTCTTCTCCCTCGCGCCCAAGGGAAAGCATACCTGCGTGGTCTGCATGGGCACGGCGTGCTACGTCAAGGGCGCGGCCAACCTCGTGTCGGCAGTCGAGAAGGCGGCCGGCATCAGGGCGGGCGAGACCACGGCGGACGGCAACGTTTCGCTGGAGACCGCGCGCTGCCTGGGAGCATGCGGAATCGCGCCGGCCCTCGTTTATGACGGCCACGTGGCCGGCGCGCAGACGGACGACATGGTACTCGAACATGTGAAAGGCTGGCTGGAAGATGCTGCAAGCCGAGCTGAATGAGATTTCCGGACGAGAGGGCGAGGGCCGAAAGACGCGGCGGATTCGCTGCTGCATGGCGGCCGGATGCCTCTCCTCCGGTTCGCAGGCTGTCAGGGACGGCCTGAAGGCGGCGGTAGCCGGCTCGGGTCATGACGGCGACGTGGAAGTCCGCGGCGTCGGGTGCATGGGGCTCTGCAGCCAGGGACCGCTCGTCCAGGTAGACCCCGACCGCACGCTCTACACGAAAGTAACGGCACAAGACACGGCCTCCATCGTCGGCGCGCTCGACGGAGGGGAAGCCACGGCCGAAAAGGGCGACCCGGACCACCCGTTCTTCACGCGGCAGTTCGCCATCGTGCTGGAGAACAGCGGGAAGATCGACCCGGAGCGGATCGAAGCATACATCGGAGCCGGCGGCTACCAGGCGCTCCAGATGGCGCTCCGCGACATGACGCCGGCCGAAGTCGTGGACGCCGTGGTGCAGAGCGGCCTGCGGGGACGGGGCGGCGCCGGGTATCCGACGGGCGTGAAGTGGGCGCTTGTCGCGAAGATGGCGAGCGAGCAGAAGTTCATCGTCTGCAACGCCGACGAGGGCGACCCTGGCGCATTCATGGACCGGTCGGTCCTCGAAAGCGATCCTCACCGCGTGCTGGAAGGCATGGCGATTGCGGGCTACGCGGTCGGCGCGTCGCAGGGGTTCATCTACGTACGCGGCGAGTATCCACTCGCCATCAGCCGGCTCCAGACCGCCATCAGGCAGTCGCGCAAGCTCGGCACCCTGGGCACGCAGATATTCGATTCAGGCTTCGATTTCCGGGTGGACATCCGGATCGGGGCGGGGGCATTCGTCTGCGGCGAAGAGACGGCGCTGATGGCCTCCATCGAGGGGAAGCGCGGCACGCCAAGGGTGCGCCCGCCCTACCCCGCCGAATCGGGTCTCTGGGGCCATCCGACGCTCATCAACAACGTCGAGACATTCGCCAACATCGCGCCCATCGTGCGGCGCGGGCCGGAGTGGTTCGCCTCGATTGGAACGGAGAAGTCCAGGGGCACCAAGGTGTTCGCCCTCGCCGGGAAGATCCTGAATACAGGCCTGATCGAGGTACCGATGGGAACCCCGCTCCGGCAGATCGTGGAGGTTATGGGGGGCGGCGTGCCAGATGGCGGCACGATCAAGGCCATCCAGACCGGCGGGCCCTCGGGCGGGTGCATACCCGCGGAGGCGCTCGACACGCCCGTCGATTACGAATCGCTCGCGCACATCGGATCTATCATGGGTTCCGGCGGCATGATCGTCATGGACCAGGATAACAACATGGTCGACGTGGCCCGGTTCTTCATGGAGTTCTGCGTGGATGAATCGTGCGGAAAGTGCGTGCCCTGCCGCGCCGGGACGGTCCAGATATACCGGCTGCTCACGAAGATAAAGGAGGGCCGGGCGGTCGAGAGGGACCTGGAGACGCTCGAGGAGCTCTGCGATATGGTGAAAAACACGAGTCTCTGCGGGCTCGGCCAGTCGGCCCCGAATCCGGTACTGAGCACGCTACGCTATTTCCGCGGCGACTACGCGACTCTCCCGCGAGACACGACTCTGGCCGCCGCAGTGGACGTTTCGCGCAACGGAAAGGGCAGCGTGGAGCGAAACGGTCACAGGGAAGCCGTTCCGTTGGGAGCCCGATCGGGATAGAGGCGTTCAGCCCGTCGGGCAGAGTGTATCGCGGCGCAATAAAGCAGACAACAGCGGGACCCCAGCCGCGATCATCGCTCGGGCGAGTGAGGAATCTGTTAGCAGCCAATCGGGGGTATGGTTCCTCGCTCGCTCGGGATGAAAGTCGGGTCAATTGGTCAATTGGTCAATTGGTCAAATGGTCAAATGGTCATTTGGTCAATTAGTCAATTAGTCAATGAACGGCTTGCAGTCGACCAATTGACCAATTGACCAATTGACCAACTGACCAATTGACCAATTGACCAAATGACGCGTTGACAAGGGGGCCACTGGGACAAGAACATGGCGGTCAAGACATTAACGATAGACGGAAAGCTGGTCAGCGCCCGGGAGGAGCAGACGGTGCTCGACGCGGCGCGGGACGCCGGCATCGACATTCCGACGCTCTGCCATCTGGAGGGCGTCCATGATGCGGGTGCGTGCCGGCTCTGCCTCGTCGAAGTGAAGGGCGCCAACCGGCTGCTCCCGGCGTGCGTGCTGAAGGTAGCCGAGGACATGGAGGTTACCACCAACAGCGAGCGGCTGCGGAAATACCGCCGGATGGTGGTGGAGATGCTCTTCGCGGAGCGGAATCACGTCTGCTCGGTCTGCGTGGCGAACGGGAACTGCGAGCTGCAGGACCTGGCGGCGGCGGTCGGGATGGACCACGTCCGGTACGAGTATGTTTTCCCGGTCGCGGCCGTGGACGTGACACACGACCGGTTTGGAATCGACCACAACCGCTGTGTGCTCTGCACGCGGTGCGTGAGGGTCTGCGACCAGATCGAGGGCGCGCACACGTGGGACGTGGCGGGGCGTGGCGGCAAGTGCCGCGTTATCACCGACATGAATCAGCCGTGGGGCGACGCCGAGAGCTGTACGGAGTGCGGCAAGTGCGTGGAGGCCTGCCCGACGGGGGCCATCTTCCGCAAGCGCTCTTCGGTCGCCGAGATGCGGCGCGACCGCAAGCGGCTCGAATTCATCGTGACGGCACGGGAGAAGAAACAATGGGTGCGCTAACCGCCGGAACTGTAGAGCCTGTGGCGGAGGCGGGAGCAGCCGTGGCGACAAAGGTCCGCCTCGCGACCGTGTGGCTGGGCGGATGCTCGGGATGCCACATGTCATTCCTCGACACGGACGAGTGGCTGATTGAGCTGGCGCAGCTCGTGGATGTGGTCTACAGCCCGATTGCGGACGTGAAGGAGTTCCCGGAGAACGTCGACATCGCGCTGGTCGAAGGGGCCGTGGCGAACGAGGAGCACCTGGAGCTGATTCATCAGGTGCGGGAGCGCTCGAAGGTAGTGGTCTCCTTCGGGGACTGCGCGGTGACCGGGAACGTGACGGCGATGCGCAACCCTCTGGGGAAGGCGTCGTCTATCCTGCAATATGTCTACGTCGAGGCGCCGAAGCTGCAGGGTCCCGTGCCGAGCGAGCCCGGAATCGTGCCGGTTCTCCTGGACAGGGTCGAGCCTGTGCACGAGGTGATCGACGTGGATTTCTACATCCCCGGTTGCCCGCCTCCCGCGCCCCGGATTCGCGCGGCGCTGGAGCAGGCGCTCACGACCCGCGCGGTCCGGCTGCAGGGCAGGGATTTGAATTTTGGATAGAGCCAGTCAGTCAGTCAATCGGTCAACTGGTCAACGGTTCAACCGCGGGTTACCGAATTGGCCAATTGACTGATTGACTGACTGACCTGCTCATAGGGAAACGGACAAACGCGATGTCACAACGCATAGTCATCGATCCGGTTACGCGAATCGAGGGGCACGCCAAGATAACAATTCAGCTCGATGACAGCGGGCAGGTGGAGTCGGCGCGATTCCACGTGACGGAGTTCCGCGGGTTCGAGAAGTTCTGCGAGGGCCGGCCGATGTCGGAGATGCCCGGAATCACGGCGCGCATCTGCGGAATCTGCCCGGTCAGCCATCTGCTGGCTTCGGCGAAGACGGGCGACGGGATCCTCTCCGTGCAGATTCCGCCGGCTGCGGAGAAGCTGCGGCGGATGATGAACCTGGCGCAGATCATCCAGTCGCACGCGCTGAGCTTCTTCCATCTGAGCGCGCCGGACCTGCTGCTCGGCATGGAATCGAAGCCGGAATCGCGGAACGTGTTCGGTCTGATCGCGGCCTGCCCGGACCTCGCTCGCGGCGGAATCCGGCTCCGGCAGTTCGGCCAGGAGATCATCGAACTGCTCGGCGCGAAGAAGATTCATCCGGCGTGGGCCGTGCCCGGCGGCGTCCGCTCGTCGTTGAGCGAAGAGGGGCGCGCGCACATCCGGGAGCGGTTGCCGGAGGCGCTCGGCGTCACGATGATGGCCCTCGACCTCTTCAAGGACATGCTGACGAAGTATGATGGCGAGGCGCATGTCTTCGGCAACTTCCCGAGCCTTTTCATGGGCCTGGCGAACGAAGATTCGACGTGGGAGCACTACGACGGCACGCTCCGGTTTGCGGACGCGGCCGGCAATATCATCGCGGACGGGATCGATCCGAGCAATTACGCGGACGTGATCGGCGAAGCGGCAGAACCGTGGTCGTACATGAAGTTCCCGTATTACAAGCCGCTGGGTTACCACGAGGGGATGTACCGCGTCGGACCGCTGGCCCGCCTGAACCTCTGCGCAACGATGGGGACGCCGCTGGCGGACGCCGAGCTGAAGGAGTTCCGGCAGCGCGGCTCAACCGGCCCGAACGGCGCCGTCAACTCGTCGTTCATGTACCACTATGCGCGGCTGGTGGAGATCCTCTGCGCGGTCGAGCGGATCGAGGCGATGCTCGACGACCCGGACGTGGTCTCCAACCGGCTGCGGGCGCAGGCCGGAATTAACCAGCTCGAGGCGGTGGGCGTGAGTGAGGCGCCGCGGGGCACGCTGTTCCACCACTACAAGGTGACCGAGGATGGCCTCATCGAGAAGGTGAACCTCGTCATCGCTACGGGACAGAACAACCTCGCGATGAACCGCACCGTGGAGCAGATCGCGCGACAGTACGTTCACGGTCCGAAGATCGAAGAGGGGATGCTGAACCGCGTCGAGGCGGGGATTCGGGCGTTCGACCCCTGCCTGAGCTGCGCCACGCACGCCGCCGGGACCATGCCGCTCCAGGTGAGTCTCGTGGGACCGGACGGTGCGCTGGTGGACGAGGTGCGACGGGGATGAGTGGGCTGCGGCCGGCGCGCGACGAGCCGGAGAATCGCGGTCCGCTGCTCGTGATCGGGTACGGCAGCGAGCTCCGCGGCGACGACGCGGTGGGTCTGCGCGCCGCGGAAGCGGTCGCGGAGTGGCGGAACCCCTCGATTCAGGCGGTGGCGGTCCATCAACTACTGCCCGAGCTGGCGGAAGTGGTCTCCGTCGCTCGGGCGGTGATTTTCGTCGACGCGGATGTGTCAATTTATTTCGATCATACTAAAATCCGACCGGTCGGTACAATCGATGGTGTGTCGGCTCTCGGCCACACCGGAGATCCCGCGTGGCTCATGGACCTGGCGGAACGGCTCTACGGACGGCGGCTGGATGGATGGCTGGTCGGGATTCCCGTTTCGGAGATGGGCCTCGGGATGTCACTCTCGGCGCAGGCGCGTGACGCGGTCGCGGAAGCGGTGCGGGAGATCGCCGGGCTTGCTCGACGGTACGGGATAGTTGTCGCGGAGGCGCTGTGCCATGCATGAAGTCGGATTGATGCAGGATGCGCTGGAGATCGCCGAGACATGGGCGCGGCGGAGCGGGGCGGCGCGCATCCACCGCGTGGGGATGCGGGTCGGCATCCAGTCGGGCGTGGTTCCGGAAGCGCTGGAGTTTGCGTTCGAGGCGCTCGCCCCTGGAACCATGGCGGAGGGCGCCCGGCTCGACATCGAGCCGGTTCCGGTGGTCTGCCACTGCGCTGCGTGCGAATCCGAATTCGTGCCGGAAGGACCCTTCTATATCTGCCCGCTCTGCGGCGGGTTGAGCGCGGACGTTCGGGCGGGCCGGGAGCTGGAGGTGGCGACGCTCGAGGTGGAGTGAGGAGCAGTGCTGATTGCAGAGTGCTGAGTGTTGGGGGTTGGAGAGGGCGATGCGGATAGATGTGCGGGAGTCGGTGTTGAATCGGAACGAGGCGCTGGCGGCGGAGAACCGGCGGGTGTTCCACCGCGACGGCGTGCGCGTGCTGAACGTGCTCTCCTCGCCCGGCTCGGGCAAGACGGCGCTGCTCGAGCGGACGCTCTGCGAGCTGCGCGGCGAGATGCGGATGGCGGTGGTTGTCGGGGACCTCGCGACCGAGAACGATGCGATGCGGCTTCGGCGAAGCGGCGCCCCGGCGGTGCAGATCACGACCGGCGACATCTGCCATCTGGAGGCGCAGATGGTCGCGCGCGCGTGTGAGCAGCTCGACCTTGCCGCCATCGACCTCCTGTTCATCGAGAACGTCGGGAATCTGGTCTGCCCCTGCTCATACGACCTCGGCGAGGACTTCCGGGTCGTGCTCCTCTCGGTGACCGAGGGCGAGGACAAGCCGCTCAAGTATCCGACAATGTTCAAGTCGGCGGACGTTGTCGTGCTGACGAAGACCGACATTGCCGAGGCGGTGGGATTCGACCGGGCCTCGGCGCTGGACGCGATTCGCCGCATCGCGCCTCAGGCGACCGTGCTGGAGATCTCATCACGGTCCGGCGCAGGCATGGACGCGTGGTATGACGCGCTCCGACGGAGCTGTGCCGCGCAGATGTGGGGAGCAAGAACGTGATGGAGAGGCTGGCCCATTCCCGTCGAACGTCTGATTGCCGCCTGCGCATCGCGGTGCGCGGGGCGGTGCAGGGCGTCGGGTTCCGGCCCTATGTCTACCGGCTCGCGACCCGGCTCCGACTCGCGGGGTGGGTGAACAACTCGCCGCAGGGCGTCTTCATCGAAGTGGAGGGGCCGCGCGAGCGCCTGGAGGAGTTCCTTCTTCGGCTGGAGCGGGAGAAGCCGGGACCGGCGTTCATCCAGAGCCTCGAATCGAGCTTCCTCGACCCGGCGGGCTTTGAGAGTTTCGAGATTCGGAGGAGCGAGAGCGGAGGCGGCAAGACCGCCATCATGCTACCGGACCTCGCGGTGTGCCCGGAGTGCGTGGCCGATTTCACGAATCCGGCAAACCGTCGATACCGGTATCCCTTCACGAACTGCACGAACTGCGGACCGCGATTCAGCATCATCACCGCTCTGCCGTACGACCGTCCGAACACGACGATGAGCCGCTTCGTGATGTGCGACCGGTGCCGGGTGGAATATGAGAACCCGCTCAACCGGCGCTTCCACGCGCAGCCGAACGCGTGTCCGGAATGCGGGCCGCAGCTTGAGCTCTGGGACGCAGACGGGGTCACGGTGAACTGCGAGGACGACGCGTTGCGGGAGGCCGCGGCCGCTATCCGCGACGGGGCTGTCGTCGCGGTGAAAGGGCTGGGCGGTTTTCATCTGATGGCTTCCGCAGAATCCGACCGGTCGGTTATGGTACTTCGGGAGCGGAAGCGGCGTGATGAGAAGCCGCTGGCGATCATGGCGCCGTCGCTCGAATGGGTCGAGGAGCATTGCAAGGTCTCGGCGATGGAGGCGCGGCTCCTCCAGTCCTCGGAGAGCCCGATCGTGCTCCTGAAGCGGAGGCAGGGAGTTGACGGAATCTCGGCCTCGGTCGCTCCGTCCAATCCCAATCTCGGCACGATGCTGCCGTACACGCCGCTCCACCATCTGCTGCTGGCGGAGGTCGGCGGGCCGGTCGTAGCAACGAGCGGTAACCTGTCGGACGAGCCGATCTGCACGGACGAGCGGGAGGCGCTTCGGCGGCTGGCGGGGATCGCGGACCTCTTCCTCGTTCATGACCGCCCGATAGCACGGCACGTGGACGATTCGGTGGTTCGGGTGATGATGGGACGCGAGATGGTTCTGCGGCGCGCGCGTGGATATGCCCCGCTGCCCGTTGCGCTGCCGGAATCGATGGCCGATTCGAGGACCATTCTCGCCGTTGGAGCGCATCTGAAAAGCGCCGTCGCGCTCTCGGTCGGCCGGCAGGCGTTCGTGAGCCAGCACATCGGCGATCTGGAGACAGCGCCGGCCCTCGACGCGTTCACGCGGGTTATTTCGGACTTCGAGCGCCTATACGAGGCGGCGCCGGACGTGGTCGCGTGCGACCTCCATCCGGATTACCTCTCAACGGAGCACGCCGAATCGACCGGGCTGTCCATCGTCCGCGTGCAGCACCACTACGCGCACGTGCTCTCGTGCATGGCGGAGAACGCGCTGGCGCCGCCCGTGCTCGGCGTCTCATGGGATGGCACGGGACTGGGAACGGACGGAACGATATGGGGCGGCGAGTTCCTGCGCGTGGACGGGTCGGGTTTCACGCGTACAGCGCATTTCCGGACGTTCCCGCTGCCCGGCGGCGACCGCGCCGTGAAGGAGCCGCGCCGGTCGGCGCTCGGCGTGCTCTGGGAACTCTTTGGCGTGGATCTGGCGCAGCGGGCGGCGGACCTGCCGCCTCTCCAGGCATTCAGCGAGTCGGAGAGGGGCGTGCTGATTCAGATGCTGGAGAAGACCGTCAACTCGCCGGTGACGAGCAGCGCGGGAAGGCTTTTCGATGCGGCTGCGTCAATCATCGGGTTGCGGCAGACACTGGCATTCGAGGGGCAGGCGGCGATGCAGTTGGAATATCTGTGTGACGGATGTCACACAGACTCGCGCTACAGCTTTTCCATCCGCACGCCCTCCGACGGTCCGATGTTGATGGACTGGGGCCTCATTATCGAGCAGCTCATTGATGATGTGCGATATCGAGTCCCCGCGGGGATCGTGGCGGCCCGGTTCCAGAACGCGCTGGCAGATTCGATAGTGACGGTGGCGCGTCTGGCGGGCGAAGAACGCGTCGTGCTGGCGGGCGGCTGCTTCCAGAACCGCTACCTGACGGAGCGCGCGGTGAAGAGGCTGAGGGAAGAGGGATTCCGGCCCTATTGGCACCAGCGCGTTCCGCCGAACGACGGGGGAATCGCGCTTGGGCAGATTGCAGCGGCGGCGCTTGCGGGCCGGGCGGAGAGGGAGAAGGTGTAATCATGTGCCTCGCGGTTCCAGGGAAGATAGTGTCCGTGAGCGGCGACACGGCGGTGGATAGTCTCTCGCGCACGGGCAGAGTCAGCTTTGGCGGTGTTGTGAAGGAGGTGAGCCTCGCGTATGTGCCGGAGGCGGATCTCGGCGATTACGTGATCGTGCACGTCGGGTTCGCCATCAGCGTGGTGGATGAGGAGGAGGCGGCGCGGTCGCTGGAGTACGCGCGGGAGATAGGCGCGCTGAGTGAGCTGAGCGAGTTGGAGGCGGTGGGCGGATGAGGTTTATCGACGAGTACAGGGACGCCGAGGCGGTCCATAATTATGCGCGGGCCATCCGCGAGCTGACGACGCGGCCGTGGAATATCATGGAGATCTGCGGCGGGCAGACGCACAGCATCGTCAAGTACGGATTGGACGAGCTGCTTCCGTCAGAAATTACGCTGATTCATGGCCCCGGCTGCCCTGTCTGTGTGACGCCCATCCACATGATTGACCGCGCCATCGAAATCGCGCAGCGGCCGGAGGTGATCTTCTGCAGCTTCGGCGACATGCTGCGCGTGCCGGGCACCAGCCTCGATCTGCTCCGCGTCAAGGCGGCTGGAGGCGATGTCCGAATCGTCTACTCGCCGCTGGACGCCGTGAAGCTCGCGGAGGCGCACCCCGAACGTGAGGTAGTCTTCTTCGCGGTCGGCTTCGAGACGACGGCGCCGGCCAACGCGATGGCGGTCTTTCAGGCGAAGCGGCTCGGGCTGCGCAACTTCTCGATGCTCGTCTCGCACGTGCTCGTTCCACCGGCCATGGAAGCCATCCTCTCCTCGCCGAACAATCGCGTGCAGGGATTCCTCGCGGCGGGGCACGTCTGCACGATCGTGGGGACGGCGGAGTATCAGCCGCTCGCACGCCGATTCCATACGCCCATCGTCGTGACGGGTTTCGAGCCGGTGGACATCCTGCAGGGCGTTTACCTCTGCGTGAAGCAGCTCGAGGAGGGTCGTGCGGATGTGGAGAACCAGTATGCGCGGTCCGTACGTGCCGAAGGGAACCGGGAAGCGGTGCGAATCGTGGAGGAAGTTTTCCGCGTGGGGCCTCGCAAATGGCGCGGAATCGGCGAGATTCCTCAAAGCGGCCTCGCGCTGGCGGAGGCGTACGCGGATTTCGATGCCGACACGCGGTTCCCAACCGACGGCTGCGACGCGGAGGAGCCGGCGGAGTGCATCAGCGGGCTGGTCCTTCAGGGCGTGAAGAAGCCGCACGAGTGTCCCGCCTTCGGCACGCGGTGCACGCCGGAGAACCCGCTTGGCGCGCCCATGGTCTCGACAGAGGGCGCGTGCGCGGCGTACTACCGATACCGGAGGCAGCCGGTCGGAGCAGGGAGAGCGCGATGACCGCGGACATGGAATTCACGCTCACCTGTCCCGCGCCGAGCCGTGACCATTCGCGGGTGCTTCTCGCGCACGGCGGCGGCGGACGGCTGATGGGACAGCTCATTTCGAGTGTCTTCATGGCCGGCTACGGCAACCCCCTGCTTGAGAATCGGCACGACGGCGCGGTCCTCGACGTTGGCGGCGCGCGGCTCGCTTTCACGACCGATTCCTATGTGGTCCAGCCCCTCTTCTTCCCCGGCGGAGATATCGGGACGCTGGCGGTGAACGGGACGGTAAACGACCTCGCGATGTGCGGCGCGCGGCCCCTGTACCTTAGCGCCGGCTTCATTCTGGAGGAAGGGCTGGAGATGGAGACGCTCCGCCGCGTCGTGGAATCAATGCGCGCGGCCGCCGAGGCGGCGGGTGTCGAGTTGGTCACCGGTGACACCAAGGTCGTCGACCACGGCAAGGGCGATGGGATCTTCGTGAACACCGCGGGAATCGGCGTGGTTGAGACAGATCTGACCATCGGTCCCATGTCCGCACGGCCCGGCGATGCGGTCCTCGTCAGCGGCGACATTGGGAGGCACGGGATCGCCATCATGGCGCAGCGCGAGGGGCTGGAGTTCGAGACCACCATCGAGAGCGATTGCGCGCCCGTCAATCACATGGTGGGCGACCTGCTTGCCGCCGGAATCGAGGTGCACTGCCTGCGCGACCTGACACGCGGCGGACTCGCGAGCGCGGTAGTCGAGATTGCGGAGACCGCCGGCCTTTCCATCCGATTGGACGAGAGCGCGATTCCGGTGCGGGAGGACGTCCGCGGCGCTTGTGAGATCCTGGGGTTCGATCCGCTCTACGTGGCGAACGAGGGCCGATTCGTTGCGTTCGTGCCGGAGGCCGACGCCGGACGCGCGCTCGTCATTATGCGCGGACACGCCGATGGCGCGGGCACGAACCGGATTGGGATTGTCACGGACGTGGGGGCCGGGCAGGTGACACTGAGAACGCAGATCGGGGTTGACCGCATCATCGACCTGCTGAGTGGCGAGCAGCTCCCCCGGATTTGCTGACACGCAGAAACATAGGCCGTGCGGGCGCGACGCCGTGAACGTCTCTCGCTGGATGGCCTGCGGCCATTCGCCCTCGCGCGCGAGCGGTGATGCCTCTATATCTGCCCGTTTGCCGTTATTGACGGTCGACGAGCAGGTGGAGGGTGCGGTCGAGGATATCCTCCGGCGTACCTGTCGCGGGTACCGGTATCAGGCTGCCCTGCGCGGCGTAGTAAGTGGCGAGCGGCCGCGTGTTCTCTTCGTAAGCCTGCATCCGGACCCGAATCGATTCCGGGCGGTCGTCCTCGCGCTGGATGAGCTCGCCGCGGCAGGCGTCGCATATGCCCGACTTGCGGGGCGGCCGGCCGGTCACATGGTATACGGCCTTGCACGCCGCGCAGGTGCGCCGGCCGCTCAGCCGATTCACGATCTCTTGGATGTTCATCTCATAGCTGAGCACGCCGTCGAGCCGGATGCCGGACTCACCGAGCATCGCGTCGAGCGCTTCGGCCTGCCCGACGGTGCGGGGAAAGCCATCCAACAGGAATCCGCCTCCGCACCGGAGGCACCGCGTCCGCTCTCGGACCATTGCGATGATCGTATTATCGACGACGAGCTCGCCGCGCCGCATGGCTTCGAGCGCCTCGGCGACGGCGGGGCCGCAATCGCACGGCTTCAGCGACTTTGCCGCGCGGAAGATGTCACCGGTGGAGAGGTGGCAAGCTCCGAGCATTCGCGCCAGGAGCTCCGCCTGCGTGCCTTTGCCAACTCCGGGAGGCCCGAGCAGGACGAGCCTCTTTGCATGGCATGGTGTTGCGGCAGGTGTTGCGCATTGCGCGCCGACGCCCTGAAACCACGCCGCCCGATCTGCCTGTAGGCTCACGAATCCGGTCCTCCTGGCAAGCGCCTCCGCGGGCCCTGCCCAACCACGACTGATGTATTGTGGTCCGGATGGGGCGATACGATCATCCGCGAGGAGACGGATTGTCTGCCCTGGACGCGCGATTCGGCGAGAGAAATCGTTATGGCGCCGTCGCCCAGGGCAGGCGATCGCGCGAGGTTCGTCAAACAACGCGCCGGCAGCCGACGAATACAATGAGACGCCATTTGCGCGGAGGGAAACCACATGTCGAACGCAAGACTTCCCCATGCCGATCTGCTTCAGCTCAAGCGCTGGAACACGCCAACAATTTACAATGGCTGGGAACAGATTACGCGTCGCGACGCGGCCGCGGATTGCTTTAACCTTGAAGAGGTAGTCGATTACATGCCGCACATGGGACCGATGGTTGGGTATGCGGTTACGGTCGTGTGCGAACCGTCGAACGTCGAGCACAAACGCCGGAATCCGCCCGCGGCCAGCGCGTACCGCCGCTATGTGGCCGAGCTGGAGGGGCCGAAGATCGTGGTAGTGCAGGACCTCGACAAGCCGAATGTCGTCGGAGCGTTCTGGGGAGAAGTGAACGCCAACACGCACCGCGCGCTCGGATGCGTCGGCACGATTACGGACGGCGCGATTCGCGACCTCGACGAGATGAACAACGCGGGCTTCAAGGCGCTGGCACGTCGTCTCTGCGTGGGGCACGCGCACTCCACGCCGGTGCGCTGGGGGTGCGAGGTGGAGGTATTTGGCACGCGAATTCAGCCCGGCCAGCTCATCCACGCGGACAAACATGGGTTCCTGGCGATTCCGCGGGAGGATGAAGCAGAGCTGCTCGATGCGGCGCGATTCATGGACGCAAACGAGTGCGCGACCGTGATAGCCGCCGCGCGCGACGCCGCCGGGAAGCCCGCGGAGGAGCTTCTTCGAGCGCTCGACAATGCTTCCGCGCAATTCCGCGACGCGGGCCGCAATCGGTTCGGTCGCACAGGCGAGTGACCCTCGATTCGGACGGCGCCTGCCGTCACGGTGGCAGCGAAGGTACAATCGATGCAGGCTGCGACTCCGGCGGCCGCGCCGTGCAATTGCCGGCTATTCGGGGTGCAATATCGCACCCCGATAGGACAATAATCATGATCGAGTTTGAGCTTCGTTCCGACGCACAGGGCGGCGGATTTACGCTCCCCACTCCGCTGCACGGCCCTACCCTCCTCCAATCCCCGCTCTTCAACAAGGGCAGCGCATTTTCGGAAGAGGAGCGCGAGGCGTTCGGCCTTACCGGGCTCCTGCCATCCCACATCAGCAGGATGGACGAGCAGATCGAGCGCACGTACGACGACTTCCAGCAGAAGCCGACGGATATGGAGCGCCATATCTTCCTGCGCGCGCTGCAGGACCGGAACGAGACGCTCTACTACCGGCTCCTGGGCGAGCACATCGCCGAGATGATGCCGCTGGTCTACACGCCCGTCGTCGGAGCGGCGTGCCAGAGCTTCAGCCACATCTTCCGACGGCCGCGCGGGCTCTTCATCTCGTATCCGCACCGCGACCGAATCGAGCAAATACTGGATAACCGGCCGGTACGCCAGGTGGACGTGATCGTCGTGACAGATGGCGAAAGGATACTCGGACTGGGCGACCAGGGCGTGGGAGGCATGGGGATTCCGGTCGGGAAGCTGTCGCTCTACTCGCTCTGCGGCGGGATCCATCCGGCCCGGACCCTGCCCATCCTGCTCGACACGGGTACCGATAATGCGCAGCGGCTCGACGATCCTCTCTATCTCGGCTGGAAGCACCCGCGCGTCCGCGGACAGGAGTACGACGACTTCGTCGAGATTTTTGTGCGGGCCGTCCAGAGCCGCCTTCCCAACGCGCTGCTCCAGTGGGAAGACTTCTCGCGCGACAACGCGGCGCGCCTGCTTTCGAAATACCGCGACCGTCTCTGCACGTTCAACGACGACATTCAGGGGACGGCGGGCGTCACGACGGGCACGCTTCTCGCGGCGATGAAGCAGAGCGGACGGCGGCTGGCGGACCAGCGAATCGTGATTCTGGGCGCTGGCTCCGCGGCCTGTGGGATTGCCGGCCTCCTGCACGCGGCGATGCTTATGGAAGGGCTCTCGCCTGCAGAGGCGGGCGGCCGGTTCTGGCTGCTCAACTCGCGAGGCCTGCTGGTGGAGGGGACGGCGGACTTGCAGGAGTTCCAGTGCGGATTCGTTCAGCCTGCCGCCGCGATCGCCGGATGGACGACGAGGGGATTCGAGTACCTGAATCTGGAGGAGGTCGTGCGCAATGTCCGTCCGACGGTACTGATTGGCACCTCCGGGCAGGGCGGCGCGTTCACCGAGAGTGTCGTGCGGCAGATGGCCTCGACGGTCGAGCGGCCGATCATCTTCCCGCTCTCGAACCCGACGTCCAAATCGGAGGCAACGCCGGCCGATCTGCTCGCGTGGACCGAGGGGCGCGCCATTGTCGCGACCGGAAGCCCCTTCGATCCTGTCGAGATTAACGGGCGGCATATCCCTATTCCGCAGTGCAACAACAGCTATGTGTTCCCCGGCGTGGGGCTCGGGATTCTGGCGAGCGGCGCCCGGCGGGTTACAGACGGCATGTTCATGGCGGCGTCCCGCGCACTCGCCGAGACCGCTCCCGCGTGGACTAATCCGGAGGGCGCGCTGCTTCCCCCTCTGACACAGATTCGCGATGTCTCCCGACAGATTGCGGTAGCCGTCGGAGAAGCGGCGCAGAGGGATGGCGTGGCCGATCGGGTGACTCGCGATATCCTGGAATCTCGGGTCGCCGCGAACATGTGGGAGCCGATATACCCGCGCCTCCTTCCGGCATAGTGGCGAGATAGATGCGAGGCAGGTCGGTGCGCGCCGTTGGTCGGAGGGTTCGCGGAGGACGGGCGCGCACGGCGGTCCTGGCAAACGTGACCACGACGCCCATCCACCTGTTGCAAATGCGGATCGATGCCGTAGAATAGGGAAATCCCGGGGATTCCATTGGGAACGCGTTTCCTGGCGAACGCAATCCCGTCCATATCGTCAGTAGAAGTACGGGCGGCGGCCCGGCTCCCCCGCGCCGTCCGCCTTCCCCGAAGCAGCGCCGCTTCACAATATCCGCCTCGTTCCGCCCCGAAGCGCAGAAAAAACCCGTTTTCGCGCCTGTCGCGCGATGCGCCGCCCCGTGCGCCGACGGCCGCCAGTCCTATCGCCTCGCCAAACGAGAAAGGTCTCACCGCGTCATGAAGTTTGCCGTTCTTCCATTGGCCGCTGCCGCCGTGGCCGGCTCCCTCGCGCTCGCTCCGATTCGCTCCGGCGCCTCCGTTCCCGCGCCCGCCGAGGAGATGCGCGGAATCTGGGTCGTCTGCTACAGCCTCAACTCTCCGCAGGCCGTGCGGAATGTCGTCCACGAGGCGAAGATCCATCATTTCAACACGCTCTTCGTGCAGGTTCGCTCGCGAGGCGACGCCTGGTATGCGAGCGAGCTGGAGCCGCGGGCGCGCGGGCTGGCTTCGGCGCCGCGCGATTTCGATCCGCTGCGCTCCGTCGTCGAGGAGGGACACAGGAACGGGCTTAAGGTGCATGCCTGGCTCAACACCTACCTGACCTGGACCGGCAAGACGATGCCGGCGAATCCCGACCACATCATGAACGCGCACCCGGACTGGATCGCGCGGGACCGGGACAACCACTTCCAGACCGTCGAGACCCCGACGGTCGAGGGCGCGTTCGTCCAGCCGTCGAATCCGGAGGTGCAGGACCATCTCTTCCGCGTTTTCACGGACGTGGCGACACGCTATAACGTCGATGGCATCCACTTCGACTTCGTGCGCTACGCCGGGTCGGGCTACGACTTCGCCGGTTCGACCCTTCAAAGGTTCGCCCGCTACATGGAGCCAAAGATGAGCGACGCCGGCCGCGCGGCAGTGCGGGCGGACGCCACGCGGATGGCTTATGTCCACGCGTTCCCCAATGAGTGGAACGACTGGCGGCGGGTCCAGGTGACGAACCTGGTGGGTCGGATTTCAGAGACCGTGCACGCTCGAAAGCCCTGGGTGCAGGTCTCGGCGGCGGTGTTCGCGGACGCCCGTGATGCGCGCACGGAGCGCGGGCAGGACTGGCAGACGTGGCTCGATGAGGGCTATCTCGATGCCATCTGCCCCATGGCGTACAGCAAGGACACCAACGTCGTCGCGCGGCAGATCGCGAATGCTGTCCGCGTCGCGGGCGAGAAGCACGTATATGCAGGCATCGGCTCGTGGCGGCTCTCGGCCGCGGATACGGAGCAGAAGATCGCGCGGGCGCGGGCGGCGGGCGCGAAGGGCGTCAACATCTTCTCGTACGGCGACGTGACGCGCGACGGACGGAACATGAGCTACCTGGACGCGCTGAGCCGAACGAGCTTCGCATCCCGCGCGGGCGTGCCGCCGATGAAGTGGCGGGAGCGGTCACTGCGCGAGCAGACTCGAAGTGACGTAAAGCGGGGAGACAGATCGGGTACAAAGGACGAGTAGAATCTGTCGAGTTTCCGTGGATGAATCCGGGGCTGAAACGTCACACGTAGGAGACGTCGCCGTTTTGGGAGGCCATTGGCGGATGAATCCGGGGTTGAAACCCCTCTCTACGAAACGAAAGCCTCCTTCGAGGCTTGCACATCGAGCCTTCATCCTGAAATGTGACCAGATCCAACGTCTATCCCACGAAGGTGGGATTCGTTTCGTAGAGAGGGGTTTCAACCCCGGATTCATCTCCCGATTCATCCGCATATTCGATTTAACAGGTCACCTTACGCAGGCAAGCAATTGGTCATGGAGTCCGCACTCGATACGGTCGGCGGGCCGCGCCCCGCCGCTCTCATGCCTGCGGCCAGTCGCGCACCTCCGTGCGCGGAACGGCACCAAGCTGGTACGTCCTGCGCACGAAGGTGCGGAGTTGGCGCGAAGCGCATGTTAGCGGGAGGGTGCAGCCTCCCGTTCGCCGCGGAGTGCACCCAATCTGTTGGGGCCGCCCGCGTAAGGTGAATTAACAGAATAGGTCCGATAGATGGCACTTCCGCACGTCTCACCACAGGATGTCGGGCTCGACTCGCGCCGTCTCGCGATTGCGGACGGTCAGGTCGAGGCCGGAATCGAGAACAAGTCCTTTCCG
>Ga0207667_10000542_pt1 | contig 49860 bp, 48 predicted proteins | sample KBSCornC52_FD_184301 | JGI IMG/M metagenome (GOLD analysis project Ga0207667, IMG submission 184301) | Corn rhizosphere microbial communities from Kellogg Biological Station, Michigan, USA - KBS Corn C5-2 (SPAdes) (version 2) | ecosystem: Host-associated > Plants > Roots > Rhizosphere > Soil ... | reverse complement strand
GTTGAGCGTTATCGCTGCCGGCTGCATCGAGGCTGACGCGCTGGGGTCGCATGCGGGGTTGCGCGCTTTTTCGAGTACGCACGCCGGCACCGGAATATGCGCGCGCGCCGCGACTTCGCCGTCTTGGAACATCAGCAAATCGCCGGGCGCGAAGGCGGTCCAAATTTCGTCGTCGGTCAGCGGCTGCGTCGCGATGACCGCGACGCGGTCTTCCGGCGTCGTATATTGCGCGAAGTCGATCGACATGTCGGCGTCGATCAGATGCGCCGTCGAGAATGGCCAGCGTCGCACGATGTAGTGCAGATGGGTCGAGCAATGCGCGAATAGCGCCTGTCCATTCGACATCAGAAAATTGAATACGCCGTAATCGGTGATGTCGCGTGTGAGCACGGCCAGCGTATCGAACAACTCCCGCAGCGGGGGCTGCACACCCGGAAACGCACGGCGCAGGCCCTGCAACAGCGCGCAAAACGCGAGCTCGCTGTCTGTGGTGCCCACCGGCTGATAGACGCCGCCGGTATCGGGCCGATAATCGTTCAAGTCGCCGTTGTGCGCGAAGATCCAATGCCGGCCCCACAGTTCGCGCATGAACGGGTGGCAGTTCTCTAGCAGGATATGACCTTGCGTCGCCTTGCGGATATGCGCGATCGTGTTCTTCGATTTGATCGGATAGCGCTTGACCATCTCGGCGATCGGTGAGGTGGCCGAGGACTGATGGTCGATAAACAGCCGGCACGCCTTGTCTTCGAAAAAGGCGATGCCCCAGCCGTCGGCGTGATGATCGGTAATCCCGCCGCGCGCAGCGAAGCCCGTGAAGGAGAACGTGACGTCCGTCGGTGCGGCGCAGTTCATTCCGAGGAGTTGGCACATGATACGGGCTGGCAGTGCGTGTGAATGGGCGGGCGTGTGGTGCGAACCCGCTACAATATGTTTTTTCGAAGCATATACCGAGCCGTCGGCCGAAAAAAGCGAAATCGGCGGGCGCCATCGCGCATGCGTTGCGGTTTTCCCACGACGGCAGCGCTGCGGCCCCCGGCCCCGGTAACCGTATTTGCTCTTATTGCCGCGCGCGCTGCAGCCGGCTCTCTTCAGATCGTCGCCATGACCGTTTCCGATTTGTCCCCGAACGCCGCGCTTACGAGCGGTGCGCTGTCCTCGCTCACTTTGGCCCGTCCGGACGACTGGCACCTGCATTTACGCGACGGCGAGATGCTTGCGGCCGTGCTGCCGCATACCGTCCGTCAGTTTGGCCGTGCAATCGTCATGCCGAACTTGAAGCCGCCCGTTACCACGGTCGATGCCGCGCGTGCGTACCGCGACAGAATCCTCGCAGCGATGCCGATCGGCGGGAAGTTCGAGCCGCTGATGACGCTCTATCTCACCGACAATACGCCACCCGACGAGATTCGCCGTGCACGCGAGAGCGGGTTCGTGCACGGGGTAAAGCTCTATCCGGCCGGCGCCACGACGAACTCCGACTTCGGCGTGACCGATCTGAACCACTGCGCGAAGACGCTCGAGGCGATGCAAGAGGTGGGCATGCCCCTGCTCGTGCATGGTGAAGTGACGGATCCGTCGATCGATCTGTTCGACCGCGAGAAGGTGTTCATCGACCGCGTCATGATGCCGCTGCGCCGCGACTTTCCCGCGCTCAAGATCGTATTCGAGCACATCACGACCCAGGATGCGGCGCAGTACGTGCGCGATGACGGCGCGCCGGCCGGTTTGCTCGGCGCGACAATCACCGCGCATCACCTGCTCTATAACCGAAACGCGATTTTCCAGGGTGGCATTCGCCCGCACTATTACTGCCTGCCCGTGCTCAAACGCGAGACCCATCGCGTCGCGCTCGTTGAAGCGGCGACATCGGGCAATCCGCGCTTTTTCCTCGGCACCGACAGCGCGCCCCATGGGAAGGGGCTCAAAGAGCAAGCATGCGGCTGCGCCGGTTGCTATACGGCACTGCATGCGCTGGAGCTGTATGCCGAGGCCTTTGATAACGTCGGTGCGCTCGACAAGCTGGAAGGCTTTGCGAGTTGGTTCGGACCCGCCTTCTACGGTTTACCGCGCAGCACCGAATCCGTGACGCTCGTGCGCGATAACTGGACGCTACCGGCCGAAATCGTCGCGGGCGACGCATCGGTCGTTCCGCTGCGCGCGGGCGAGACGATCGGCTGGCGGCTCGCCTGAGATTCGGCTCGTGGAGTGGACGGTGATGGGCGCCCAGCATCTCGACCAAGGGCCCGCCGAACGTGAAGGCGAGCAGGTTCGCCCGAGTGCGCCGCCGATCGCCAATCTCGAGCGGATCGATTGGTCCGCGCCGTGGCTTGCGTGCTATGCGGAGCGCGGGGCACGCTGGCAGCGCAGCGCGCAAGCCTGCCCCGCCGATTTCGTGGGCATGCTCGCGCGCGAAGCCCGGGCGAGCTGTCACACGACAGGCAACGGGCGCGCGCTCTCGTTTATCGAGCAGGCCGAACTGCCGCCCGGCACGGCCTACGAAGCGCATATCGCCGCCACCGGCAGCGTCCCGACACGCCACAACCTGCACGATTTTTTCAACGCGCTGGTCTGGTTCGCGTACCCGCGCGTGAAGGCGACGCTCAACGCGCGCCAAGCGAAGGCGATCGAGCGCGCCGGCATCAAAGGGGCGCGCGGCGCCGAACGCGATTTTCTGACGCTGTTCGACGAGAACGCTGTCCTGTTTGTTTCGACCGATCCGAATCTGAGCGCCGCGCTGACGCGCTTCGACTGGCGGCGGCTGTTCGTCGAGCATCGCGGCGCATGGAGCGCCCGCTGCGAAGTGCGCGTGTTCGGCCACGCCCTGCTCGAGAAACTGGTTTGTCCTTACAAAGCCTGCACGGGACACGCATGGATCGTCGCCGCGCCGGCCGACTACTTTGCCTGGCGAGCGCATCGGCGAGAAGCGTGGCTCGATCAGGCGGTGGCTGCGTCGCTCGCCGACGCGCCAGACCTCGACAACAGCCGCTATACGCCGCTGCCGGTGCTCGGCGTGCCGGGATTTTGGCCGGCCAACGCCGCCCCTGCGTTCTATGACGATCCGCATGTGTTCCGCGCGGGAAGGCGCGCTCGCGGTGCAGTGCGTCTCGCATAGGCATCTATCCGGCCTGCCGTCTCGTGCCGACACCTATCCCCGCCCCCTGAACGAGAGCGTCGGGCCTAAATGGCGTGCTTGCGGCGGATGAACGGTGGATGAACCGCGGAGGAGCGGCCGCGGTGGTAAACTTGCGGCCGGCAAAGCAGGCCAGGCAGTCGCGGCTTTCCCGGTGTAGACCGGGAGGGGCGAGGAAAGTCCGGACTCCATAGGGCAGGGTGATGGCTAACGGCCATCCGTGGCGACACGCGGAACAGGGCAACAGAGAGCAAACCGCCGATGGCCCGGCGCAAGCCGGGATCAGGCAAGGGTGAAACGGTGCGGTAAGAGCGCACCGCGTCTGCGGCGACGTAGACGGCACGGTAACCTCCACCCGGAGCAATTCCAAATAGGCAGGCGCGCGTCTTCGGATGCAAGGCGGGGCCCCCGTCTCGCCTGCGGGTAGGAAGCTTGAGCGCGTCAGCAATGGCGCGCCTAGAGGAATGGCTGCCACGTTCGCGGTGCCGTAAGGCGCCGGGAATGCACAGAATCCGGCTTACCGGTCTACTTTGCCCCTAACAAAAAAGTCGACGTCGATTTGAATTGATGATTCGAATTGACGCCGGCTTTTTTATTGCGTGTTCCGCATTCTGACGACCGCATCAGCTTTCGACGATCTCGAACGAATGCGAAAGCTCTGCCGTTTTGGCGAGCATGATCGAAGCCGAGCAGTACTTCTCGTGCGAGAGCGTGATCGCGCGCTCGACCGTAGCAGGGTTGAGATTCTTGCCCGTCACCGTGAATTGGAAGTGGATCTTCGTGAAAATCTTCGGGTCTTCGCTCGCGCGCTCGGCCTTAAGCGTCACCGAACAGCCGGCGATCTCCTGACGGCTCTTCTTCAAGATCATGACGACGTCGTAGGCCGTGCAACCGCCTGTGCCGAGCAGTACCATCTCCATCGGCCGCGGCGCCAAGTTGCGCCCGCCGCCCTCCGGCGCGCCGTCCATCATCGCCAGATGGCCACTTCCCGTCTCGGCCGCGAAGGCCATGCCGTCCGGCCCCATCCAGCTTACTTTGCATTCCATAGCGCGACTCCCGCTGTCTTACGTTGAGGTTCTACCGGATTGGCATTGTAGCCGCGGCCGAGCCAACAGGCAGAACGGGCGGCGCAGCCTGCCATAGTCTTCGATGCCGCATTATGAGATGTGATTTTGCAATGCAAATTTTCTTGCGTGAAGACCGTTCCGTCTATACAATAAAGCCATTGATTGCGGTGTTCCGCGATCTCCGCATGTCTCCTCCACCCTCCTCCTTAGGTGGATTAAGCCCGAGCCTAGAGTTCGGGTTTTTTTTGGTGCGCCGTTGCTGCGCCGTTGCGCGACCGCCGCCCAGCGTGGCGCGTCGGGCCGCTGCCGGGCCGCTGCCGGGCCGCGCCGGGCAGAAGGGGCACGGGCGCGGCGCTTGTCGGGGCGCTCGGCGAATCCGTTCGGGTGGTCTCGATAGGCTCGGTGGGCGGGGGCGATTGGCGCCTTTGACGCGCAAGGCCAAATTCCTTTATAATTCAGAGCTTTTCCGCATCCATGCCCGCGGAAGAAGAACAGGGAGAGCCTGCATGGCGCCTCGATGCGCCGCATCCAAGCAGGAAAAAACAGAAGGGCAGGTCAATTTTTTGGATCGATCATGAAGACGTTTTCCGCCAAAGCCGAACAGGTGACGCGTGAATGGTACGTGATTGACGCGACGGATAAGGTTCTCGGCCGTGTCGCCAGCGAAGTGGCACGCCGTCTTCGCGGCAAGCACAAGCCTGAGTTCACTCCGCACGTCGATACCGGTGATTTCATCGTCGTCATCAACGCCGGCAAGCTGAAGGTCACGGGTAACAAGACCACGGACAAGAAGTACTATCGTCACTCGGGTTACCCGGGCGGCATTTACGAAACGACGTTCGGCAAGATGCAAGAACGCTTCCCGGGCCGTGCGCTCGAGAAAGCGGTCAAAGGCATGCTGCCGAAGGGCCCGCTCGGCTACGCGATGATCAAGAAGCTGAAGGTCTACGCTGAAGCCACGCATCCGCATTCGGCGCAACAGCCGAAGGCGCTCGAGATCTAAGGGGAGCCCATATGATCGGTAATTGGAATTATGGTACGGGCCGCCGCAAGAGCGCCGTCGCACGTGTCTTCATCAAGGCTGGCAAGGGCGACATCGTCGTCAACGGCAAGCCCATCGCTGATTACTTCTCGCGCGAAACGTCGCTGATGATCGTGCGTCAGCCGCTGGAACTCACGAACCACGGCGCGACGTTCGACATCAAGGTCAACGTTTCGGGCGGCGGTGAAACGGGTCAAGCGGGTGCCGTTCGCCACGGCATCACGCGCGCGCTGATGGACTACGATGCGACGCTCAAGCCGGCACTGTCGAGCGCCGGCTTCGTCACACGTGACGCTCGTGAAGTCGAACGTAAGAAGGTCGGCTTTCACAAGGCACGTCGCAGGAAGCAATTCTCGAAGCGTTAATCGTTTCGAGGCGCCCGCCTGCCGGCGGGCCGCTGCGCGAAAAGCCGCCGCTGCATATGCACGGCGGCTTTTCGCTTTTTTGTTTTCGGCTGTTGCTCTTTCCTGTTTCTGGGTGGTCGCGGGCAATCAGTCTGCCGCCGCGCCTGGCCTACCGCCGCGGGATTTCTATCGATTATTGCCGGGCGAGAATCCATTGCATCCATAGGGTTACCTGCGGTGGTGCAGCACGAGTAGCAGAACCACCCTACAATAGCGCTAGAAGCTTTTCTGGAGAATCCGTATGAACGCCGTCACCGACACCCCCGTGACCGAAATGCCGAGCCCCTTTGTCTTTACGGACGCGGCGGCCGAGAAGGTGAAACAACTGATCGAAGAAGAAGGCAATCCCGACCTGAAGCTGCGCGTGTTCGTGCAAGGCGGCGGCTGCTCGGGCTTTCAGTACGGCTTCACGTTCGACGAAGCGACGAACGAAGACGATACCGTCATGAACAAGGGCGGCGTCCAACTGTTGATCGATTCGATGAGCTACCAATATCTGGTCGGTGCCGAGATCGACTACAAGGACGACATCAACGGCGCGCAGTTCGTCATCAAGAACCCGAACGCGTCGACGAGTTGTGGGTGCGGCTCGTCGTTCTCGGTCTGAGCGATCGGATCGCCGAACCATCGCGAGCCGCGGCGTACGCCGCTACGCATCGTCCAAGCACGGCCCCGGCCCTAATGCCGTTCAGTTAAGCGACTGAGCGGCATTTTTGTTAATGGCGACAAACTCGTTGTAAGCCAAAGCCAGGCGATATCAACTTTCGTTACACCGCTGGCAGGCCGCCTCGTGCCCCTTCCGACTCGCGCATGTACGCGATGAAATTAGATTCATGAGATCGATTCCGTTGCACGGAGAAATCGTTTTCAAAAGAATCATTATTTGTCGAGCAACGATTAGTTGTTGACACGACTGTTCTTAATACATTAATTTTCGTCTCGGGCTGCGTGGCGATGTTGTTATCGTTTCGTTAAAAGAATCTAGATCAGATAGAAAATCTCCGTTAAGAATGCATTTCCCCCTGCCTCGCGTCTGTCGGCGCAAATAAGCAAGCGCGCGACGATTTGCGTTTAACACCTGCTCGGATGGTGGCTCTTCGATAGTAGTCGCCAGGGCATCGCATGAAATTCCTATTCGCTGGAACTGCAGAAATATCATGAGAGATGATGTGTGTGATTCTATTTGGTATTTCGCTTATGGGTCCAATATGGATCCTGCTCGTTTGATCGATGCTCGTCTCGCTCCGGCGGGCGCGGCCTGCTTCGAACGTGTATTGGGGCGGCTCGACGAGTGGGCGTTGACGTTCGACAAGCCATCAGCTTATTTCCCCGGCGCAGCGGCTGCAAATTTAACGGAAAGCCGCGGTGCACATGTCCTTGGTGTCTTAAACCGTATATCGGCGGACGGGCTCGACGTGCTCGACCATTATGAAAACGTCGCCAGTGGCCAGTACGAGCGCGTTGTTGTCCGCGTTTTGCGCCCTGAAAGCGATGAATACGTCGTTGCGACGACGTATGTCGCTCGCAACAACCTTGATTCGCAACTGAAACCGCGCGCCGCGTATCTGAATCATCTCCTCGCCGGAGACGACGTTCTTCCCGCCCCCTACGTCGAGCAACTTAAGTCGCTTCCGGTATGCGTTGAAGCCGCTGATCGTTTGCCGGCGTAAGTGCCGTGCGTGGGCAATACCCCGCTCAACTGTCTCATCTCAGGATTCCCATGTCATTTCTAGCCGAACGTTTGTCTAGTGTCAAACCGTCCGCGACACTTGCCATCACTCAGAACGCACGCGTGCTGCGCGCCCAGGGCGTCGATGTTATGTCGCTGTCGACCGGGGAGCCCGATTTCGATACGCCCGACAATATCAAGGAAGCTGCGATCGCCGCGATTCGGCGCGGCGAAACCAAGTACACGACGTCGGCGGGTATTGCCGAGTTGCGTGAGGCGATCGTGCGTAAGTTCGAACGCGAAAACGGCCTAAGCTACAAATCGTCGCAGACGATCGTAAGTACGGGGGCCAAGCACGTGATTTTCAACGCGTTGCTGGCAACGCTCGGGCCGGGCGACGAAGTCCTTATTCCAAGCCCTTACTGGGTGTCATACCCGGAAATGGTATCCCTTTGCGGAGGCACGCCCGTCGCGGTTCCTACCCACAAGCGCCATGCTTACAAGCTGCAGGCGGAAGACCTCGATCGCGCGATTACGCCGCGTACCAAATGGATCATTCTCAACTCGCCGTCGAATCCGTCGGGAGCCGCGTACACGCGTGACGAACTGAAAGCGCTGACCGATGTCCTAGTGCGCCATCCGCAGGTATGGATTCTCACGGACGATATGTACGAGCACCTGGTCTACGATGATTTCGAGTTTGTGACGCCGGCGCAGATCGAACCATTGCTGTACGACCGCACCTTGACGATGAACGGGGTGTCGAAAGCCTATGCAATGACCGGTTGGCGGGTCGGCTACGCCGCGGGCCCCAAGGTACTAATCGACGCGATGGACCTGATCCAAGGTCAGCAAACGTCCGGTACCTGCTCGATCGCGCAGTGGGCTTCGGTCGAAGCGCTGAATGGCCCGCAGAACCACCTTGCTCGATTTAGGAAGGCATTCAAGGAACGTCGCGACCTGGTTATCAGGCTTCTCAATCGTACGCCGCATCTGCAGTGCGGCACACCGGAAGGGGCCTTCTACGTTTATCCGTCATGTGAGGGTGCAATTGGCAAACGCACCGCGAAAGGCAAGCTGATCGCTACCGATGAGGACTTCGTCACTGCCCTGCTTGACGACGAGGCGGTGGCTACCGTGCATGGCAGCGCGTTCGGCCTCGGTCCGAATTTCCGGATCTCGTACGCAACATCGACCCAAGTCCTTGAAGAAGCCTGCGGGCGCATCCATCGGTTTTGCGAAAGCCTGCGGTGATCGCTTCCACGGTATCCAGCCAGCAAGACATCCTGCATCCAATGAGAACAACGACAACATGATAAGTCCCCCCCCAATCGCAGTCGTGCCGCTGGCGACGTACTACATGATTATGTCCATCACGCCCGGCCCAAACAACGTCATGTTGACGACCTCCGGCGCCACGTTCGGTTTCGGCCGGACGTTGCCGCACGTTAGCGGTATTGTCTCCGGCTGCGCTCTCCAAACGTTCTTGCTGTGCATCGGCTTCGGCGTCGTATTTATCTACTTCCCTTGGCTTCAGGGTGTCCTGAAATGGTGGGGTGCGGCTTACCTGATTTATCTCGCGTACAAGCTCGTCGGGGCGAGAGTCGCGAAGGCCAACGCGGTATCCAAGCCTCTGAGCTTTTTCGACGCTGCGTTCTTCCAGGTCGTCAATCCTAAGGCGTGGGTTAAGGCGATCACGACTGCCACGTTGTTCCTTCCGCCCGGGACGTCGGCTTGGGCGGCAGGCATTCGGATCTTCACGATTTGTGCGCTGGTGAATTTCGTCTCCGGCTCGATCTGGACGTCTTTCGGCGTGGGGATCGGAAAACTATTGACCAATGAGTTTCGGCTGAGACTTTTCAACGCGGGTATGGCGCTGTTGTTGATCGCGACGGCCGTCATCGTAGTCGTCTGAAGCGAGCGGCAATCAACCTGTGTATCAATACAAAATAAAGAGAGAACGACGTGCGAATTCTGATACTCGATCTGCTCAATGAAGAGCTGGCGAACCACGTTTTGGCCAAGAACGTGATCTATCGGCCCGACGTGCTCCGCAAAGGTCAAGCGGTTCTTCGCCGTGTCCTGATCGAAAGCGATGTCGATGCGGTTGTGACGCGCGCTGCGTTGCCGGGCGACATCGTTTCGGCTTGGGCCGGCGGCCGGTCGGAGCCCTGCTACTACGTCTCGCGGCGGCCTCGTCAACCTCATTACGGCGCACTACCTTTCGCAGCGCGACTATGACGTCGAGATAGTCGATGCCCGTCCCGACCCGCGCACCGCGGCGGACTGGACGTCGTTCGGGTGCAGCCGCGGTGGTGATGACGCTCGGATGTTCACGTTGTCGGAGATGGACAACTATAACTCGCGCGAAATTCACGAATCGATGAATACCGCGTTCCAGCGCTCGGTATCGGAATTGGGTTGGGCAACGCACCACGCCGGCAGCTTGTCGCAAGAGGAACATGCTTGGGTCTCGGAGTTCGAAAGCATTCCGACCTGGTTGGCCGATAGCTACAACGATGACATTTTTTCGCTAACACGCGAAAGCAGGGGCCTGTGGGATGCGTGGATCGACAGTGACCCGCAGCTTTTCCAAGATAGTTTGATCCGTGAGGGCGTGTTGCGGATTTATTCGGATAGAGACAATCTCGCAGCGGCTGTCGCACGGCAGAGCCGCATCGGTGCCGCACGCGCGATCCTATCGGGCGCGGACGTTGCGCGTGAACAACCGGCACTCGCCGCAGCGGTCGATAGTGGCCACATCGCCGGAGGCATAGACGTCGTCGGATTTACGATCAACGCGCACAAGTTCATGCGGCTTCTGATCGACCGACTGGAGGTGAAAGGTGTTCGTACGCACTGGAACCGGCGCGCACAGCACCTGGTCTTCGACGGACGTGGCAACGTGGCAGGCGTGAGACTCTCGGATGGCATGTTGACGACCGAGAATGTCGTCATCTCACCTGGCGCGTACGGCAGCACGTTGTTGAAGGGCACCGCTTCGGAAGGCAAGATCAATGGGGTGCTCGGCGCCTGGCTCAGATTGCCGAACATTGAGTCGTCCCTGCGCAATTCGCTAAAGCTCGCGCGCAAGGGCCATGTGACCGAGGACGCGAATATCACCGTGGCCACCGACGAGAATGGCGACCCCATCATGATTATCGGTTCCGGCTACGGCTACACCGGTATCGATGCGACCAATATCGATGGGCGTCTCCTCAAGGTGATGTACGAAGGGCTGATCGACACGGCACAGAAGTATTTCCCGGCCGCCTATCATGCAGCCATGGCGCGGGGCGATATCGAAAGCGAACTCAGGTATTGCGTTCGACCGTGGACCTCGTCGAGCCTCGGGATATTCGAAGCGATTCCGACCGCGAGTTCTGGGCATTGCATCATCACCGGCGGGCATAACACCGGCGGGTTCGCGCAGGCGCCGGCCGTTGGAAAGGCCGTCGCCGCGCTATTGAGCGGTGAGGCACATCCCATGCACGCGCTGTATCACCCCAATCGGGCGGCGGCGTTTCTCGTCAGTGCCCGAACGGAATCGGCCATCTTGAGGTTTGCGTGACAGCTGCAATGAACCGCTGTTCGGGTGAAGTCCAAGCAGTAGCGCTGCATGGGCGTTACATCAGCTTGATTCCGCTCGATCCCGCTGTTCATGCCGAATACCTGTATGTCGCCTGCCACGGCCCCGGACACGAGGCCTCGTGGCGCTTCCTTCGTGACGGTCCGTTTGCCGATGTGCCGGCTTACCGCGTGCATCTCGAAGCCATTGCTTGTTTGGTTGGGTTCATGCCGTTCGTTATCATGGACAACGGCTCCGGTGCTCTCGTCGGCAAACTCAGTCTGATGCGCTACAGTCCGACGCATCGTTCCGCCGAGATCGGCTATGTGCTGTTCGCTCCGGTTCTGCGAAACAGCCGAGGGGGCACCGAGGCACTCTACCTCGCTGCCCGACATGTCTTCGAGTATCTCGGCTGTCGTCGTTGTGAATGGCGGAGCGACACAGTGAATCGAGCCTCCGCTCGCGCGGCGCTCAGGCTCGGTTTCCAGGCGGAGTGCATTCTTCGGCAGCACATGATCGTCAAGGCACGCAGCCGCGACACCGCGGTATTTTCGCTGCTCGACATCGAATGGCCGGCGCGTAAGGCGGCGCTCGAAGCCTGGCTCGAGCCCGCGAATTTCGATGCTGCGGGACGGCAGATTGTGACGCTCCGGCGTTCGGGGGTGAATGTGCCGCGAAGCTCGGCTCCGCTTTCTCCGCCAGCGCATTACAGATGACAGGCCATTGGCCCCGTTTCTTATTGGCGCGGTGCCATTGTTACCGCGTGAGCCCCGGTCCAGACTTCGGCGGCCCGGGGGCAGCTAGCCATCAGCGCGGATAGATCGCGCCCAGCACGCGTTCGCCGGCCGCGCCCGTAACTGCGGGAAGATTGCCCGGCGTGCGCTCGATACAGCGCATGGCGAGCCACGCGAAAGCCAGCGATTCGACGTGATGCGGCGGTACGCCGAGCGCTTCGGTCGTCATCACGGGTGCGCCGCTCACGCCGCTTTGGCCTAGCGCGCGCTCGAGCGCTTTCAGCAATTCAGGGTTGCGAGCGCCTCCACCGCAGACATACACCGCACGGCAGCCCGGCGCATGCCGCTCGATTTCGCGTGCGATGCTGACAGCCGTCAGGGCGGCTAGCGTCGCTTGCACATCGGCGGGATCGAGGCTTTCGAAGCCGGCGAGTTTGGCGTCGAGCCATAGCGAGTTGAATAAGTCACGCCCGGTGCTCTTGGGCGGCGCCTGCTCGAAGAACGGCTCGGCCAGCAGCGCATTGAGCAGCGGCTGATTGACGGTGCCGCTCTGAGCGAACCGGCCGCCGTCATCGTACGGCGTGCCCCGATGCCGCCGCACCCACTCGTCGAGCAGCACATTGGCGGGGCCGCAGTCGAAGCCTCGGACTACTTGACCATCGGCGGCCCCCATGCCGCTCGCGGTTTCGCCGTGCTGCGCGCGTACGCGTGCGGGCGGCAGGACCGTGATATTGCTGATGCCGCCGAGATTGCAGACGACGCGCGTTTCGTCGTCGGCACCGAACACCTGCGCATGGAAGGCGGGGACGAGCGGCGCACCTTGACCGCCGGCCGCGACGTCGCGACTACGGAAATCGGCGACGACGTCGATGTGCGTCATCTCGGCCAGCAGTGCGGGATTGTTGATTTGACGCGTGTAGCCTTTTTCCGGGCGATGCCGCACCGTTTGGCCATGCACGCCGATCGCGCGCACTTGCGTGGGCGCGACGTTCGCGCTGCGCATCAATTCGTGGCAACAGACGGCGTAGCGCGCGGCTAGTGCGGAAGCGGCCAGCGCCTCGCGCTCGATCTCGTTTTCGCCGGGCTGTTGCAGCGCGAACAATGCGTCGCGCAGGCCGTCGGCGAAGCCCACGAATGCATCGGCCAGGACGCGCGGGGCAGCGCCCGCGCGAAATTCGACTGCGATACCGTCCACGCCGTCCATGCTGGTGCCCGACATGAGCCCGAAGTACACGCCGTCGGCGCCGGTTTCATGCGTGCTTGCGGCCAACTCTCGCTCCTCGTTGTCATTGCGGGCCCTATGCGCGGCCCGAAAAAGCGCGTGAAGCGCGTATGCGCTTGCTCGCGGAACGATTATCCGCGAGATCGGGCAAATGCGCTAAGGCACTCGCGGCTCAGGTACTCATCCCCCGGCCCTTTCCTCCGTCAGACGGTGATTCCGTCTGGGAAGGGTTGGCAAAAGTTCGATATCAAGTGAAACACCGACAATGACAACATGAAGATTAGTCAGTTGCCGTTAGTGATTACCGGCAAGGTGATCGACAAGGTTTATTTCGACCACGGCATCACTCGGCCCATGCTAGAGCGCCTGTACAGCACTATTGCTCAGTTGAAGGCCATCTACCGATCCGATACCGCTGGCGGGGCAGTCATCGTCACTTTCGAGTGACCACGCGATGGTGCGTCGGCGCGGTGGCAGCCGGTTGCAGCTGTTCGAGCGTGGGAATCGAAACGACTTATGGGACAATTACGGCTTTTGCACCATCCCCCAGCCGGATCAACCGATTTCCAGATGAGCACCGAGTCCACCTCCAAGCCTGCGTCGCCGTTTCCGATCACGGACGAAGTCCGGCACGCACTCGCCGTTGCCAAGCGCGGCGCCGATGAATTGCTGATCGAAGCGGAATTCGCGCAGAAGCTCGCCCGCAGCGCGGCGACGGGCACGCCGCTGCGCATCAAGCTCGGCCTCGACCCGACCGCCCCCGACATTCATATCGGGCACACGGTGGTACTGAACAAGATGCGCCAGTTGCAGGATCTCGGCCATACGGTCATCTTCCTCATCGGCGATTTCACGTCGTTGATCGGCGACCCGTCGGGGCGCAATGCCACGCGTCCGCCGCTCACGCGCGAGCAAATCGAATCGAACGCGAAAACCTACTTCGAGCAAGCGGCGCTCGTCCTCGATCGCGAGAAGACCGAGATCCGCTACAACAGCGAATGGTCGCTCCCGCTCGGCGCCGACGGGATGATCAAGCTAGCATCGCGATACACTGTCGCGCGCATGCTTGAGCGCGACGATTTCACGAAACGCTTCCAAGGCGGCGTGCCGATCTCGATTCACGAATTTCTCTACCCGTTGATGCAAGGGTACGACTCGGTAGCGCTCAATGCCGATCTCGAACTCGGCGGCACGGATCAAAAATTCAATCTGCTGGTCGGCCGGGAATTGCAGAAGCAATACGGGCAGGAGCAGCAGTGCATCTTGACGATGCCGCTGCTCGAAGGGCTGGATGGCATCGACAAGATGTCGAAGTCGAAGAACAACTATGTCGGCATCAGCGAGAAGCCGAGCGAGATGTTCGGCAAGCTCATGAGCATCTCCGATACGTTGATGTGGCGCTACTTCGAGTTGCTCTCGTTCCGTAGCCTCGATGAGATTGCTCGCTTTAGGCGCGAAGCCGAGGAAGGCCGCAATCCCCGCGACTTCAAGGTGTTGCTCGCTCAGGAAATCGTCACGCGTTTTCATTCGCAGGCCGAGGCCGAGCGTGCACTCGAGGATTTCAACCATCGTGCGAAAGGCGGTGTGCCTGACGACATTGCGTCGGTGACGCTTAGCGGGGCGCCGCTGGCGATCGGGCAACTGCTGAAGCAGGCCGGGCTGGTGCCGTCGACGAGCGAGGCGCTGCGCAATATCGAGCAAAGCGGCGTTCGCATCGATGGGACGCTGATTTCCGATAAGACGCTGAAGGTCGACGCCGGCGAATATGTCGTGCAGGTCGGCAAGCGCCGTTTCGCGCGCGTGACGCTCACGCCGTGAAGGGCACGCGCGTGCCGACGCTGCGCTGCGCACCGGATCTCGGGTGTCGACCGGTCGACCGAGCGCTGCGAGTGAATCGATGATCGCGCTGATCCAACGCGTCTCGCAGGCCAGCGTACGGGTGGGTGAGCGTGTGACCGGCGAGATTGGACCGGGACTGTTGGCGCTCGTTTGCGCCGAGCGCGGCGATACCGAGGCGAGCGCCGCGAAGCTGCTCGCGAAGGTGCTGGGCTATCGCGTCTTCAGCGACGCCGCCGGCAAAATGAACTTGCCGGTGACGAACATCGACGGCGCGGGTCGCGCCGGCGGCCTGCTGCTCGTTTCGCAGTTCACGCTAGCCGCGGACACGGCCAGCGGCTTGCGGCCCAGTTTCACGCCGGCCGCGGCGCCCGAAGACGGCCGGCGTTTGTTCGATTACTTCGTCTCGTCGGCTCGCGCGGCGCATCCCATCGTGGAGACCGGCGAATTCGGCGCGGCGATGCAGGTGTCGCTGGTCAACGACGGGCCTGTGACGTTCTGGCTGCAGACACGGCCCTGATTTTTCTTATTCGCTCTCGATTCGCTACCCATTCGCTGCCGATGCCTACGCAAGTCCTTTTTATCCGACATGGTGAGACAGACTGGAACCGCGTGAAGCGCATCCAGGGCCATATCGATATTCCGCTTGCCCAGAGCGGCATCGAGCAGGCACAGCGTCTTGCCGAGCGGCTCGCGCGCGAAGCAGGGGACGGCGCGCGGCTCGATGCGATCTATTCGAGCGACTTGCAACGCGCACAGCAAACGGCACGGCCTGCGGCGCAATTATTGGGGCTCGCGCCGCAGCTCGTCGAGGGGTTGCGCGAGCGCGCCTATGGCGTGTTTCAGGGACACGACAGCCAAGAGATCGCACAACGTTATCCGGACGACTATGCTCACTGGCAAACGCGCGATCCGGGATTCGCTCCGGCGGGCGGCGAATCCGTACGCGTGTTCTACCACCGTGTCGTGCATGCCGTGGCTGCGATCGTTGCGACGCATCCGGGCGGGCGTATTGCCTGCGTGACGCACGGGGGCGTGCTCGATTGCATCTACCGCTATGCGCGCGGCCTTTCACTCGATGCACCGCGCGACTATGCGCTGCTCAATACCAGCATCAACACGGTACAGTTCAGCGATGACGGCTCGGCGCAAGTCCTCGAGTGGGCTGACGTCGCGCATTTGGGCGGCCAGAGCGATGACGACGGCCTCGCGAAAAGCGGTGCGCATGCCGCTCGTTGAAGTCGTGTGAAAGGCTTTTGCGGACAGTCGCTGTCAATCGCGTGGCGCCGCCGCCCGCCGCCGCGCGCGCTTGGAGACAGCATTGACGTGTGCCCAGCGAATGAAGGGCGCGGCCAGGCGAACGCCGGGGCGCGCGAGCACGCCTCGTAGGCGCTCGAATGTCGTGAAACCCAGTAGCGCTTGCGCCCAGTCGGGCAGCAGGTCGACGCCGGCGCTCAGCATCAGTCCTACCGCGGGCTTCATCATCAGTGCGCGGTCGGTCGGCGCAGCATCGCGCAGGATGCGCACGACCTCTCGGGTACGAGGCCCCGCTTCTAGCTCGGGGCGCATCGACATCAAATAATCGGCAATTTGCTCACGTGTTTCAGGCACGCCGGCCGCGCCGAGCAGCGTGGCGATCTTCGCAACCTCCGCGTAGTAGCGGTCTTGGTCCCGCGGCGACAGCGATGGATTGACGTAACGCAGGTGCGCGGCCAGAAAGCTCGACACTTCGGCAACGTGGACCCACGTCAATAACGCCGGGTCGCTTGCTCGGTACGGGCGGCCGTCGGGCGCCATGCCCGTTACCCCAAGATGGATTCGTTTAACGCGCTCGATCAGCGCGAGTGCATCGGCGCGCGAGCCGTAAGTGGTCCCGGCAATGAACGTAGCGGTGCGCCGCAGACGCCCTGGCATGTCGGTGCGAAACGTCGAGTGATCCCAGACGCCGGCCAACGCGAGCGGGTGCAATGACTGAAGCATTAGCGCGCTCATGCCGCCGAGCATCATCGAGGTGAAATCGGCATGCACGTGCCAACAAACGGAATCGGGACCGAACAGCCCGGGATCGCCGGGCGGATTTGCATAATCGAGCGTAGGGCCGCTGCCGCTCGTCAGGCTGAGCACGCTTTGCGAGATGCGCTCGCGCACCCGCATGACGAACGGGGGAAACGACGTGCTGGCTCCGTTCTCGGTCTCCCTTTCGGGCTGATTGGCCGGCTCGGACATCGCGCTATGGCCTCCCATTCAAACTCGGCGAGACGACGCGGGCGCGCTTAGGGGCCGCCCGCGTCGTCCCATAACGTCTGCACGGTGCTCGCGGCGTCGGGCGCGGCCAGGCCGAAATGGCGGTAGGCCGCGAGCGTTGCCACGCGGCCGCGCGGTGTGCGCTGCAAGAAGCCTTGCTGAATCAGGAACGGCTCGAGGACGTCCTCGATCGTATCGCGCTCCTCACCGATGGCGGCGGCGAGGTTATCGACGCCGACAGGCCCGCCGTCGAACTTATGCAAGATGGCCTCGAGCAGCTTGCGGTCCATCAGATCGAAGCCCACCGGGTCGACGTCGAGCATGACCAGGGCCGCGTCGGCCACGTGCGCCGTAATCGAGCCGTCCGCTTTGACTTCGGCGTAGTCGCGTACGCGCCGCAGCAGGCGGTTTGCGATGCGGGGCGTACCGCGCGAGCGCTTGGCGATTTCGAACGCACCGTCGGGATGGATTTGGGCACCGAGCAGGGCCGCCGAGCGGCGCACGATGCGCGCCAGCTGCTCGGCGTCGTAGAACTCCAAGCGTGCGACGATACCGAAGCGATCGCGCAGCGGATTGGTCAGCATGCCCGCGCGCGTCGTCGCGCCAACGAGCGTAAATGGCTGAAGGTCGAGCTTCACGCTGCGTGCAGCCGGCCCTTCGCCGATCATGATATCGATCTGATAATCCTCGAGCGCCGGGTACAGGATCTCCTCGACGACCGGCGAGAGCCGATGAATTTCGTCGATGAAAAGCACGTCGTTCGCTTCGAGATTGGTGAGCAGTGCGGCGAGATCGCCCGCGCGCTCGAGCACCGGCCCCGACGTTTGCCGCAGGTTCACCCCCATCTCGCGCGCGATGATGTGCGCGAGCGTTGTTTTGCCGAGGCCAGGCGGCCCGAACAGCAGGACGTGATCAAGCGCTTCGGAGCGGCGTTTCGCGGCTTCGATGAAGATTTCGAGTTGTCCGCGCACCTTTTCTTGCCCGACATATTCGTCGAGCTGACGCGGGCGCAGCGCACGCTCTAACGCTTCTTCGTGCGATGAAACGGGCGTGGCGGCAATGATGCGCTCGGCGGCGAGCTTGTCGGTTTCGATCATGCTAGTCATTGTACCGCGCGCAGCCAGGCGCCCGGCCAGCCGACGGACCCCTATCCCGCGGGCCGTTCGTTAGCCCTTGGACAGCGCCTTCAGCGCGAGCTTGATCCCCTCGGAGACACCCGTGCCGGCCGGCACATGCTTGATCGATGCCAGGGCTTCCTTCTCCGAATACCCGAGGGCGACCAGCGCGTTGACAATGTCCGAGGCGTGGTCGGAAAGCGAAGCGGCTCCTGCCGCGGCGCCGATATCGGCGCCGAGCTTGCCCTTGAGTTCCAGCAGCAGCCTTTCTGCCGTTTTTTTGCCGATGCCGGGCACACGGGTGAGGCGTGCGGCGTCTTGCAGCGTGACCGCCTGGGCGAGTTCTTGCACGCTCATGCCCGACAGTACGGCCAGCGCCATGCGCGCGCCGATGCCGCTGATCTTGAGCAATTCGCGGAACGTGGCGCGTTCTTGAGCCGTGCCGAAGCCGTAGAGCAGGTGCGCATCTTCGCGCACGATGAGCTGGGTCAGCAAAACGACTCTTTCGCCCGTCGACGGCAAGTTGTAGAAGGTGCTCATCGGCACGTCCACCTCGTAGCCGACGCCGTTGCAATCGACGAGCAGGTGGGGCGGATTCTTTTCGAGCAGGGTGCCGGCGATACGACCGATCATGGCGGGAGACGTGAGCCTAAAGCGCGAGTGTAGCCTACCGCGAGAGTGATTCGTGAATGCCGCGTTCGCTATGAGCGGCGCACGCGACCCGGGCGACGGCTGCGGTACGCGCGCCTCAGCCCACGAGCCTTCCGCGCCGTACGCGCAGGCCTTTCTTGGCGAGCGCCGGCGCGATGCCGCCGAGCGTACTGAGCGTGCTGCCGCCGTGGGCGTGGCAAATCGCCATGCCGAGCGCATCGGCAGCGTCCGTGCCCGGCACGCCCGAAAGGCTTAGCAGGCGCACCACCATTTGCTGCATCTGCTCTTTCGTCGCGCGGCCGTAGCCGACGACCGCCTGCTTCAATTGCAGCGCGGTGTATTCGGCCACCGGCACGCCGCCGGCGACGAGGCCGCAAATGGCGGCGCCGCGCGCTTGACCGAGCAGAAGCGTCGATTGGGGGTTGACGTTGACAAACACTTTTTCGATGGCCGATTGATCGGGCGCATGCTGGCGAACCAGCGCCGAGATGCCGTCGAAGATCGTGCCGAGTCGGGACGGCAGAATCGCCGTCTATCGTGCGAATGACACCGCTTGTCACGTAGGTGAGCCGTTGGCCGGTCTGCTCGATGATGCCGAAGCCGGTGACGCGCAAGCCGGGGTCGATGCCGAGAATTCTCATGAAAAAAAATCGGACGAAGTGCCCGAGATACTACAACGATCGGCGCACCGCGCCCATAAAAAAACCCGGCCGCAGCCGGGTTCATCGGTTGACGATAAAAATCGCCTTGGTGTCGTTTGTCGCTACGCCCAGGGGTTCAATGCCGGAAGTGCCGCACGCCCGTCATGACCATCGCGATGTTGTGTTCGTCGGCGGCGGCGAGCACTTCGTCGTCGCGCATCGAGCCGCCCGGCTGAATCACACAGGTCGCGCCGGCGGCGACGACGACGTCGAGCCCATCGCGGAACGGGAAGAACGCATCCGACGCCACAGCAGCGCCGTTCAGCGAAAGCCCGGCGTTTTCCGCCTTGATGCTCGCGATGCGTGCGGAATCGACGCGGCTCATTTGACCGGCGCCGACACCGAGCGTCATCCCCTTGCCGCAGAACACGATCGCGTTGGACTTCACGTACTTAGCCACGCGCCAGGCGAACATCAAATCGTCCATTTCCTGCGGCGTGGGATAACGCTTCGTGACCACGCGCAGATCGCGCGGCAGCACGTTCTTCGCGTCAGGCGACTGTACGAGCAGGCCGCCGCCGACGCGCTTGAAGTCATAGGTGTTGTGACCGGCGCCCAACGCGATTTCGAGCACCCGCACGTTTTGCTTGGCGGCGAGCACGTGTTTCGCGGCGTCGCTCAGCGACGGCGCGATCAGCACTTCGACGAACTGCTTGGAGACCGCCTGTGCCGCCGCTTCGTCTACTTCGCGGTTGAACGCGATGATGCCGCCGAACGCCGACGTCGGATCCGTCTGGAATGCCTTCGCGTATGCTTGCGCCGCATTTTCCGCAACGGCCACGCCGCACGGATTCGCATGCTTGATGATCACGCACGCGGGCGCATCGAACGTCTTCACGCATTCCCATGCCGCGTCGGCATCGGCGATGTTGTTGTACGAGAGCGCCTTGCCCTGCAACTGGCGATAGCCGGCGAGCGCGCCGGCCGGCACCGTCACGTCGCGGTAGAACGCCGCACCCTGATGCGGATTTTCGCCGTAGCGCAGGTCCTGCACCTTCTCGAATGCGAGGTTCAGCGTGTTCGGATAGGCAACGCGCGACGCGTGCTGCAATGCGTCCGTCAGGCTCGTCAGATAGTTCGTGATGGCGCCGTCGTATTGCGCCGTGTGCGCGAACACTTTCGTTGCCAAACGGAAATTCGTTGAGTAGCTCACGGCGTTGCCGTTGGCACGCATTTCGTCGAGCACGGCGTCGTAATCGGCCGGGTCGACGACGACTGTGACATCGCGATGGTTCTTCGCCGCCGAGCGCAGCATCGTCGGCCCGCCGATGTCGATATTCTCGATCGCGTCCTCGAGCGTGCATTCGTCCTTCGATACGGTCGCGACGAACGGATAAAGGTTCACAACCAGCAAATCGATCGTCGGAATGCCATGCGCATCGAGCGCCGCCATGTGCTCGGGTACGTCGCGGCGCGCGAGAATCCCGCCGTGCACTTTCGGATGCAGCGTCTTGACGCGTCCGTCGAGCATTTCCGGGAAGCCGGTGTAGTCGGCCACTTCGGTGACCGATAGGCCGGCGTCGGCGAGCAGCTTCGCCGTGCCGCCCGTCGACAGGAGCTTGACGCCGAGTGCCGACAGCGAACGAGCGAATTCGACGATACCCGCCTTGTCGGAGACGGAAATGAGCGCTTGCTTGATCATGATGAGAACGATGGCCGGAAAGGGACGAGGATGGCGCGCGTTACAGCAGTTACAGCAGACCGTGCTGCTGCAGCTTCTTGCGCAACGTATTGCGGTTGATGCCGAGATAGTCGGCGGCCAGCGACTGGTTGCCGCCGGCGCGCTCGAGCACCACCTCGAGCATCGGTTTCTCGACGCATGACATCACCATGTCATAGACGTCGTGCGGATTGGCGCCGTCGAGGTCCTGAAAATACATACCCAGGCTGTCGCGGACGCATTGTTCGATGTTGTGCTTGCTCATGCTGCTAAAGGTTCGTTGCGGTTCGGCTCGGCCTGCGCCGCCGTGTCGTCGTCGATATAGACGAGGCGATCGGACAATGCCTGCTGCTCGTCGAAAAAAGCGTTGACGGCGACGAGCTGCTCGCGTGTGGTATCGAGCGTGTTCATCCGGTGCCGGAACGCATTGGCGCCGGAAAGGCCGCGAGTGTACCAGCCGATGTGCTTGCGTGCCGTACGAACGCCCGTGTATTCGCCGTAAAACGCGTAGTGATCTTCGAGATGCTCGTTCATCACCTGCCGAATTTCGGCGATGCGCGGCGGCGGCAGCAGCTCGCTCGTCGCCAGGAAATGCGCGATTTCGCGAAAGAGCCACGGACGCCCCTGCGCCGCTCGGCCGATCATGATGGCGTCGGCGCCCGTTGCCGCCAGCACGGCGCGCGCTTTGGCCGGCGAATCGATATCGCCGTTGGCGACCACCGGAATGCGCACGGCCGCCTTGACCGCTGCGATGGTGTCGTACTCGGCTTCGCCATGGTAAAGATCGGCACGCGTGCGACCGTGAACCGTCAGCATCGAGATGCCGGCCGCTTCGGCCAAGCGTGCGATGCGTACCGCATTGCGATGCTCGCGGTTCCAGCCCGTGCGGATCTTGAGCGTGACGGGCACCGCACCGGGGCCGACACCGACCGCGGCAACGACGGCCTCGACGATGCGCGCGACGAGCGGCTCGTTCTGAAGCAGCGCCGAACCCGCCGCGACATTGCAGACTTTCTTTGCCGGGCAGCCCATATTGATATCGATGATCTGCGCGCCGTTATCGACGTTGTACCGCGCAGCCTCCGCCATCATCGCGGGATCGGCGCCGGCGATCTGCACGGCGATCGGTTCGACTTCGCCTGCATGGTTCGCCCGCCGCATCGTTTTTTCGCTCTTCCACAATTGCGCATTCGACGCGACCATTTCGGATACGGCGTAACCTGCGCCCAGCCGTTTGCAAAGCTGGCGAAACGGCCGATCCGTCACGCCCGCCATCGGGGCGACGAATAGATTGTTGCGCAGAGTGTGCGAGCCGAGCGTTGGCATCATGAAAGGAGCGGCTGCCCGCGCCGCCGGGCACGGGCGCGGGAAGGCGACCAGGGAAACGCGCATTTTACCGTTAACCGCGGACGGGGCGCGCGCCGGGCCGGTACGAACGACGTCCTCGACCCCGCGGGTGCGCCGGGCGCCAAGCGGCACCCCCTAGCGGCGCTGACCGAACATCATCTGGCGCGCCAGCGCCATCTTGACGGGCGGGACGCACTCGAGTGCCGTGAGCGCGAGCCCGCGCAGCGTCGGCAGGGGACCCAAATCGGTCGTGAACAGCCGCGCGAGCAGGTCGGTCGCCCCGATCGTCATGCGGCGGTCGAGCCCGCGCCGGCGCGCGAATGCGGCTAGCGCTGCGGGCGTCGCGCCGCCTGCGCCAAGCGCATCGGCGAGCGCGTGCCCATCGCGCAGCCCCAGATTCAGACCCTGGCCGGCGACGGGATGCAGCGTCTGCGCCGCATTGCCGATCGACGCGATGCGGCCTTCGACGAGCGCCGTGGTGGCAACGAGCCCGAGCGGGAAGGCCGCGCGTCCCTTGATCGATTCGAAGCGGCCCATGCGCTCACCGAATGCGACGGCGAGTTCGGCGAGCAGTGCGCTATCCGCTAGCGCGCCGCGGCGTGCCGCCGCCTCCGGCGTCATGCACCACACCAGCGCGTAATCGGCGTGCCGCACGCCGCCCATCGGCAGCAGCGCGATCGGGCCTTCGTCTGTGAATCGCTCCCAGGCGACGTGCGGTTGCGGTAACGAAACCGTGACCGTGCCGACGATCGCGGTCTGGCCGTAGTCGCGCGTTTCGCGCTTCGCCGTGAGGCTCGCAGGGGCGGCATCCGCATCGGCTACCCCTTCTTCACGCTGCTCGGCACGCAAACGCCGATCGTCGTCCGCTTGCGGGTCGCGCTGTACGTCGCCGGAGCGGCGCCGGTGCCGCTTGGCATGGGGTTGCTCGTACAGTCCGCCTTCGGCGTTGACGAGCACACGCGTCTTCAGCGTGCGCTGCACGTGCGCGCTTTCGATCGGCAGCGCGACCCATTCGTCGCCGGGCTCGACCTGAGGCGGCAATGCGCGGCACGAGGTGAACCAATGCGTGCCGGTGCGCCGCACGGCCGCTGCCAGCGCATGCACGATCGAGCCGTAGCGGGCCACGTATCCGAGCGCGGGCAAGCCATGTTCGTCGCGCTCGATCAGCGTGCGGCCGAAGCGGCCTCGCTGCGAAACGTGGATGCGCTCGATCGCATTGGCATCGGCCGGCCACGCGCCGAACGGCTCGAGCAGCATCCGGCTGCCCTCGGAGATGGCGATGGCGCGTGGATCGCCCGCGGCCGCCTCCGGGTCTCGCGCATCGACGAGTGCAACGGATAGCGACGCAGTGGCGCTACGCCGCGCGAGCCAAGCAGCCAGCGCCAGGCCCACAGGCCCGGCGCCGACGATCGTCACATCGAACGCGTGCGGAGCGTGTAACGGGCGGATCTCGCTCATGGCGTTAGGCGGCGGATGGTTCGGAGCGAGCGTCGCGCATCAGCGCCTCGATCGCATCGGCCTGCACGGGCACGTCGCGCGAAATCAGCACGCAGCCGTCGTCGGTCACGATCGCATCGTCCTCGATGCGAATGCCGATGTTCCAGAACGGCTCGGGCACGTCCGGCGCGGCGCGCACGTAGAGGCCCGGCTCGATCGTCAGCGCCATCGATGCGCGCAGCGTGCGCCAGGGCAGTGCACCGGAGGTGTCGGGCTGCGCGCCGCGTTCGCGGTAATCGCCGCAGTCGTGCACGTCCATCCCGATCCAATGGCCCGTGCGGTGCATGTAGAAAGGAGCGTAGGCGCGCTCCGCGATGACATCGTCGACTGTCGAGAACTTCGTGCGATCGACGATGCCCGTGTCGAGCAACCCTTGCGCGAGCACGCGCACGGCCGCGTCGTGCGGCGCCTCGAAGCTCACGCCGGCGCGCGTCGCGTCGATCGCCGCTTGCTGCGCGGCGAGCACGATGTCGTAAAGGGCGCGTTGGGCCGGGGAAAAACGGCCGTTCGCGGGGAATGTGCGCGTGATGTCGGACGCGTAGCCGTCGAGCTCGCAAGCGGCATCGATCAGCACCAGATCGCCGTCGCGCAAGAGCGCGTTGCCGGCCGGATAGTGAAGCACGCAGGCATTGGCGCCGGCGGCGACGATCGAGCCGTACGCGGGTGCTTGCGCGCCATGGCGGCGGAACGTATAGAGCAGTTCCGCTTCGATCTCGTACTCGCGCATGCCGGGGCGGCATACCTGCATTGCGCGGCGGTGAGCCTGTGCCGAAATACGCGCCGCCTCGCGCATGATCGCGAGTTCATGCTCGTCTTTGAGGAGCCGCATATCGTCGAGTAGCGGCAGTACGTCGACGAGCTTCGGGGGCGGCACGACCCCGCTGCGGCTTTTCGCTCGCACGGCCTCGAGCCAGCGCCGGACCTGGGCGTCGAAGTCGGCGGAGCGGCCGAATCCGTAGAAGAGCGCCGGCGCGTCGCTGATGATGCGCGGCAGTTCGGCATCGAGTTGATCGATCGGAAACGCGGCGTCGAAGCCGAATGCGTCGCGCGCGGCCTCGGGCCCGTAGTGAAAGCCCTCCCACGTTTCGCGCTCAGCGTCCTTCGTCCGACAAAAGAGCATCGACGCGGGCTTGCCCGGTTGGGCCGTCGCATCGAGAACGATGAACGAATGCGGTTCCGCAAAGCCGCTCAAGTAGTAGAAATAGCTGTCATGACGATACGGGTAGTCGGTATCGCGGTTGCGCAGCGCTTCGGGTGCCGTCGGCACGAGCGCAACGCCGCCGCCGGCGGCGCGCATGGCGGCGAGCAGGCGCTCACGACGCGCTTGGTAGACGGAGACGGCGATGGGGAATTCGGTCGGCGTATTCATCGCTCGATTGTACTGCTCAATCGGGGCGGATTCGGCGATGGGGCCCGGCGCCGAGCTTCACGGCTGACCGGCCGGCGCTTGTGTGCGCCGTTTTCGGTGCCGGCGACGTTATACTCTTTCTCGCACTTCAGAGGGCCCCCCAAAAACCGACGTTGCGCACGCGCTCATCGCCGGTGCAGCGCAAGCGGTCCGCGCACGACGCGGTGCGAGGCGCAAGCCACTCGGGGCCGGTCCGCTGTTTTCTTGAGAGAAAGGCAGATGATGAAACTCATCGGTTCGCACGCGAGCCCCTACGTCCGCAAGGCGCGGATCGTGCTCGCTGAAAAGAAGATCGACTATCAGTTCGTGCTCGAGGACGTCTGGTCGCCCGAAACCACCATTCATACGTTCAATCCCATCGGCAAGATTCCATGCCTCCTGATGGAGGACGGGGAAGCCGTATTCGATTCGCGCGTCATCTGCGAGTACGTGGATACCCTCTCGCCCGTCGGCAAGCTGATTCCGCAATCGGGCCGCGAGCGCGTCGAAGTGCGCTGCTGGGAAGCCCTCGCCGACGGCATGCTCGACGCAGCCGTCCTCATTCGCCTAGAAGCGACCCAGCGCGAGCCGGGCCAACGCAGCGAAGGTTGGGTGGCCCGTCAGCAGCGCAAGATCGACGAAGGGCTCGTCGCGATGTCGCAAGGTCTCGCCGGCAAACCTTGGTGTGCGAACAACCACTACACGCTGGCCGACGTCGCCGTCGGTTGCTCGCTCGGCTATCTGGATTTCCGGATGCCCGAGCTCAATTGGCGCGAGCAGTATCCGAACCTCGAGAAGCATTTCGCCAAGCTGTCGCAGCGCCCATCGTTCGTCGATACCATCCCTAGCTAACCGCTCGCCCGGCGCGCGCCGCCGGATCTCACGCCATCGCCGCGGCGGCGAGCGTCTTCGGGGAGAAGGCGTCGCTGCTCGCGAGCGGCCACCATTTTTCGTAGAGCCAATAACGGTAATTGCCGTTGACGAGGTCGTTCGGCTCAAGATACTTGAGTAGCTCCGACATCAACTGAACTTCATGCGACGACACGCGGCGCACGATGTGGTGGGCGCGCAGTTGCGAGGGGTGCGCGAGCCCCGCGGCCTGTACGATTTCTTGTAGCGCACGCAGCGTGTTGCGATGGAAATTGAAGACGCGCTCGGATTTGTCCGGTACCACGATCGCCCGCTGACGCACGGGATCTTGCGTCGCCACGCCCGTGGGGCAGCGGCCCGTATGGCATGTTTGCGCTTGAATGCAGCCTACGGCGAACATGAAGCCTCGCGCCGCGTTGACCCAGTCCGCTCCGATGGCCAAGGTGCGCGCGATGTCGAAAGCCGTAATCATCTTGCCGCTCGCCCCGATCCGAATCTTCTCGCGCAAGCCGACGCCGACGAGCGTGTTGTGCACGAGCAGCAGCCCCTCTTGCAACGGCACGCCGATGTGATCGGTGAACTCGAGCGGCGCGGCTCCGGTGCCGCCTTCGGCGCCGTCCACGACGATGAAGTCGGGCACGATACCGGTCTCGAGCATGGCCTTCGCGATCGCAAAAAACTCCCACGGGTGGCCAATGCAAAGCTTGAAGCCCGTCGGCTTGCCACCCGACAGCGTGCGCAATCGTTCGACGAACTCGAGCAGGCCGCGCGGCGTCGAAAAAGCGCTATGCGAGGCCGGTGAGATGCAGTCCTGGCCCATCGGCACGCCGCGCGCCGCCGAGATTTCAGGCGTGACCTTGGCGGCCGGCAGCACCCCTCCGTGGCCCGGCTTTGCGCCCTGTGAGAGCTTGACTTCGATCATCTTCACTTGGGGGTCGCGCGCTTGGTGCGCGAACTTCTCGGCGCTGAACGTGCCGTCGTCGTTGCGGCAACCGAAGTAGCCCGAGGCGATCTCCCAGATGATGTCGCCGCCGTGCTCGCGGTGATACTTCGAGAGCGAGCCTTCGCCGGTGTCGTGTGCGAAGCCGCCTTTTTTCGCGCCCAGGTTCAAGGCGCGGATCGCGTTGGCCGACAGCGAGCCGAAGCTCATTGCCGAAACGTTGAAAATCGACATCGAGTACGGCTGCGCTCGGTCCGGGCCGACGAGCAGGCGAAAGTCGTGCGACGCAAGCCGGGTCGGGGCGAGCGAATGGCTGATCCATTCATGCGCCACCGCTTTGACGTCGAGTTCCGTACCGTAGGGGCGGCTGTCGGGCTCGTTCTTCGCGCGCTGATAGACGATGCTGCGTTGAGCCCGCGAGAACGGCTTTTCGTCGGTGTCGCCTTCGACGAAATATTGACGGATTTCCGGCCGGATGAATTCGAACAAGAAGCGCAAGTGGCCGGCGATAGGGTAGTTGCGCAAAATACTGTGGCGCGCTTGGCGAAGGTCGAACACGCCGAGCGCCAGCAGGGCCACGGGAATCAAGAGCCACGGCCATGCGAGCATCTGGCGCGCGGCCAGGACGGCGCCGGCCGCCGTCAGTAGCAAGGCGCACCATAGCGCGAAGTAGCGTCGAGAAAACATCGGCGAGCTCCAGGGCGGCAAGCGCCGCGTGAGCGCAGCGCTTGCCGGGGGAAAAGATGCCGCCAGTGTAATAGGGAACGATTACCGATTGGAGACGAAAAGCCGGCGTTACGGGAAACAGTGAGTTGCGCCGGCAGACGCGCCCGAGTCTATGGCGCGGCAAAGACATGGCCGGCGGACCGGCAAAAGGCGGCGCGCCGGCGTCCCGGCACGGCTCAATCGGCGATCACGACCGTGCTGACTGCGGCAGCCGATGTCGCTTCCATGGCCGTCGCTTCGATGATTGCGCCGCCCAGACACACGTCGCCGTCATAGAGCACGGCCGACTGTCCGGGCGTGACGGCCCATTGCGGCTCGTCGAACGTGAGCGCAAAGCGCGGCGAGTCGTTGCCGTTTGGCTGGACGGCGCCGAACACGCAGGCCGCATCGGCCTGCCGATAGCGCGTCTTCGCGCCCAAGCGCGCACCCATGCCGGGCGCGGTACCCGACACCCAGCTCGTATTGCCGGCGGCGAGCGTGCGCGAAAGCAGCCACGGGTGGTCATGGCCTTGCACGACGTAAAGCGTATTGGCGGTCATGTCCTTGCTCGCGACGAACCACGGTTCGCCGCTGCCCGCTTTGCTGCCGCCGATGCCGATGCCCTTGCGCTGGCCGAGCGTATAGAACGCGAGGCCGACATGTTCGCCGACAACCTTGCCGTCCGGCGTTTTCATGGGGCCCGGCTGGGTCGGCAGATAGCGGTTGAGGAAATCGCGAAACGGCCGCTCGCCGATGAAGCAAATCCCCGTCGAATCTTTCTTCTTCGCATTGGGCAGGCCGATCGATGCGGCGATCGAGCGCACCTGCGTCTTCGGGATTTCACCAAGCGGAAACAGGGTCTTCGACAACTGCGCTTGATTCAGACGATGCAGGAAGTAAGACTGATCTTTCGTGAGATCCGTCGCCTTGAGCAACTCGAACCGACCCTCGACCTCGCGCACGCGTGCGTAGTGGCCCGTGGCGATCGTTTCGGCCCCGAGGGTCATCGCATGATCGAGAAACGCCTTGAACTTGATTTCGGCGTTGCACAGCACGTCCGGGTTCGGCGTGCGGCCGGCCGAATACTCACGCAGAAATTCGGCGAAGACGCGCTCTTTATACTCGGCCGCAAAATTGACGGCCTCGACGTCGATGCCGATCAGATCCGCCACGGAGACGACATCGATCCAGTCCTGCCGCGTGGAGCAGTATTCGCTGTCGTCGTCGTCTTCCCAGTTCTTCATGAACAGGCCGACGACGTCATAGCCCGCTTCCTTGAGGAGCCAAGCCGTGACCGACGAATCGACGCCGCCCGACATCCCCACCACGACTCTTTGCTTACTCATTGAACGAATGACCGGCTGCTTGGCTGTTACTTGTCGTTAGAAGGCCCGACCGAGTGCGTGTGCACGAAGTCGAGCGGGAAACGCCGGCCCGCGAGGTAATCCTCGAGCGAGCGCATGACGAGCGGCGTGCGATGACGCGCGCGGCAGGCGTGAAGCTCCTCGGGCGTCAGCCACAGCGCGCGAACGATGCCGTCATCGAGCGGGCCTGGTTTGCCGAGCGGCTCGTGCCGGCCGCAGTACGTGAAGCGCAGATACGTGGCGGCGTTGCCGTCCGGGCGATCGACGTGCGTCATATAGACGCCGACGAGCGCTTGCGGCACGAAGGCTTGCGCCGTTTCCTCGATCGTCTCGCGCACCACGGCTTCGGTCAACGTTTCCCCGGGCTCCAGATGCCCGGCCGGCTGATTGATGCGCAAACCTTCCGACGTCTGTTCCTCGACGAAGAGAAAGCGGCCCTCACATTCGACGACGGCCGCCACGGTGACGTGGGGCGCCCAGCGTTCCTTTTTCATGGCCGCCATTTTACCGTTTGCCGGCCGGCGCTGCTGCGGCCTCCCGCACGGGCGCGTGTCTCTTTATGGCACCGATTTTTCCGAGGCGGGCGACTTCGGTTAAAGTGACGCTCAGCGCGCCGTGCTCCGCCCCTGCATCGCGCCCGCAGCCCCAACCCGGAATGAGCCGTGTAGTCGTATTCAGCGATGGAGCCGGCGCAGCAATCGTCGGCCGTCTTCGCTTCATTCATAAGTAGGTGAGGAGGATTCAACGATGCACATCGGAGTGCCAGCCGAGACGCGCGCGCACGAAGCGCGCGTTGCCGCGACCCCCGAGACGGTGAAGAAATACGTCCAAGCGGGGCATCGCGTTACGATCGAACGAGGTGCGGGAAGCGCCGCCAGCTTTACCGACGACGCCTACGCCGCTGTCGGCGCCGAACTCGGCGAAGCCGATGCGGCCTTTGGCGCCGATCTCGTCCTCAAAGTGCAATCGCCTAGCGAGATCGAGCTTGGGCTCGTCAAGCGCGGGGCTGCGCTCGTGGGCATGCTCGACCCATTCAATGCCGAGAACGCCGAACGCGTCGCGCAAGCGGGCCTGACGGCTTTCGCGCTCGAAGCGGCGCCGCGCACGACGCGCGCTCAAAGCCTCGACGTGTTGTCCTCCCAGGCGAATATTGCCGGCTACAAGGCCGTGCTGGTCGCCGCCGACTTATATCCGCGCTTCATGCCGATGTTGATGACGGCCGCCGGCACGGTAAAGGCCGCGCGCGTGCTGATCCTGGGCGCGGGCGTGGCCGGTTTGCAGGCGGTTGCCACCGCCAAGCGGCTCGGCGCCGTGATCGAGGCATCCGACGTGCGCCCGGCCGTGAAGGAGCAGATCGAATCGCTCGGCGCGAAATTCATCGACGTTCCCTACGAGACGCAAGAAGAGCGTGAGGCGGCCGAGGGCGTGGGCGGCTACGCCCGGCCCATGCCGCCGTCCTGGCTGGCCCGCCAAGCGGCAGCCGTGCACGAGCGCGCCAAAGCGGCCGATATCGTCATCACCACGGCGCTGATTCCAGGCCGCGACGCGCCTATGTTGCTGTCGGCCGAAACTGTCCAGGCCATGCGTCCGGGCTCGGTCATCGTCGATTTGGCCGCGGGCCGCGGCGCCGAACTCTCCGGCTTGCCCGGCGTGCGCGGCGGCAACTGCCCGCTGACCGAACCCGATAAGGTCGTGACCAAGCACGGCGTGACGATCGTCGGTCATACGAACCTGCCGGCGATGGTGGCGGCCGACGCCTCTTCGCTCTACGCGCGCAATCTGTTCGACTTCCTGAAGCTCATCATCACGAAGGAAGGCGCGTTGAACATCGACATGAGCGACGACATCGTTGCGGCGACCCTGCTCGCCCGCGACGGCGCCGTTGCCCGCAAGGCGGCTTAAGGAGCGAGGCGATGGAAATCATCAATCACACGGTGATCAATCTGATCATTTTCGTGTTGGCCGTCTATGTCGGCTACCACGTCGTCTGGAACGTCACGCCCGCGCTGCATACGCCGCTCATGGCCGTGACCAATGCGATTTCGGCGATCGTCATCGTCGGCGCGATGCTCGCAACGGGCCTGACTATTGGCGGGCCGGCCAAGTTCTTCGGCACATTCGCGGTGCTGCTCGCCGCTGTGAACGTATTCGGCGGATTTCTCGTGACGAGGCGGATGCTCGAGATGTTCAAAAGGAAGGAACCGAGGAAGACGAAGGAGGGTGCGTAAATGAGTATCAACGTCGTTACGCTGCTTTATCTCGTCGCCTCGGTCTGCTTCATTCAAGCGCTGAAGGGGCTCTCCAATCCGCGTAGTGCGCGCGCCGGCAATCTGTTCGGCATGGCCGGCATGGCGATCGCAATCCTCACGACGATCGCGTTGATCGTCAAGCAAGCGGTGCTGCTCGGATCGAACCTTGGGCTCGGCCTGGGACTGTTGTTTGCGGCGCTCGTCGTCGGCGGGGCGGTGGGCGCTTATGTCGCCGCGCGCGTGGAAATGACGAAGATGCCCGAGCTCGTCGCGGCCATGCATTCGCTGATCGGTCTCGCGGCCGTGGCGATCGCGTACGCCGTCGTCAGCGAACCCGCCGCGTTCGGGCTCGTGCCGCCCGATGCACCCGATATCGGGTTTCTGCCGTACGGCAATCGCATCGAGTTGTTCATCGGCACGTTCGTCGGTGCGATCACGTTCTCGGGCTCGGTCATCGCCTTCGGTAAGCTCTCCGGCAAATACAAGTTCCGCTTGTTTCAGGGCGCGCCGGTCGTTTATCCGGGGCAGCATTTGATCAACCTGATGCTCGCGCTCGGCATGCTCGGCTTCGGCATCCTCTTCTTTCTGACGCAGTCGTGGCTGCCGTTCATCATCATGACGGTGATCGCGTTCGCGCTCGGGGTGCTCATCATCATCCCGATCGGCGGGGCCGACATGCCCGTCGTGGTCTCGATGTTGAACTCGTACTCGGGTTGGGCGGCCGCCGGTATCGGCTTCTCGCTGAACAACGCGATGCTGATCATTGCGGGCTCGCTGGTGGGCTCCTCCGGTGCGATTCTGTCCTACATCATGTGCCACGCGATGAACCGCTCCTTCTTCAACGTGCTGCTGGGCGGCTTCGGCGCCGAGCCGGGGGCGGCAGCGGCGGGCGGGTCGGCGGAGCAGCGGCCGGTGAAGTCGGGCTCGGCGGAAGATGCTTCCTTCATGCTCGGCAATGCGGAGTCGGTCGTCATCGTGCCCGGCTACGGGTTGGCCGTCGCGCGTGCGCAGCATGCGCTGAAGGAATTGACCGACAAACTCGTCGAGAAGGGCGTGGACGTGCGTTATGCCATTCACCCGGTGGCAGGGCGCATGCCGGGGCATATGAACGTGCTGCTGGCCGAGGCGGAGGTGCCGTACGACCTCGTCTACGAGATGGACGACATCAACAACGAGTTTGGGCAGACGGATGTCGTGCTCGTGCTCGGGGCGAACGATGTGGTCAATCCGGCGGCGAAGAACGATCCGAAATCGCCCATCGCGGGCATGCCGATCATCGAGGCCTATAAAGCGCGGACCGTCATCGTGAACAAGCGGTCGATGGCAGCGGGCTATGCCGGACTCGACAACGAGCTCTTCTACATGGACAAGACGATGATGGTCTTCGGCGACGCGAAAAAAGTCATCGAGGATATGGTGAAGTCGGTGGAGTGAGGTGGGAGCGCCGGCGGCGGGCGGCGGGTGTTCACGCATGGAGGCGCAGAAGGATCGCGTGACGCAGCATCGATGTGCGAGCCGGAGGCCAGCTCGGAGAAGCGTTATTGGCTCGCCGAAGACCGGGGCGCCGCCGCCTTCCGCTCGGAAGGCGCTTTGACGCGACGCTGGTAATCGGCAAGCCGTCTTCCTTCTATGTCGGGAAACGGCTCCTGCTGCTCGACGTGGGTCATTTGCGCGATGTCGAAATTGCGAAAATCGCCGCGCAACTCGCACCACGCGCCGACCGTCCAGAGCCCGCCCCAGTAGACGAGGCTCAGCGGCCAAATGCGCCGCTCGGTATGCGCGCCCTGCCGGTCGCGGTAGGCGAAGCGCACGACCCGGTGCGTATCGACGGCTCGATGCAGCGTGTCGACCTTCTCGGAAAACCCGCGATCCAGATGGAAAGACGGCGCGAAGACGGCCAGCCGCTCGAGCGTCGCGCGCTTATCGGCCGGCATGGCGGACGCAATCTTCGCCAGCGCACTGCGGGCACCGCTCGCAAGCGCGGCGCCGCCCCACGTTTCGATCATGCGCGCGCCCGCCGCGAGTGCAGCCAACTCATCGGCCGTAAAGGTCAGCGGCGGAAGGCTGGCCGAACGGCTGAGCCGATAGCCCATACCGGCTTCGCCCTCGATCGGCACCCCCGATAGCTGCAGATCGCGGACGTCCCGATAAACGGTGCGCTGCGAAACGTGGAGCCACTCTGCCAGTTGCTGCGCGGTCGTGAGGCGGCGGCCGCGCAGCAGTTCGGCGATTTGGAAGAGGCGGTCGGCGCGTCGGGTCATGGCGGCAGTTTAATGCTCAACGCAGCTGACGCGAATGAAGCCCAATGCGGTTGCCCTCCGTATCGATGAAGAACGCGATGTAGCCGATGTCGTTCGGCAGTTCGACGATCGAGCCGTCGAGCTTGCCGCCGGCCGGTTCGATTCGATCGAGCGTTGTTTGCAGCGTCGGCTCTGCGCTCAGGTAGACGGTGACGCCGTCGCCGCCTGTCGACGGCCGCATGGCGCGCGGATTGCAGACGATGGCGCCGCCTGTGGCTTCGTCTCCATGGGAAAAGACCGCCATCGGCACCCCGCCGAACACTTCGCGGTGCATTGGCGCGTCGAGCGCTGCCTCGTAAAAGCGCACGGCACGATGGAAATCGAGCGCGGGAATTTCAAACCAAGCAATGACGCGTGCGGCAGCGGCAGTGGCAGCGGGAGTGGCGGTGTTCGCAGCAGTGGCAGTGGCGGTGGCAGTCATGACAGTCTCCGGGGAGGGTAGGGGAGAGAAGCTCGTCTAGGCGCCGGGCGGCGCGTGAAAGAGAGTCTGCTCCGGCGCTGCTGACACCGTTCTGTCAGCAGCCTGTCACCCGTTTGACGAAGAATGTCACTGCCGGCCGCCGTTACTGGCCGGCGCCGTCTTCCGTAGGCCGTGGGGCCGGCCGCGGTTTGACGCTGCCCGAGACCAGATCGAAGCGGAACAGCCTGCATTCGAGCGCGCCGTTAAAGAGCGGCGTTTTCGCCGATTCGCGCAGCCGCATCTGCCCCGGCAGCGAGCGGTCGGCGGTGAGCACGAAGGCACGCCAGAGCGTGAAGCGCTGCTTGAGCGCATCGCCGAAGGCGCGGAAGAATTCGCTGTCGGTGTCATCGGGCTGCGCGCGGCTGAACGCCTCGGCGCCCGGCTCGCGGGCTGCGTGCCGCGGCTCGCGCAGGTCGCCCCTTGGGCCGCGCACTTCAATGCGCTCGCCGTAGGGCGGGTTGGCGATGACGATGCCCGGTTGTTCGCTCGGCGGCACCATGGCGCGTGCGTCGAGCTGCTTGAGCCAAAGGCCCGGCACACCCGCGCGGGCCAGATTTGCGCGCGCCTTCTCGAGCATATCGCCCGAAATGTCGCTGCCGAAGATCGGCAATTCGGCCCGTGTCGCCGCGGCCGCGCGCTTTGCGTCGAGCGCGCCGACCTTCATCGTCTGCCAGGCGGACACATCGTATTGCTTGAGCTTTTCGAAGCCGAAGCGGCGCTCGACGCCGGGCGCGACACCGAGCGCAATTTGCGCGGCTTCCGCGATGAACGTGCCGCTGCCGCACATCGGATCGTAAAGCGGCGTGCCGGGCACCCAACCGGCCACCCGCAGAATGCCCGCGGCGAGGTTCTCGCGCAGCGGTGCGGCGCCTTTGTCCAAGCGCCAGCCGCGCTTGAAGAGCGGCTCGCCGGACGTGTCGAGGTAGAGCGTGCAGGCCGTGGCGGTCAGGAACGCGAATACGCGCACGTCGGGCTGCGCCGTATCGATGCTCGGGCGGGCCCCGCTCACGCTACGCAGGCGGTCGCAGACGGCGTCTTTCACGCGTAGCGTCGCAAATTCGAGGCTGCGCAGCGGCGACTTGATGGCCGTGACATCGACGCGCAGCGTCTCGTTCGCCGAAAACCAGTGTTCCCACTGCTGTTCGGCCGCGAGCGCGTAGATGTCCTGCTCGTTGCGGTAGGGGCGCTCGGCGATTTTCAGCAGTACGCGGCTCGCGATACGCGAATGCAGATTCGCCGCCATGCCGGCCACCCAGTCGCCGCGAAAATGCACGCCGCCAGGCACTTGGGCACCCGCTTCGACGCGGGCGGCGCCGGCCTTGCTGGGCAAGCCCTGGCCAATCTCGGCAAGCTCGGCGGCGAGGGCCGCTTCGAGGCCGCGGGGGCAGGGGGCAAAAAAATCGAAGGGCGTAGGCGATGGCATGGGTGAAAACCGGCGAGCAAAGGCGCTATTGTACGCGGGCCCTTTCGCTTTCCTTCGCCGTCGCGGGCCCCCCGCTCGCACATTCGTTGGTGCCGAGCGCGGGAGCGCCTCCGCCCGAAGCGAGCGTGCGCACGGTCGAGGCGATGGTATCGGCGAGTTGGCCGATTGCGCGCCGATGCCCGGCAACGAGCGCGTCGTAACCCGCACCGACGGTTTCGGTCCGTACCGTATGGCATGTCACGACGGTTTGCGTACGCAGCGAACGCACGCTCCAGACGGCGTCGAGTACAGCGTGCGAGCCCGGCCAGGATTCGAAGCGGCGCACGTTGACCGCGACCCGGTAGACGGGCACGTTCTCGGGGTGCGGTGAGCCGAAAACATCGAATGTGCCGAGCCGCGCAGCCAAGTCGCCGGAGAGCGCGCGCCGCAACTCGTCGGCTGGCGGCGACGCCCAGCGCTCTTGCTCGAGCACGGTCACGCGCGTTGCGTCGTCTTGAACGACGAGCTGATTGCGTGCCACTTGAGCCGGCACTTCCACGGTCGGAACTTCGATCAAGAACGCCGGAGCCGCGGTAGGGCTCGCGGCGCGCGCGGCCGTCTCGCCGCCGGGGCCGAGCGTATAGAAGCGGCTCGTCGGCGGCGTGGCACAGCCCGCAGCGAGCCCGGCGCAGATAAGCGCGGCGACGAAGGCGAGGGGTGCACGTGTGCGCCCGCGCTGGGCGAGTCGATCGGCCTTCATGGTTTTTGTTGATCCTTGGCTTTGCCGCGCAACAGCGATTCGGGATGGCGCTCGAGATAATCGGCGAGCGCGTTGAGCGTTTGCAGCGTCTGCGTGAGCTGTGTCAGCGCCTGATGCATGTCCGATTGAAGCGGCGAGTCCTGCTGCAGCGTCGACTGTGCCGCGCCGAACGTGCGCTGTGCGGCAGCCAACGTGTCGCGCGCCTGGGGCGCGAGCTGCGTGTCGAGTTGCTTGAATAGGCTGTTTGCGCTCTGAAGTGTGCCGTTTAGGTTTTTGCTGATCTGATCGAATGGAATCTGATCGAGCTTTTTGGCGATGTCGGCCACCTGCACCTGCAGCTCTTCGAGCGCGTTCGGCACCGTCGGCAGTTCGAGCGGCGTGCGGTCGACGTCGAGTGAGGTGGGCGCCGCCTTCGGGAACAAATCGAGCGCCACGTAAAGCTGGTTCGTCAGCAAGTTGCCGGTGCGCAGTTGGCCGCGCAGCCCGTGCGCGACGAGCATGCGCAAAAGCTCCTTGCCCGCCCCTTCGCCGCCGCGCTTGACCGATTCCCGGAAACGCCGGCCGAGCCGGTCGGGGTACAGATTCATCGTTACCGGCATCGTGAAGTTGCGCGCTTTGGGGTCGTATTCGACGCCGATGGAGGTCACTTCGCCAAGCTCGATACCGCGGAAATCGACGGTCGCGCCGGGCGACAAGCCGCGCACTGATTGATTGAAGTTCATGACGACGGTAAGCGGCGGGCCGTCGGGTGCGCGCATTGCATCGCCCTCGTTCGCGGCCAAGGTGAACGTCGCGTCGTCGGGGGCCTCGGCGCCGATAGGTTCGCCGGGCGGCGACTGAAACGCGAGGCCGCCTATGATGACGGTGGCGAGCGATTGCGTGTTCAGCTTCAGGCCGCTCGAATCGAGCCGCAGATCGACGCCGCTCGCATGCCACCAGCGAGAATTGACGCCGACGTATTGATCGTACGGCGAATCGACGAAGACGTCGATCGATACGCCCGTGCCGTCGCGATCGAGCGCGAAGCCGACGACCTGGCCGACCTGCACGCGGCGGTAGTAAATGGGCGAACCGATGTCGATCGAGCCGAGCGACGCGCCATGCAGCGAGAAGCGGCGCCCTTTCTGGTCGCCCGTGACGGCAGGCGGCTTTTCGAGGCCCACGAAGTCGGACTGCGATTCGTGCGAGCGGCCCGCATCGACGCCGATGTACGCGCCCGAGAGCAGCGTGCCGAGGCCCGTGACACCCGTTGTGCCGATGCGCGGACGCACGATCCAAAACCGCGTGTCGTCGACGGCGAAGTCGTCGGCTTCCTTCGTCAATTGAACCGACACCAGCACGCGCGAATGATCGCGCGAAAGGCGGATCGACTTCACCGACCCGATGTCGACGTCTTTGTACTTGACCTTGGTCTTGCCCGGCTCGAGCCCTTCCGCCGTCGAGAAGGTGATCGTGATCGTGGGACCGCGGTCGATGACGGACTTGGCGACGAGCGCAATGCCGACCAGTGCCGCGACGAGCGGCACGAGCCAGACGAGCGAGGGCAGCCAGCCGCTTCTGCGCGTGACGATCGGCTCCGGCAGATCGGGCGAGTCGGGCGGCAACTCTGGGCCCTGGGGCGGGCCGCCGTTGTTAGAGGGGGGCTGTCCTTGCGGGCTAGTCATGTTCTCGTCCAGAAGCGGAAGCGGGTGTCTTGCGGGCGTCCGCGCAGTCCCAGACTAGGCGCGGATCGAATTGAAGCGAGGCCATCATCGTGAGGACGACGACGCAGGCGAAAGCGAGGGCGCCCCAGCCCGCGGTGATGATGGCGAGCGACTTGAAGCGCACGAGCGCAACGGTGAGCGTGATGACGAAGACATCGAGCATCGACCATTTGCCGATGCGCTCGACGATGCGATACAACTTGGTGCGTTCGAGCGGACGCCAGTCGGAGCGCCGCTGTGTCGTCCAGGCGAGCAAGGCGAGCACGCTGAGCTTGAGCATGGGCACGAGGATGCTGGCGACGAAGACGATCACGGCAAGCGGCCAGTCCCCCGACACCCAGAAATAGACAACGCCGCTCATGATGGTGTCGTCCTGATTGCCGAAGAGCGAAGCCGTGTGCAGCACCGGCAGCAAATTGGCGGGGATGTAGAGGATCGCAGCGGCGACGAGCAGCGCCCACGTGCGCGAGATGCTGTCGGGATGGCGCGAATGAAGCGTCGCGCCGCAGCGGCTGCAGCATTGACGCGAGCGCGGCCGCGCGAGCGTCGGGTGCTGCTGCGCCGCTGCGTCGCTCGCCCGCGCCTGCAGCACCTGCACCTGTCCGCAGGCGTGGCAACCGATCATGCCTGCGCGCGCGGCGCTGAGGTATTTCATCGGGCTGGGGTCCTTCTAGCGGTGCGCCCCGCCTGGGCCTCGCGCTCGCCGATCGCATCGGCAATATCCCACAGCGCTCGCGGGTCGAACAGCACGACGACGGCCAGCATCAGCGTCAATGCACCGAACGCGAACAGGGCGGCCTCGGGAATCACGCGCGCGAGGCTCGTCATCTTCACGATGGTGACAAGGATGCCGAGCATCAGCACTTCGATCATTCCCCAAGGCCGGACGAACTGAATCGCGCGCAGAACGAGGTTAAAGCGCGGCGGCACGACGCCGGCGCGAATCGGTACGAGCACATAGAGCAGCGCGGTGAGTTCGATGAGCGGAAACAGGATGGTCGAGCAAAAGACGGCGAGCGCGACGAGTTCCATCCCCTCGCTCCAAAGGGCAGAGAGTGCGCCGATCAGCGTCGTTTGCGAGGTGACGCCGTTCACTTCGAGCTCGACGATGGGAAAGCCTTGTGCGATCAGGAACGTGAATAAAGCCGCGAGCGTCAGCGCGCAGATCCGTTCGAGCGGGACGGAGCTCGATTGATGAACGATGGCGTCGCAGCGCGGACACCGCGCGCTTCCTTTCGCGCAATGACGCGGTTTTCGCAACAGTGCGTCGCAGTCGTGACAGGCAATCAGGTCATTTCCGTTCATAGGCATTGCGTGTCGACTTTCAAAGACCAGCGTGTCAGAGTGGAGTGCCGGAAACGGGCCGGTGCCCCCGCAAACCCGCGCCCATCTTACCAAATGGGGTGCGACGCGCGCGTCGGTGTAGGCTCGCGAGTGTCCACCCATGCGGTGGTGCGCCCCCTGCGAGCGGCAACTTTCGAGCCACGCCCCGCGCGCGGCCCGGCGATCGGCGCGCGGGAACGGGGGCCGCATGAAACGGTCGCTTGCGGTAGCATGGCGACCATTCATTTTGGCAACACGGCAATGACATACCGCAACGCGTTTTCCGTGGGTTCCGACGACACTTACTCGTCCACCGCAATCGCCCTTCATTGGCTCATTGCCGCATTGATGGTCAGCGGCTTTACCCTTGGCTGGGTGATGACGAGTATCCATGGCATTACACCGGCCAAGCTGCGCTACGTGTCGTGGCACAAGTGGATCGGCGTGACGGTGTTTGCGCTCGCCACCGTGCGCATTCTCTGGCGTGCGACGCACCGCGCGCCTGCCCTCCCGCGCAGCATGCCGCGTTGGCAGCGGGCCGGCGCTCATCTCGGTCACGCGCTGCTGTACGTGTTGATGATCGCGATTCCCGTCACCGGCTACCTGTTTAGCGTGGCGTCGAACGTGCCCGTCGTCTACCTCGGCATCGTGCCGCTGCCACGGCTGATTGCCCCCGATCCGACGCTCAAAGTCATATTCAAGACGGCGCACCTCATCCTCAATTACAGCTTGGCCGTGCTGGTCGTGGTGCATGTCGGCGCGGCGCTCAAGCATCAGTGGGTGGATCGCGACGGCTTGCTGGCGCGCATGCTTCCGTTTCTGAAATAAATCCCCCTGCGATTCGTTTTATTCGATGGTAAGCCGCATCGACCTGGAATCGAGACGATTGACCGTGATTTACGGCTTCATTGAAAGTAAAGTGAAAGACATCAATCAAAGGATCAACATGAAAGCTTCGTTTTACCGCTACATGATTGCTGCGTTCGCGGCCGCGTCGATGGCAGTGGCCGGCATGGCATCGGCGCAGGTCGATGCGGCCAAAAGCACGATTACCGCCACCTCCAAGCAAATGAACGTGCCGGTCGAAGGCAAATTCAAGAAATTCGATGCAAAGCTCAGTTTCGACCCGGCCAAACCTTCGGCGGGCAGCGCGCAACTGACTGTCGATGTCGGCAGCTACGACCTCGGAGACGACAGCTACAACGAACAGGTGCGTGGCAAGGAATGGTTCGACACGAAGACCTATCCGAAGGCGACGTTCATGTCGTCATCGATCGCGCCGGCGGGGGGCAATAAGTTCAACGTCACCGGCACGCTCACCATCAAGGGCAAATCGCAACCGGTCGCGTTCCCGATGACGGTCGCGCAGCAGGCGGGCGGGCAGACGTTCGACGGCGCTTTGCCGATCAGCCGCTTGAAATTCGACGTCGGCACGGGCGAATGGAAGGACACGTCGACGGTCGCCGACGTAGTTACGATCAAATTTCACATCGTCGTACCCAAGAAGTCTTAAGCGGTAGGCGCAAGCCGACCCGCTTCTCGATTGCTCGACCCACATTGGGTCGCCGTTCGCTCGGCGGCTTTCTATTAGGAGAACCCATTGAAGATCCATAGCCTCATCGCCGCTGCGGTTGCCGTATCCTCGATCGGCTCGTTTGGGTCGGCCTTTGCAGCCGACACGTACCAGCTCGATCCGAACCACACGTACCCGAGCTTTGCCGCTGATCACTTCGGCGGCTTATCGGTGTGGCGCGGCAAGTTCACGAATACGAAGGGGACCGTTACGCTCGATCGCCAGGCCAAGACGGGCACCGTGGAGGTGACGATCGATCCGGCTTCGATCGATACGGGCAACGCCACGCTGAACGGGCACCTCCAGAAGCCCGAATTCTTCGACGTGAGCAAGTACCCGTCGGCCACTTATAAGGGCACGCAGATCAAGTTCGACGGCGACAAGCCCGCCGAAGTGATCGGCACGTTGACCCTGCACGGCGTGACCAAGCCGCTCAATCTGAAGATCGACTCGTTTAAATGCATGCCGCATCCGGTGCTCAAGCGCGAGGTGTGCGGTGTCGAGGCGAGCGCCGATTTCAAGCGCGACGCGTTCGGTCTCGACTTCGGCAAGGCGTACGGCTTCAGCATGGATACCAAGCTCCAGATTCAAGCCGAAGGCATCAAGCAATAAACGTTTGGCCACGGCCGGCCGCGCAGCGCAGTGCTTGCACGCGCTACCGCCCGGGACCTCGCGGCTTCGCTACCGCATTGCCGGGCTGCCTCATGGCCCGGCCTTCGCGTAGGACAAAGCGCCCGCCGGCATTTCGCTGCGGGCGGCTTTTTTTGTCTGCCGGAAACGCATGCGTTGCGTGTGCCGAATTGGCGCGCCATACTGGGCGCTAGCCGCCAATTCGGTTTATTTGGTTGCGTACGCATCTAGTTAGGCACGGGGCGAAGCGCTGGCCGTAAGACCTACGAGGCGCCATCGCCGGTGATTTTCTCCAAAGGAGACTGGCATGAGTGATACGTTGGCGGCCGCATCGATGACTTCCCGCGGCCATGTGTGGCGCGCCGTGCTCGCCACATCGATCGGCAACGCGCTCGAATGGTTCGATTTGGTCGTCTACGGCTTTTTTGCCGTGGTGATCGCGAAGCTGTTCTTTCCCGCAGGCAACGACACCGCTTCCCTATTGCTCGCGTTTGGCACGTTCGGCCTCTCGTTCTTCATGCGCCCGCTGGGCGCGATCGTAATTGGCGCGTATGCCGACCGCGCTGGCCGCAAAGCGGCGCTGACGCTCTCGATCTTGCTGATGATGATCGGCACGGCCATCATCGTCGTGCTGCCGACCTACGAAAGTATCGGAATCGCGGCGCCGCTCATACTCGTTTTCGCGCGCTTGATGCAGGGCTTTTCGGCGGGCGGCGAGTTCGGTAGCGCCACCGCGTTTCTGGCCGAGCACGTGCCGCATCGGCGTGGCTTCTTCGCGAGCTGGCAGGTCGCAAGCCAAGGGCTCACCACCGTGCTGGCCGCCGTGTTCGGCACGGTGCTGACGGGCACCCTCACGCATGAGCAGTTGATGGGGTGGGGCTGGCGCATACCGTTTGCGTTCGGCCTGCTGCTCGCGCCGATCGCCTATTACATCCGCTCGAACGTTGACGAAACGCCGGAGTTTCTGGCCGCCGAAACGACAGCGTCGCCGCTGCGCGACACGTTCACGGATCACAAGGCGCGCCTGCTGATCGCGGTGGGGATCGTCGTGCTCGGCACAGTGGCGACGTACCTTGTGTTGTTCATGCCCACTTACGGCGTGAAGCAGCTTGGTCTGCCGCCGTCGGTATCGTTCTTGGCGGTGGTATTGACCGGCGTCATTCAGATGGTCGGTGCGCCGATCGTCGGCCACTGGTCCGATAAGGTCGGACGAACAGGCATCATGCTCGCGTTCGCGGCGCTGATGTTCTTCTTGATCTACCCGGCGTTCGCTTGGCTCGTCGCCCGGCCCACCGCGGCCACGCTGATTGCCGTGCAGGTGGCGCTAGGCGTGATCGTAACCGGCTATTTCGCGGCGTTGCCGGGCCTGCTCTCCGAAATGTTTCCCGTTGCCACCCGCACGACCGGGATGTCGCTTGCCTACAACATCGCGGTGACGATCTTCGGCGGCTTTGGCCCGTTCATCATCGCGTGGTTGATCCGCGAGACGGGCCAAAAAGCTGCGCCGAGCTTCTATCTGATGTTCGCGGCTTGCGTGAGCTTCGTCGCACTGGTTGCCGCACGTAGGACGCTCGGGTTCAAGTAGCGGAGGCAAATAAAAACGGCGCGCAGCGGAATGAACCGCGATGCGCGCCGTTTTCTCGAGCAGCGATGAAGCTACGAGAGCGGAGCTAATGAAGGCCGCGTGCCGCTCAGACTTCGGCGCCGGCGTTCGGATCGCTCGGATCGTGCCGCGGCTTCTTATCCTTGAGCAGATCCTCGCGCTTCACGCCAAGCCACATCGCGAGCGCGGCCGCGACGAATACCGACGAGTAGATGCCGAAGCAGATGCCGATCGTGAGCGCAAGCGCGAAGTAGTGCAGCGTCGGCCCGCCGAACACGAACATCGATAGCACCATCATCTGCGTACAGCCGTGCGTGATGACCGTACGCGACATCGTGCTCGTGATCGCGTGGTTGATGACTTCCATCACCGTCATCCGGCGTTCGCGGCGGAACGTCTCGCGAATCCGGTCGAAGATAACGACCGATTCGTTCACGGAGTAGCCCAGCACAGCCAGCACGGCCGCGAGCACCGAGAGCGAGAACTCCCATTGGAAGAATGCGAAGAAGCCGAGAATGATCACGACGTCGTGCAGGTTCGCGATGATGCCGGCGACGGCGTACTTCCATTCGAAGCGGAACGACAGATAGATAACGATACCTGCCACGACGCACGCGAGCGCGAGCAGGCCGTCCGTCGCGAGCTCCTTGCCCACCTGCGGCCCGACGAACTCGACGCGCTGCAACTGAGCCGCCGAGTTCTGCGCCTTGAGCGCCGCCATGACCTGATCGCTCTGCTGCGACGACGTCAAACCGTGCTTCAGCGGGAGGCGGATCAGCACGTCGCGCGAGGTGCCGAACGTCTGCACCTGCGCATCGCCGTAGCCGAGGTTGCCGAGCGTCGTGCGCACGGGATCGAGCTGCACCGCTTGCGGATACTGCACTTCGACGACGGTACCGCCCGTGAACTCCACCGACAGGTGCAGCCCGCGATGCAGCAGAAAAAACACCGCCGCGAAAAAAGTCAAAAACGAGATCGCGTTGAAAATCAACGCGCGCTGCATGAACGGAATGTCCTTGCGGATGCGGAAAAATTCCATGTTGTAGCCTCCGGGTCCTCGCGAACGGGTTAGCGGGACGAGCCCGGTTTGCGCGGCGAGCTATTCTCACGCGCGCGGTTGCGTAGGACCGGCTTGGCGCCGCTGCGTCCGCCCTTGCCCTTGTGCTGCGAGGTCACGGCCTTGGTCGCGCGCATCGTGTCGGTATCGGCATCGGCCTCGCTCGTCACGTGCGGATAGGCGAGCGCCTCCGCTGCGGCCGGCCGCCATACTTGGCCGATCGCCAGCGTCTTGAGCTTTTTCTTGCCGCCGTACCACGCGTTGACGATCCCGCGCGAGAAGAACACGGCCGAGAACATCGACGTCAAGATGCCGATGCAGTGGACGATCGCGAAGCCGCGCACAGGGCCGGAACCGAAGGCGAGCAGCGCGAGGCCGGCAATCAGCGTCGTGACATTCGAATCGAGAATCGTGGCCCACGCATGCGCATAGCCGTTCTGAATGGCCAATTGCGGCGGAGCGCCGTGGCGCAACTCTTCGCGTACGCGCTCGTTGATCAGCACGTTGGAGTCGATCGCCATACCGAGCGCGAGCGCGATAGCGGCGATGCCGGGCAACGTCAACGTAGCTTGCAGCATCGAAAGCACGGCGATCAGCAGCAGCAGATTGACCGAGAGGCCGATGACGGAGACAAGACCGAACAGCAGGTAGTAGGCGATCATGAAGACGGTGATCGCGGCGAAGCCGTAGATGACCGAATCGAAGCCTTTCTTGATGTTGTCCGCGCCGAGGCTCGGGCCGATGGTGCGCTCCTCGATGATGTCCATCGGCGCGGCGAGCGAGCCTGCGCGCAGGAGCAGCGCCAGATCCGCCGCGGCTTGCGGCGTGGGCTGGCCGGTGATCTGGAAGCGATCGCCGAGCTCCGATTGAATCGTCGCGACTGTCAGCACCTGCCCCTTGCCCTTTTCGAACAGCACCATCGCCATCGGCTTGCCGATGTTGTCGCGCGAGACGCTCGCGACGGCACGGCCCGCCGACGAGTTCAAGCGGATATTGACGGACGGACGCTGGTGCTCGTCGAAGCCGGCCGACGCATCGATGATGCTGTCGCCCGTGAAGATCACTTGCTTGCGCAGCAGCACGGGCGTTTGATTGCCTTCGGTGAAGAGTTCGTCACCGGCCGGCACGGCTTCGCCGGGAGCCGGATGCGTATTGACCGGATCGGCCAGGCGGGCTTCGAGCGTGGCCGTGCGGCCAATGATTTCCTTCGCCTTCGCCGTGTCTTGCACGCCGGGCAGTTCGACGACGATGCGGTCGGCGCCTTGCTGCTGGATCACGGGCTCGGACACGCCAAGCTCGTTGACGCGGTTGTGCAGTGTCGTGATGTTCTGCTTGACGGCTGCTTCCTCGACCGCGCGCTGCTGCGCCGGCGCGAACCGGCCGATCACCTGCACGCCCCCGCCGGCTGCTGCCTGCGTGGTCCATTGCAGTTCGGTCACGCCACGCGTGAGCTGCAGACGCGCTGAGTCGGCCGTCGTTTGGTCGGCGAAATCGATTGTGATCGACTGCCCGACGCGGTTGACGCCCCCTTCGCGAATGTTGTTCTCGCGCAAGAGCGTGCGCGCATCGGATGCGTCGGAATCGAGCCGCTTGTTCAGCGCGCCCGCCATGTCGATCTGCATCAGAAAGTGGACGCCGCCGCGCAAGTCCAGCCCCAGGTACATGGGCAGCGCGTGCAGCGCCGTGAGCCAGCGCGGCGATGCGCTTTGCAGGTTCAGTGCGACGACGAACTGGGGATCGTTGGGATCGGGATTCAGCGCCTTTTGCAGCAAATCCTTCACGCGCAACTGCGTATCGGTGTCCTTTAAGCGGACGCGAATATTGGCGTTGGCCGCGCCGGTATCGTACGTGATGTCGTCAGGCTTGACTTGGTTCGCGGCGAGGGCCGATTCGACTTCGGCGAGCGTCGACGAGTCGAGCTTGACCGTGGCCTTGCCGCTCAGTACCTGAACGGCCGGCGCTTCGCCGTAGAAGTTGGGCAATGTGTACAGAAGGCCAATGGCAAGCGCCACGGCCATCACGACATATTTCCAAAGGGGGTAGCGATTCATGGGGAAGCCGAACGATGGGTTGGCGTGTGGGCGTTGCGCGCCGCTCGCATATCGGACCGCAGGCAGCGCGCGACGCGCTAGGCGCGCGCCGCCGCATTGGGCCGGGCGGGGCGGCGAGCCGCGTCAGAGCGACTTGATCGTGCCTTTGGGGAGAATCGTCGTGACCGCCGACTTTTGCACGGTGATCTCGGTTCCTTCGGAGATCTCGACGCCGACGTAGGCTTCGCCGACCTTCGTTACCTTGCCGACGATGCCGCCGTTGGTCACGACTTCATCGCCCTTGGCCATCGCAGCGAGCATGTTGCGATGGTCCTTTTGACGCTTCATTTGCGGGCGAATCATGATGAAATACAGCACCGCGAACATGAGGATGAGCGGCAAAAAGCTCATCAGGCTCGATTCGGCCCCGCCGGTTGCGCCTTGCCCGAATGCGTTGGAAATCAGCGACACGTTGGTTTTCTCCGTAATAGCGATCGGAATGATCTGAGACGATCTAAAAATAGCCGCGTATTTTACCACCGGCGCGCCCCGCGCCGTCCGAGCATCGGGTCAAGCGGTAGCGGCCGCCCTCGCGCGCCAATGCCAGCGCGGTCGGCGCCCGCGAACCGATGGCCGCCGCTACGCGGTGCCGCGGGCGCGTTCGTCTCGAAAACGCTGACGAAATGCCTCGAACGTGCCCGCATCGATGGCGTCGCGCATTTCGCCCATCAGCTCGAGGTAGTAATGCAGGTTGTGGATCGTATTGAGCTGCGCCCCGAGGATTTCGCCGACTCGATGCAAATGATGCAAATACCCGCGCGTGAAATGGCGGCAGCTATAGCAGCCGCAGCTTTCGTCGAGCGGGCGCAGCGAATTCCTGTGCGTCGCATTGCGGATCTTCACGTCGCCGAAGCGGGTGAAGAGCCAGCCGTTGCGCGCGTTCCGGGTAGGCATGACGCAGTCGAACATGTCGATGCCCGCGGCCACGCCCGCCACCAGATCCTCGGGCGTGCCCACGCCCATCAGATAATGCGGCTTGTCGGCCGGCAACTTGGGGCCGACGTGGTCGAGCACACGCAGCATCGCCTCTTTGGGCTCGCCCACGGACAGCCCACCCACGGCGAGCCCATGAAAGCCGAGTTCCGATAGGCCGGCGAGCGATTCGTCGCGCAGGTCCTCGTACATGCCGCCCTGGACGATCCCGAACAGCGCATTCGGATTGCCGAGCCGGCCGAACTCGTCGATCGAGCGTTTGGCCCAGCGCAGCGACATGCGCATCGATGCGGCGGCGTCCTCGTGCGTCGTCGGCACGTCGTCGGTCGCATAGGGCGTGCATTCGTCGAATTGCATGACGATGTCGGAGTTCAGCACCTTTTGAATCTGCATCGACACCTCGGGCGACAGAAAAAGCTTGTCGCCGTTGATGGGGGAGGCGAACGTGACGCCGTCTTCGGTAATCTTGCGCAAATCGCCGAGCGAGAACACCTGAAAGCCGCCTGAATCGGTCAGGATCGGTCGGTGCCAGCCCATGAAACCGTGCAGTCCGCCGTGCGCGGCGATCGCGTCGAGCCCCGGGCGCAGCCAAAGGTGAAACGTGTTGCCGAGAACGATCTGCGCATGGATCTCTTCGAGCTCGCGCGGCTGGATCGCCTTGACGGTCCCGTACGTGCCGACGGGCATGAAGATCGGCGTTTCTACGATGCCGTGGTTCAGCGTCAAGCGGCCGCGCCGCGCGTGGCCGTCGGTCTTGAGCAGCTTGAACTCGAGGCCGTTTAAGCCCGGTGCAGCGGGTGACGCGTTATCGTGGGTATGACCTTCGGTCATAGCGGGCTCCTAGTGCGACCGGAAAAAGCGCTGCATGAGATCGGAGCAGGGCGCACAGCGCCGCTGCCGATCGCACGTCCGGCGCAGGGGAAGATGCTGCGGCACGGAAGCCGCGGCGCGCGAAGTATAGCTTTCGAAGCGAGTCGTTGGCGGGGTGGCCGCGTTAGGGCGTAGCCCGCGTCAGCAACATCGCGTCGCCATAGCTGAAAAATCGATAGCGTTCCTCGATCGCATGGCGATAAGCCTCACGGATCGTCTCCACCCCGGCGAACGCGCTCACGAGCATGAGCAGCGTCGACTTCGGCAAATGAAAGTTCGTCACGAGCCGGTCGACGACGCGAAAAGCGTAGCCGGGCGTGATGAAGATGTCGGTTTCGGCGCACGCTGCCGCGAGCGGCCGGCCCGCGGCATGCGCGTCGCGCGCCGCGGCTTCGAGCGCCCGCATCGAGGTCGTGCCGACGGCGATCACTCGGCCGCCTCGCGCCCGCGTGGCGGCGATCTTGTCGACGAGCGTTTGCGGCAACTGATACCACTCGCTGTGCATCTTGTGCTCGGCGATATTTTCGACGCGCACCGGCTGAAAGGTGCCCGCGCCGACGTGCAGGGTCAGCGCCGCGCGTTCGATGCCACGGGCCTCGAGCCGCGCGAGCAGCGCCTCGTCGAAATGCAGCCCGGCCGTTGGCGCGGCCACGGCGCCCGGATGTTGCGCGAAGACGGTTTGATAGCGCGTCTCGTCAGTCGCATCGGCATCGTGTTCGATATAGGGCGGCAGCGGCAACCGGCCGTAGCGCTCGATCAGCGTGAGGCAGTCGTCGGGAAAATGCAGTGTATAGAACGGCTCGACCCGCTCGCCGACGGTGACATCGAATGCGTCGGCCAGCGTAAGGCTCGTGCCCGACGCGGGGCGCTTGCTGGCGCGGATCTGCGCGAGCGCGGTGCGCGCTCCCGTGAGACGCTCGACGAGCACTTCGATCTTGCCGCCGCTCGCCTTTTGGCCGAAGAAGCGGGCCTTCAGCACTTTGGTATCGTTGAACACCAGCAAATCGCCTGGGGCGACGCACTCGGGCAACTCGGCGAAGCGCCGATCGACGAGGCGCGCAGGCGCGGCCGTCGTATCCACTTCGAGCAGGCGGCTCGCGCTGCGTTCGGGCAGCGCCGTTTGCGCGATGAGCTCGGGCGGCAGATTGAAATCGAAATCGGAAAGCGTGAACATGCTGCGTTGACCGGCGGCGGTAGTGCGTCGGACGGCTCACGAGCCGCTATGATCGCGAAGCGCGATGCCGATGCGGCCCCGCGTGCCGTTCGTGTAAGAGAAACCGTTATTGTACTTGCCAGGAGAATCATGCCGTTGCCCAAACGCCGTCCGCCGGGCTCTGCCGACGAAACGGCGCCGCCCGCGGCCACCGGGACGCCGCGCGAAGCCGCGCCCGGCACCGCCGCCAAGGCCGTGAAAACGGCCGACAAGCTCGCCAAGCTCGGTCTTATGCGCGACATCGATCTGGTCTTGCATCTGCCGATGCGTTATGAAGACGAGACGACGCTCACGCCGATCGGCGAGTTGCTGCCCGGCGAAACAGCGCAAACGGAGGGCATCGTCGTCGACAACGAGATCGCGTATCGGCCGCGCCGGCAACTCGTCGTCAAGCTGCGCGACGACGAAGGTGGCGAGCTCTCGCTACGGTTCCTGAACTTCTACGGGTCCCAGGTCAAGCAGATGGCGAACGGCGTGCGCCTGCGCGTGCGGGGCGACGTCCGCGGCGGCTTCTTCGGGCTTGAGATGGTGCATCCCACAG